>Ga0207689_10001900_pt1 | contig 19736 bp, 21 predicted proteins | sample KBSMisM52_FD_184312 | JGI IMG/M metagenome (GOLD analysis project Ga0207689, IMG submission 184312) | Miscanthus rhizosphere microbial communities from Kellogg Biological Station, Michigan, USA - KBS Miscanthus M5-2 (SPAdes) (version 2) | ecosystem: Host-associated > Plants > Roots >... | reverse complement strand
AACACGCCGATCCTCACCTTCGTCAACAAGATGGACCGCGAAGTGCAGGAGCCGCTCGCGCTGATGGACGAGATCGAGCGCGAGCTCGGCATGAGCGTCGTCCCGTTCACCTGGCCGGTCGGCATGGGCAAGCGCTTCCACGGCGTGATGGACCTGCGCGCGAAGCAGATGCGCGTCTTCGTTCCCGGCGAGGACCGCAAGACCGGCGACGACGAGATCATCGCCGGCCTCGACGACCCTGCCTACGTCGAGCGCTTCGGCGACGAGTACACCCACGCGCGCAACGACATCGAGCTGCTGCACGCAGCGGCGCCCGAGTTCGACGAAGCCGAGTTCCTCGCCGGCCGGCAGACGCCGATGTTCTTCGGCTCGGCGATCAACAACTTCGGCGTCCGCGAGGTGCTCGACGCGCTCGTCGATCTCGCGCCGCCGCCGGGCGAGCGCATCGCGATGCAGCGTGCGGTCGCGCCCGACGAGCCAAAGTTCAGCGGCGTCGTCTTCAAGATCCAGGCCAACATGGATCCGGCGCACCGCGACCGGATCGCGTTCGTGCGCGTCGCCTCGGGCCACTTCGAGCGCGGCATGCGGCTGAAGGTCGTGCGCTCGGGGAAGGAATTGCGGCCGAACACCGTCGTCAGCTTCCTGTCGCAGCGCCGCGAGCTGCTCGACGAGGCGTTCGCCGGCGACATCATCGGCATCCCCAACCACGGCGTGCTGCAGCTCGCCGACACGCTGACCGAAGGCGAGGAGCTGCAGTACACCGGGCTCCCGTTCTTCGCGCCGGAGATGTTTCGCACCGTCGAGGTCGCCGACCCGCTGCGCACCAAGCAGCTGCGCGCCGGGCTGACGCAGCTCGGCGAGGAGGGCGCGATCCAGGTCTTTCGACCGGTCGCGGGGTCAGTGCTGCTGCTCGGCGCGGTCGGGCAGCTGCAGTTCGAGGTCGTCGCGCATCGCCTCGAGCACGAGTACGGCGTCAAGGCGCGGATCCAGCCCAGCCGTTTCCAGGTCGCGCGCTGGGTGACGTGCGATCCCGCGGACGGCGGCGAGAAGGAGCTGCAGCGCTTCATCGACGCCAACCAGCACCGCGTCGCCTACGACGCCGTCGACGCGCCGACGGTGCTCGTCGAGTACGCGCCCGAGCTGCGCGCGATCGAGAGCAACTGGCCGAAGATCAAGTTCCACGCGCTGCGCGAGCACGCGGGACTGGTCTTTCAGCGGCAGCTCGACGGCTGAGCGCGTGCCGCGCCCGCGGCGCTGGCCTCAGTCGTTGCCGCGGTGGCCGTTGCCGTGGCCCTTGCCCTTGTCCCAGCCCTTGTGCTTGCCGTGGTCGTGGTGCTCGTGCTCCCAGCGCTCGCGCACCCACTCCTCGCGAACGAAGTAGACCGGCTGGCCGCACGCGTGGTACTGCCCGCAGTAGCGGCGCCAGTTGTGCTGGTGCTTCTCGGGAACGTACAGGTACACCGGCTGCTGCTGGACGACGACGCGCGGCGGCGCCACGATCACCGGCTCCGGATGCCAGAGCGCAGGCGCAGGCACGTCGCCGATCGTGACGCGGCCGTACACGCCGGGCTGGTTGATGCCGATCGAAACGCTCGTCTGCGCGGTGGCGCTGCCGGCGGCAGCGGCGAGGAGGAGGGCGAGAATGGTCTTCATGGCGCGATCCGGGAACGGGGATGACAAGGTAACGCGCGAGGGCGCCTCGGTGGAGACGCAGAAGTCGCACGTCGCTCCGCCGTTGCCAGCCGTTACGCGTCGACGTGTCGTCCGGCGCATAAGAGTGCCGCGATGGGCGTGACTGCGGCGGCGGCGCGCAGCCGTCTGTCGCTCTGGCTCGACCTCATCCGCTGGGACCGCCCGGCCGGAACGCTGCTGCTGCTCTGGCCGACGCTTTCCGCGCTCTGGATCGCCGCCGAAGGGTTCCCCGGATGGCACCTGCTCACGGTCTTCGTCGTCGGCACGTTCCTGATGCGCAGCGCCGGCTGCGCCGCCAACGACGTCGCCGACCGCGACTTCGACCGCCACGTCAAGCGCACCGCGGCGCGGCCGGTGACCGCCGGCGCGATCGGTGTCGGCGAAGCGCTCGCCGTCGGCGCTGTCCTCGCCGCGTGCGCATTCGCGCTGGCGCTCACGACCAACGTCGCGACGATCGCGTGGAGCGTCGTCGCGCTCGCGATCGCGCTCGTCTATCCGCTCAGCAAGCGCGTCTTCGCGATGCCGCAGGCGGTCCTCGGCGTCGCCTTCAGCTTCGGCGTCCCGATGGCGTTCGCGGCGGTGCGCGGCACGAGCGCGTGGTCGCTGCAGGCGGCATTCGATGCCGTGCCGGCGCTCGCCTGGTGGCTGCTCGTCGGCAACCTGTTCTGGGTCCTCGCCTACGACACCGAGTACGCGATGGTCGACCGCGACGACGACCTCCGGATCGGCATCAAGACCTCGGCGATCACGCTCGGCCGCTTCGATGTCGGGGCGGTGATGGCGTCGTATGCGGCGTACCTCGGCATCTGGGCCGCGATCGGTGCGCGGCTCGGCTACGGCTGGCCGTATTTCGCCGGCGTCTTCGTTGCAGCGGCGCTCGCGTGCTGGCACTACACGCTGATCCGTGGGCGAACGCGCGAAGGCTGCTTTCGCGCGTTCCGCGTCAACCACTGGCTCGGCTTCGCCGTCTTCGCCGGCGTCGTCGCGCAGCTCGCACTGCGCTGACGACGCCGCGGCGGCGCCGCCCCGTCAGCGCAGCGAGCGCAGCGTGTCGGCGAGCGCTTCGACGGCGAGATCGATGTGCTTGCTCTCGACGATGAGCGGCGGCGCGAAGCGCACCACCGTGCCGTGCGTGTCCTTGCTGAGGACGCCCCGCGCGAGCAACCCTTCGCAGACCTCGCGCGCGGTCGCCGCGCGCGGGTCGATCTCGACGCCGATGAGCAGGCCCTTGCCGCGCACTTCGGCGATCGCCGGATCGTCGATCGCACGCAGCTTGGCGAGCAGCTCGTCACCGCGCACGCGAGCGCGCTCGGAGAGGCGCTCGCGCACGAGCAGTTCGAGCGCCGCGATGCCGACCGCTGCGGCGAGCGGATTGCCGCCGAAGGTGCTGCCGTGGTCGCCGGGATGGAAGACCGCCATCACCTCGTCGCTGGCGAGGAACGCGCTCACCGGGACGAGGCCGCCGCCGAGCGCCTTGCCGAGGACGAGGCCGTCGGGACGGATGCCTTCGTGGTCGCATGCGAGCAGCGCGCCGGTGCGGCCGAGCCCGGTCTGCACCTCGTCGCAGATGAGCAGGATGCCGTGCTTCGTGCAGATCTCGCGGGCACGCTTCAGGTAGCCGGCGGGCGGCACGATGATCCCGGCCTCGCCCTGCACGGGCTCGACGAGGAACGCCGCGGTGTTCGGCGTGATCGCGGCGTCGAGTGCGTCGGCGTCGCCGAACGGCACGCTGACGAACCCGGGCGCGAACGGCCCGAAGCCGTCGCGGTACTGCGGCTCGCTCGAAAAGCCGACGATCGTCGTGGTGCGGCCGGCGAAGTTGCCGGCGGCGACGATGATCTCGGCGCGCCCTTCGGCGATGCCCTTGACCTTGTAGCCCCACTTGCGCGCGGCCTTGACGGCGGTCTCGACCGCCTCGGCGCCGGTGTTCATCGGCAGCGCCTTGGCCATACCGGTCGTTTCGCAGACGGCGCGCAGGAACGGGCCGAGCTGGTCGGTGTGGAACGCGCGGCTCGTGACGGCAAGCCGCCCCGCCTGTTCGACGAGCGCACGCACGAGGGTCGGGTGGCCGTGGCCGAAGCTTACCGCCGAGTACGCCGACATCATGTCGAGATGGCGGCGGCCTTCGGTGTCGAACAGCCAGACGCCCGCGCCGCGGGCGAGCGTCACCGGCAGCGGGTGGTAGTTGGCGGCGCCGTAGCGGCGCTCGAGCTCGGCGGGCGAGGCCTCGACGAGGGTGGGGGCGGTGGGCCGCGTTGCGGTCATCGTCGTCATGGGATGTCTCCTGCTGGACGAGCAAGTGTGCGCGCGAAGCGGTGAAATGTGCTTTCCGGTTGTTGCGCCGATGGTCTCGTTGGCGCAAGATTCGTTCGTCCGCAGCCGTTTCAACGCCATGGCCGCCCGCCTCGACTCGATCGACCGCAAGATTCTGGAAGCCGTCCAGGCCGACGGCCGGATCTCGAACGTCGACCTCGCGGCCCGGATCCACCTGTCGGCGCCGCAATGCTTTCGCCGCGTCCGCTCGCTCGAGGAGCGTGGCGTCATCCGCGGCTACCGCGCCGATGTCGCGCCCGAGGAGATCGGCTACGCCGTCACGGCGTACGTCAGCGTCAGCATCGGCGGCGACGACTTCGGGCGCGTCCGCGAGATCGAGGCCGAGATCCGCGCCTTCCCTCAGATCCTCGAGTGCTACAGCGTCTCGGGCGAGGACGACTATCTGCTCAAGGTCGTCGCCCACGACCTGAAGTCGCTGAGCACGTTCCTCACCGATCGCCTGATGCAGGTCCCCGGGATCGACGACGTCCGTTCGATGATCTGCCTCGAGGAGATCAAGCGGACGTCGCCGCTGCCGATCGAGCCGTGACCGCTACGGGTACAGGCCTCGTTCTTCCCTCGCGATCAGGATGCGCTCGCACGCGACGGCGAAGGTCGCCGTGCGCAGGCTGATCTTGTGGCGGTCGGCGGTGTCCCAGATCTTCTTCAGCGCATCGACCATGATCTTGTCGAGACGCACGTTGATCTCGTCCTCGCTCCAGAAGAACGACGAGAAGTCCTGCACCCACTCGAAGTAGCTGACAGTGACGCCGCCGGCGTTGCAGATGACGTCGGGAACGACGAGGACGTTGCGGTCGCCGAGGACGTCGTCGGCTTCCGGCAACGTCGGCCCGTTCGCGCCTTCGAGCACGAGCTTGGCCTTGATGCGCTTGGCGCGCGCCGGCGTGATCTGACCTTCGAGCGCCGCCGGGATGAGGATGTCGCAGTCGACGTCCCAGAACGACTCGTTGTCGATCCGCTCGCCGCCCTTGACGTTGGCGATGCCGCTTTCGTGCGTGATCGCCGGCATCGTCGTCGCCATGTCGAAGCCGCGCGGACTGACGAGCGTGCCGGTGTGGTCCTGCATCGCGACGACCTTGGCGCCGGCCTGGACGAACAGCTCCGCGGCCGCGGCGCCGACGTTGCCCATGCCCTGCACCGCGACGCGGGCGCCATCGAGCGGCAAGCCGATGCGTCGCGCGGCTTCGCGCCCGGTCACGAAAACGCCGCGCCCGGTCGCCTTGACGCGGCCGAGCGAGCCGCCGAGGTGCAAGGGCTTGCCGGTGACGACGCCGGTCGCGGTCGTCCCGGTGTTCATCGAGTACGTGTCCATCATCCACGCCATCACCTGCGCGTTGGTGTTGACGTCGGGCGCCGGGATGTCGCGCTGCGGACCGATGATGATGCCGATCTCGCTCGTGTAGCGGCGGGTGATCCGCTCCAGCTCCTTGAGCGAGAGCTTGCTCGGATCGCAGCGGATGCCGCCCTTGGCGCCGCCGTACGGCAGGTTGACCGCCGCGCACTTGACCGTCATCCACGCCGCGAGCGCCATCACCTCCTCGAGCGTCACGTCGGGGTGGTAGCGCACGCCGCCTTTGCCAGGGCCGCGCGACAGGTTGTGCTGGACCCGAAAGCCCTCGAAGTGGTCGACGGTGCCGTCGTCCATCTCGATCGGCACGTCGACGATGAGCGCGCGCTTCGGGCGCTTGAGCGTCTCCGACCAGCGCGCGAGCGGCCCGAGGTAGGGCAGCACGCGATCGACCTGCGACAGGTACGTGTGCCAGGGGCTGGTCGGGGTCGGAGCGAGGTACGAGAGTTCGCTCATGACGTCGGCGGCAGGAGGGTGGAGCGTGGCGCGGTCGCCGCGGGCTTGCCGAGCGACTCCGATTTGGCGCGCGCGGCGAGCACGGCGGTGATGAACGCTTCGCGCACGGCGCGCGTCTCGAGCACGGCGATCGCCGCTTCGGTCGTGCCACCGGGCGACGTGACGTGGCGACGCAGCTCGGCGGGCGAGTCGGGCGACGCCGCCGCCAGCGCTGCCGAGCCGGCGAGCGTCTGCTCGGCGAGCCGGCGCGCGACCTGCGGCGAGAGCCCCATCTGCTTGCCGGCGTCGAGCAGCGCTTCGAGGACGAGGAAGACGTACGCCGGCCCCGATCCGGAGAGCGCGGTGACGGCGTCGAGCTGCGTCTCGATGCCGAGCCAGATCAGCTCGCCGGTCGGGCCGAGCAGTGCGGTCGCGTCGGCGCGGTCCTCGTCGGTGACGGCGGGCCGCGCGAAGAGGCCGGCGATGCCCTGGCCGATCAGCGCCGGCGTGTTGGGCATCGCGCGAACGACGCGCTCGCTCCCGGTCGCGGCAACGATCGCGTCGCTGCGGACTCCGGCCATCACGCTGACGTGCAGCGCGCCGGCGACCTTGCCTTCGCACTCCCGGGCGGCGGCTTCGAACGCCTGCGGCTTGACCGCCCAGACGACGATCTCGGCGACCTCGATCGCCGGCCCGGGCTCGGATCGCGCCGTGGCGCCGTAGCGGCCGACCAGGCGGCGCCGCGTGGTTTCGTTGGGCTCGACGACGACGATCGAGCGGCCTGGGCGGCCGGCCTTGACCAGGCCGCCGACCAGCGCCTGCGCCATGTTGCCGCCGCCGATGAAGACGATGTTGCGCACGACACAGTGTAAGCATGTCGGAGGTTCACAATTGTGAGCCGTCGTCAACAGCCGCCATGCACCTCGAAGGGTCCTGCCACTGCGGCGCCGTCCGCTTCAGCGTCGAGGCGATGAGCCCGGTGCCGTTCATGCACTGCCACTGCTCGGTCTGTCGCAAGACCGCGGGCAGCGGCGGCTATGCCATCAACCTCGGCGCCGACATGGCCACGCTGAAAGTGCGCGGCAAGAGCCACCTCGGCCGCTACCACGCGCTGATCCGCGAGCCCGGCAAGCGCGCGCGCCGCTCGCCCGCGGAGCGGCGCTTCTGCATGCGCTGCGGCAGCCCGCTCTGGCTCTGGGACCCGCGCTGGCCCGAGCTCGTCCACCCGCACGCGTCGGCGATCGATACGCCGCTGCCGAAGCCTCCCGAGGTCGTCGAGGCCGCGCTCGAATTCGTCGCGCCTTGGGTCGACGTGCCGCGCGGCAAGGGCCACGTCCACGCCGCCCGCTGGCCCGACGAGTCCCTCGAGGACTGGCACCGGCGGCACGGCCTGCGCAGCGGCTGACCCGACGCCACGGCGCGGTCCTCGTCGCGCTGCGGGTCCGTCAGGCCGACGCTGAGCGGCTGCCGAAGATCGCGGTGCCGATGCGCACCATCGTCGCGCCCTCGAGGATCGCCGCCTCGAGGTCGTCGCTCATCCCCGCCGACAGCGTGTCGAGGTCGAGTCCCTCGGCACGGAGCGATTCGAGGCAATGGCGAAGCACGCGATGCGGCGCACGCTGCGCTTCGATGCCGACCGCAGGAGCGGGGATCGCCATCAGCCCGCGCAACCGCAGCCGCGGCAGTGCCGCCACCGCGTGCGCGAGACGCGAGAGCTCGCCGGGCGCGACGCCGCTCTTCGACGCCTCGCCGCTGACGTTGACCTGCAAACAGACCGAGAGCGGCGCGAGCGCCGCCGGGCGTTGCGCGCTCAGCCGCTCGGCGAGCTGCGCGCGGTCGAGCGAATGGACCCAGTCGAACGTCTCGGCGACGACGCGCGTCTTGTTGCTCTGCAGCGGCCCGATCAGGTGCCATTCGGGACGCGGCGCGAGATCGGCGAGCGCCGCGATCTTGGCGATCGCCTCCTGGACATAGTTCTCGCCGAAGCGAAGCTGGCCGGCGCGGTGCGCCGCGGCGACGTCTGCGGCGGCGAAGGTCTTGCTCACGGCGAGCAACGTGACGCTTTGCACGGGGCGTCGTGCGGCCGCGCACGCACTGGCGATGCGCGCGTGCACCTGGGCGATCTTGTCTGCGATCATTGCGGTCGAGCGCCGCGACGGCGCGCGCGCCTTGTCTTCCTGCGCCATCCGGCATTCATCTCCTCAGAGCCATGGACATCACCCAACTGCTGGCGTTCTCGGTCAAGAACAAGGCCTCCGACCTACACCTGTCGGCGGGGCTGCCGCCGATGATCCGCGTCCACGGCGACGTCCGCCGCATCAATGTCGACCCGCTCGAGCACAAGCAGGTGCACGACATGGTGTACGACATCATGAACGACTCGCAGCGCAAGGCCTACGAGGAGACGCTCGAGTGCGACTTCTCGTTCGAGATCCAGGGCCTGGCGCGCTTTCGCGTCAACGCGTTCAACCAGAACCGCGGCGCCGGCGCCGTGTTCCGGACGATTCCGTCGAAGATCCTGACCCTCGAGCAGCTCAACTGCCCGCCGGTGTTCGCCGAGCTGTCGCTCAAGCCGCGCGGCATGGTGCTGTGCACCGGCCCGACCGGTTCGGGCAAGTCGACGACGCTGGCGGCGATGGTCAACCACCTGAACGAAAACGAGTTCGGCCACATCCTGACGGTCGAGGATCCGATCGAGTTCGTCCACGACTCGAAGAAGTGCCTGATCAACCAGCGCGAGGTCGGGCCGCACACGCTGTCGTTCGCCAACGCGCTGCGCTCGGCGCTGCGCGAGGACCCGGACTGCATCCTCGTCGGCGAAATGCGCGACCTCGAGACGATCCGCCTCGCGCTCACCGCTGCCGAAACCGGCCACCTCGTCTTCGGCACCCTGCACACGTCGAGCGCGGCGAAGACGGTCGACCGCATCGTCGACGTCTTCCCCGCCGCCGAAAAGGAGATGGTCCGCTCGATGCTCTCGGAGTCGCTGATCGGCGTCATCTCGCAGACGCTCCTGAAGACCAAGGACGGCGCCGGCCGCGTCGCCGCGCACGAGATCATGCTCGGCACCGCGGCGATCCGGAACCTGATCCGGGAGAACAAGGTCGCCCAGATGTACTCTTCGATCCAGACCGGCAACAACATCGGCATGCAGACGCTCGACCAGAACCTCGCCGACCTCGTGCGCCGCAACATCGTCTCGCCGGCGGAGGCCCGCGGCAAGGCCAAGTTCCCGGAGAATTTCCCCGGGTAAGGCCAGTCAAGGACGCCACACATGGAACGCGACCAGGCATCGAAATTCGTCAACGACCTGCTGCGCCTGATGATCTCGCGCAACGGGTCGGACCTCTTTCTCACCGCCGACTTCCCGCCCGCGATCAAGGTCGACGGCAAGGTCACCAAGGTTTCGCCGCAGCCGCTCACCGGCCAGCACACGCTGGCGCTGACGCGCTCGATCATGAACGACAAGCAGGCGGCCGAGTTCGAGCGCACCAAGGAGTGCAACTTCGCGGTCGCGCCGCAGGGCATCGGGCGCTTCCGCGTCAACGCGTTCGTCCAGCAGGGCAACGTCGGCCTCGTGCTGCGGACGATCCCGCAGGTGCTGCCGACGATCGACAGCATGAACCTGCCACACATCCTCAAGGACATCGCAATGACCAAGCGCGGCTTGGTCATCTTCGTCGGCGCGACCGGCTCAGGCAAGAGCACCTCGCTCGCGGCGATGGTCGACCACCGCAACGAGAACTCGTACGGCCACATCATCACGATCGAGGACCCGGTCGAGTTCGTGCATCCGCACAAGAACTGCGTCATCACCCAGCGCGAGGTCGGCATCGACACCGACGGCTGGGAGATCGCGCTCAAGAACACGCTGCGGCAGGCGCCCGACGTCATCCTGATGGGCGAGATCCGCGACCGCGAGACGATGGAGCACGCGGTCGCGTTTGCCGAGACCGGTCACCTCTGCCTGGCGACGTTGCACGCCAACAGCGCCAACCAGGCGCTCGACCGGATCATCAACTTCTTCCCCGAGGAGCGCCGAGCCCAGCTGCTGATGGACCTCTCGCTCAACCTGAAATCGCTCGTCTCGCAGCGGCTGCTGCCGCGCCAGGAAGGCAAGGGCCGAGTCGCGGCGGTCGAGATCCTGATCAACACGCCGCTGATCTCCGACCTCATCTTCAAGGGCGAGATCGCCGAGATCAAGGAGCTCATGAAGCGCTCGCGCGAGCTCGGCATGCAGACGTTCGACCAGAGCCTGTTCGACCTCTACGAATCGCAAGCAGTGACCTACGAGGACGCGCTGCGCAACGCCGATTCGGTCAACGACCTGCGCCTGCAGATCAAGCTGCACAGCCAGCGTTCGCGCTCGAGCGACCTCAACGCCGGCACCGAGCACCTGCAGATCATGAAATAGGACGCTTCGTGACTTGAGCGCTTCGCTGAGTTAAAACGGCCTCTTCGAGGCCGTTCTCTTTCTTACTTCATGGCTCAGCGCACTTACGAACCCATTCCCGCGCGCGACGTCGCGTTCCTCGGCCTCGGCGTCATGGGCGACCCGATGGCCGGCCATCTCGCCGCGGCGGGCCACCGCGTCACCGTCTACAACCGGACTGCCGCGAAGGCCGCCGACTGGGTCGCGCGCAACGGCGGCAAGAGCGCACGGACACCTGCCGAGGCGGCGCGCGGCGCCGAGCTCGTCTTCGCGTGCGTCGGCAACGACGACGACCTGCGCTCGGTGACGACGGGCGCCGACGGCGCGTTCGCCGGCATGAAGAAGGGCGCGATCTTCGTCGACCACACGACCGCGTCGGCGGCAGTCGCGCGCGAGCTCGCAACGGCGGCGGCCGCCAAGGGCCTCGGCTTCGTCGATGCGCCGGTCTCGGGCGGCAACGTCGGCGCCACCAACGGCGCGCTCACCGTCATGTGCGGCGGCGAACCGGCGGCGTTCGCAGCGGCCAAGCCGGTCGCGATGGCGTTCGCCAAGGCGATGACGCTGCTCGGCCCGAGCGGCTCCGGCCAGCTCGCCAAGATGGTCAACCAGGTCGCGATCGCCGGCCTCGTCCAAGGGCTCTCGGAGGCGATCGCGTTCGGCGACCGCGCCGGGCTCGACATGAAGGCGGTCCTCGAGGTCATCGGCAAGGGCGCGGCGCAGAGCTGGCAGATGGACAACCGCGGCCCGACGATGATCGAGAACAAGTTCGACTTCGGGTTCGCCGTCGACTGGATGCGGAAGGACCTCGGCATCGCGCTCGAGGAAGCGCGCCGCAACGGCGCGCGGCTGCCGGTGACCGCGCTCGTCGACCAGTTCTACGCTGAGGTGCAGGCCAGCGGCGGCAACCGGCTCGACACCTCGAGCCTGATCAAGCGCCTGCGCTAGCGCCCGGCAGGAACGCTCAGGGCGCGCTCGCGGGCGCGCTCGCCGCCTTCGCCGCGGTCTTGACCTGCATCCGTGCGAGCTCGGACTCGCTGATGATCTCGAACACCTTGACGACCTTGGTGACGCCGCTGACGCCGCGCGCGAGCTCGGCGGCGTGATTGGCCTCGCGCTCGCTGACGCGGCCCATCAGGTAGACGACGCCGCGGTGGGTCACGATCTTGATCGAGTTGGCGAACAGGTCCTGCGAGTCGACGATGCTCGCCTTGACCTTGGTCGTGACGAACGCGTCCTTGCTGCGCTCGCCGAGCGTCGTCGCCGGCCCGACGCTGAGCTCGTTGATCACCGACTGCACGTTGTCGACCTTCGCGACAACCTGCTCGACGGTCGCCTTGTCGGCATCGTTCGGCACCTGGCCGGTGAGCAGCACCATCCGGTTGTAGCTCGTCACGTTGACGCGCACACGCCCGTCGGGAAACGCCTCGTCGAGGCGGCTGCCGCCCTTCATCTGGATCAGCTCGTCGTCGACCTGCGAGCCGCCGGCGCGCCGGTCGGTGGCGACGATCGCGCCGCCGACGACGGCAGTGCCGACCACCATCGGCACGCAGCCGGCGAGCAGCGCGCCGACGAGCGCGAGCGAGAGCGGGCCGGCCAAGTGCCGGCGAATGCCGCGGGTCATGTGTCTTCCTCTTCCCCAAGCAGTTGCAGGTCCACCGCGTCGCACAGGCAGTGCAGCACCAGCAGGTGGATCTCCTGGATGCGCGCGGTGCGCTCGTGCGGAACGCAGATGTGGACGTCGGTCTCGGTCAGCTGGTCGCGGATCTTGCCGCCGCCGTTGCCGGTCAGCGCGATCACCGTCATCTCCTTGGCACGCGCCGCCGCGATCGCGGCGAGCACGTTCGCCGAGTTGCCGCTGGTCGACATCGCGAGCAGGACGTCGCCGGGCGCGCCGAGCGCCTCGACCTGCTTGGCGAAGACGACCTCGTAGCCGTAGTCGTTGCCGACCGCGGTCAGGATCGACGTGTCGGTCGTCAGCGCAACCGCCGCGAGGCCGGGGCGCTCGCGCTCGAAGCGGCCGACGAACTCGGCGGCGAAGTGCTGAGCGTCGGCGGCCGAGCCACCGTTGCCGCAGGAGAGCACCTTGCCTCCTGCAGTGATGCAGCCGATCAGCGCGCTGACCGCGTCGTTGACGGGCTTGGCGAGCACTTCGGCGGCGGCGTAGTGGAGGTCGGCGCTGTCGAAGAACTGCTGCTGGATGCGTTGCTCGAGCATGGTCACCGATGATATGACACGAGGTTTGCGCCCCGGTTCAATCGCCGGCGTCGAACGCGGCGCGCAGCCATTCGATGTGATCACCGTCGACTGCGACGACGTCGAAGCGGCACGGCGGCGGCACGGCGAGTCGGCGCAGATAATGGGTCGCTGCGAAGATGAGCCGCCGCCGCTTCGCCGAGCCGACCGTCGCCGCGGCGCCGCCGAAGCGATCGTCGCTGCGCCGGCGCACCTCGACGAAGACGAGCGTTCCGTCGCGCTCGCGCATGACGAGGTCGACCTCGCCGCCGCGCGAGCTCGGTCCGCGCGCGACCCGATAATTGCGCCGCACCAGCACCAGCCCGGCCGCCTCGAGGTGGGCGAGCGCACGCGCTTCGGCGGCGTCGCCGAGCTCCTTCGTCGTCGACGGGTTTGTCGGTGGTGGGCGCCCCGGAGGTCGCATCGGTGGAGGCAGCAAAGCTCGTCGAGGCGGCAGCGCTCGCCGCCCAAGGCCAGCAGTATCCCGCCGGCACGCTCTACGTCGTCGCGACGCCGATCGGAAACCTTGCCGACATCACGCTGCGCGCAGTGCATGTGCTCGGGCTCGTCGACGCGATCGCGTGCGAGGACACCCGACACAGCGCGGCGCTGCTCGGCCGGCTCGCGATCACCAAGCCGCTGATCGCGGTGCACGCGCACAACGAGCGCAGCGCAGCGGCGGCAGTGCTCGAGCGGCTGGCGCGCGGCGAGCGCGTCGCCTACGTCAGCGACGCAGGAACTCCGGCGGTGAGCGATCCCGGCGCCGAGCTCGTCGCAGCGGCGCGCGCCGCCGGACACCGCGTCGTGCCGATCCCGGGTGCGAGCAGCGCGCTCGCCGCGCTCTCGGTCGCCGGCGACGTCGCCGCCTCCGGCTTCGCGGTCGTCGGCTTCCTGCCGGCCCGCGGCGGTGAGCGGACGCGTGCCGTGGCTGCGGCGGCCGAGCGCAGCGAGACGCAGATCCTCTTCGAAGCTCCGCACCGGATCGAATCGCTCGCCGCGGCGCTCGCGTCTGCGTGCCCGGATCGCACGACGACGCTTTGCCGCGAGCTCACCAAGCAGTTCGAGACGATCGCGACGATGCCGGCGCGCGCGCTGGTCGGCTGGCTCGCCGCCGACGCGAACCGCGCACGCGGCGAGTTCGTCCTGGTGCTGCATGCGTCGCCGGCAAGAGCGGGCGACGACGAGAGCGCGCACGACGCGCTGCTCGTTCCGTTGCTGGCGGCGCTGCCGCTCAAGCACGCGGTCGCGGTCGCCGCCGAGGTCTCGGGCGCGCCGCGCAACGCGCTCTATGCGCGTGCGCTGGCGCTGCGCGGTGCGCGCGACGAGGGCTAGCCGCTCAGGGCTTGGCGGGCTGCGCCGTCTGCGCGGTCTGCGCGTCGTGCTTCTGCGCGTAGACGTTCTTGTTCGCGCGCCTCTGCATGCGGTGCAGCTCGGCGCGCTCGGACTTGGTGACGGTGCCGTCGGCCTTGTCCTTGGCCTCGGTGCTCGCGATCCGCGCCTGCTGCTTGTCGAGCCGGTTCGTCTCGCGCGCGTTGAGCTGGCCCGAAGCGACGCCGGCATCGATGCGCTTTTGCTGGTCCGCCTCGCGCTGGTCGACGCGCGGAGTCGCGGTGCCGCCCGCCGAAGCGGCGAGCGAGGCGATCGCGATCGCGACGCCGACGGCGGAAATCGTGAACTTGTGCATGGTGCTCTCCCTGGGTGTGCGGTGGAATCGAAACGCTTGTCCCTCGCTCCTGCACAACGGCGGCGGGCACGGCCCGACGACGCGCCGCGGGTAAAGGCCGCAGTAAAGATCTGTGAAACGATCTCCCTACAATCCTACCGCCGCCCTCGCCGAACATGATCTCCCGCGAACCCACCATCGAGCGCCTCGCCGTCGCGCGCGCGCTCCTGCTCGAGCCGTTCGGCATCGACGAGACCCGTCTCGCGGCGGCGCTCGCCGAGATCGGGTCGCACCGCGTCGACGACGCCGACCTCTTCTTCCAGTACACCCGCAGCGAAGGCTGGAGCCTCGAGGAAGGCATCGTCAAGAGCGGCAGCTTCGGCATCGACCAGGGTGTCGGCGTGCGCGCGGTGGCCGGCGAGAAGACGGCGTTCGCGTATTCCGACGACATCTCGCAGGCGGCGCTGATCGACGCCGCACGCACCGTGCGCACGATCGCGGCCGCGGGGCAGAGCCGCCGCATCAAGGTCGGCGCAAAGGCGGGTCTCGCGCCGAGCCGCGTCCTCTACGCGCCGATGGATCCGATCGCGACGCTCGACAGCACGCAGAAGGTCGCGCTGCTCGAGAATGTCGAGCGGCTCGCGCGCAGCAAGGACCCGCGCATCGTTCAGGTGATGGCCGGGCTGGCGAGCGAGTACGACGTCGTCCTCGTCGCCCGCGCCGACGGCACGATCGCCGCCGACGTGCGGCCGCTCGTGCGCTTGTCGCTCACCGTGATCGCCGAGCAGACGATCGAAGGCGTCGTGCGACGCGAGTCGGGCACCGGCGGCGGCGGCGGGCGCTTCGGCCTCGGCTTCTTCCAGGACGATGTCATCGAGGACTATGTGCGCACCGCGGTCGACGCAGCGCTGATGAACCTCGAGTCGCGGCCGGCGAAGGCCGGGTTGATGAGCGTCGTCCTCGGCCCCGGCTGGCCCGGCGTCCTCCTGCACGAGGCGATCGGCCATGGCCTCGAGGGCGACTTCAACCGCAAGGGCGCGAGCGCGTTCACCGGCCGCATCGGCCAGCGCGTCGCGGCGCCGGGCGTCACGGTGCTCGACGACGGCACGCTACCGGACCGCCGCGGTTCGCTCAACGTCGACGACGAAGGCAACGCGACGCAGAGAAACGTGCTGATCGAAGACGGCATCCTGCGCGGCTACCTGCAGGACTCGATGAACGCGCGGCTGATGAAGGTGCGGCCGACCGGCAACGGCCGTCGCGAGAGCTACGCCGCGGTGCCGATGCCGCGCATGACCAACACCTACATGCTCGGCGGCTCGCAGACGAAGGAAGAGGTCCTCGCGGGCCTGAAGCGGGGCCTGTACGCGACCAACTTCGGCGGCGGCCAGGTCGACATCACGAGCGGCAAGTTCGTCTTCTCCGCGAGCGAGGCGTTCTGGGTCGAGAACGGCAAGATCCAGTACCCGGTCAAGGGCGCGACACTGATCGGCAACGGCCCCGACGCGCTGACGCGCGTCAGCGCGATCGGCAACGACATGAGCCTGGATACCGGCGTCGGCGTCTGCGGCAAGGAAGGCCAGAGCGTGCCGGTCGGCGTCGGCCAGCCGACGCTGCGCATCGACCGGCTGACCGTCGGCGGCACCGCATAGCGCTTTCGCGCGCTACGCGTTCTTCGTTCCCGTCACGCGGACGTCGAGCGTCGGCAGGCCGGCGATCGAGCCCTGCATCACGTCGCCGGGAACGACCGGCCCGACGTTCTCCGGCGTGCCGCTGTAGATCAGATCGCCGGGGAAGAGCTCGAACGCCTGCGAGAGCTTCGAGATCTGCTCGGCGACGCTCCACGTCATCATGTTGAGGTCGGCGCTCTGCTTCGTGACGCCGTTGACCTTGAGCACGATCGCGCCCTTGGTGAAGTGGCCGACGTCGGCGACGCGGTGCAACGGCCCCATCGGCGCCGAGCGGTCGAAGCTCTTGCCGATCTCCCAGGGCTTCTTCTCGTCGCCCATCGCGCGCTGCAGGTCGCGCCGCGTCATGTCGAGCCCGATCGTGTAGCCGTAGACGAGCGAGAGCGCCTCCTCGGGAGCGACGTTCCTGCCGCCCTTGCCGAGCGCGGCGACGAGCTCGATCTCGTAGTGGTAGTTCTTGGTGAGCGGCGGATACGGGTGATCGGCGGTCGTTCCGATCGCGACGATCTGGATCGCGTCGCTCGGCTTCTGGAAGAAGAAGGGCGGCTCGCGGTTCGGGTCCGATCCCATCTCGCGCGCGTGCGCCGCGTAGTTGCGGCCGATGCAGTAGATCCGCCGCACCGGGAACATCTCGCTCGTCCCGACGATCGGCAGCATCGGCTGCGCGACCGCAAAGACGGTCTTGCCGCCGCCCGTCGGCGAGCCGGTGCCGCCGGTCGCGCATCCGGCCAGCGCGGCGACCGCGGCGGCGCTGCCTGTCGACAACACTTTCCTTCGATCCATGACGTCTGTCTCCTTGCTCGTTGACGAGGCTCCGAAGCGCCGTGCTACATTCGCGTCCATGGTCTCGCGCTCCTGGTTTTACGCCTATTTTGCGTTCTCGCACCGCTCGGCGGATGGAGAGGCAGGCGCATAACCAGCGCGCACCGAATCCAAAACCGCCGGGCAGCCCCGGCGGTTTTTTTTCGACTCGACGATTCTCACCGGAGCCGACGCGATGACGAAGCACAGCAAGGCAGCGAGCGAGGCTGCGGTTGGCAGCGGCGAACGCACCAGCCGCACCGACGATCTGCGGATCGAGAACGTGACGCCGCTGCCGCCGCCGGAGCACCTGATCCGCTTCTTCCCGATCGCAGGAACACCGGTCGAGTCGCAAGTCGTCAAGACCCGCGACGCCATCCGCCGCATCCTGCGACGCGACGACGACCGGCTGCTCGTCATCATGGGCCCGTGCTCGATCCACGACCCGCTGGCTGCGGTCGACTATGCGAAGCGGCTCAAGGCCGAGCGCGAGCGCTTCGCCGGGACGCTCGAGATCGTGATGCGCGTCTACTTCGAGAAGCCGCGCACGACGGTCGGCTGGAAAGGCCTCATCAATGATCCGTACCTCGACGAGACGTATCGCATCGACGAGGGCTTGCGCATCGGCCGCCAGCTACTGCTCGAGATCAACAAGCTCGGCATGCCCGCGGGCAGCGAGTTCCTCGACGTCATCTCGCCGCAGTACCTCGGCGACCTGATCGCCTGGGGAGCGATCGGCGCGCGGACGACCGAGAGCCAGGTCCACCGCGAGCTGGCCTCGGGCCTGTCGGCGCCGATCGGCTTCAAGAACGGCACCGACGGCAACATCAAGGTCGCGATCGATGCGATCCAGGCGGCGGCGCGGCCGCACCACTTCCTCTCGGTGCACAAGAACGGCCAGGTCGCGATCGTCGAGACGCGCGGCAACGTCGACTGCCACCTGATCCTGCGCGGCGGCAAGGCGCCGAACTACGACGTGCAATCGATCGCCGCGGCGTGCCAGGAGATCGAGTCGGCGAAGCTGCCGTGCACGCTCATGATCGACTGCAGCCACGCCAACAGCGGCAAGCTCCACGCCCGCCAGATCGAGGTCGCGCGCGACATTGCCGCGCAGCTCGCCTCCGGCAGCCGCTGCATCTTCGGCGTCATGGTCGAGAGCCATCTCGAAGCCGGCGCGCAGAAGTTCGTCGCCGGCAAGGACGATCCGGCCGGGCTCGTCTACGGCCAGAGCATCACCGACGCCTGCCTCGGCTGGGACGATTCGGTGCGCACGCTCGAGCTGCTGAGCGAGGCCGTCGTCGCGCGCCGGGAGCGCCAGCGCTCGACGGTCGCGCCCGCCGCCGCGGTTTGACGGCTCGCGCGCGAGCCGGTCCAATCTCGCCATGGCATTGATTGCGCGCCGCCGCTTCCTCGCCGCTTCAGCGGGTGCGGTCGCGACGGTGGCGTTTCCGGCGATCTCTTTGGCGAGGGGGCTGCCGCGGATGACCGACGGCCCGTTCTATCCACCAACCGCCTATCGCGCGCGCAGCACCGACTGGGACGCCGATCTCACCACCGTGCGCGGATTCGATCCGGACGGACGGCCGCTGCCGCACGCGCGCGGCGAGCATCTCGATCTGCGCGGTGCCGTGCTCGACGCCGACGGACGCGCCGTCGACGGCGCCGAGGTCGAGATCTGGCAGTGCGACGCGTACGGCAGCTACCGTCATCCGCGCGGTGCCGGCGAGCGCGTCGACGTCGGCTTCCAGGGCTTCGGCAGCACGCGCAGCGACACCCGCGGGCTCTATCGCTTTCGCACGATCCGCCCGGTGCCGTACCCCGGACGGACGCCGCACATCCACGTCAAGCTGCGCCACCCGACCTTCGGCGAGGTGACGTCGCAACTCTTCCTCGCCGGCGAAGCGCGCAACGCAGGCGACGTCCTCTGGCGTCAGCTCGACGACGCCGAGCGAAAGGAGGTCGAGCTGCGGCTGCAGAAGCCCGCGGCAGGCGAGACCGTCGCGTGGGTCGCCGAGCGCGACCTGATCGTGCCGACGCGCTGAACGCTCAGGAGTCGCGGGCGAGACGCTCGCTCTGCCAGTAGACGTCGTCGCCGCCGAGACCGTCGAGGTTGGCGCGGTTGAGAACGCGGGCGAGGACGAACAGCAGGTCGCTCAGGCGGTTGAGGTACTGGCGCGCTTCGGGCCGCACCGCGTCGCTCGCGGCGAGCGCGACGAGCGAACGCTCGGCGCGGCGCGCCACCGTGCGGCCGACGTGGGCGAGCGCGGCGCTCCGCGTTCCGGCCGGAAGGATGAACTCCTTCAGCCGCGGCAGGCCGGCGTTGTAATGCGCGAGCGCTTCGTCGAGGCGAGCGACCGCCTCGGCCTTGAGCAGCGCGTAGCCGGGGATCGACAGCTCGCCGCCGAGATTGAAGAGCTCGTGCTGGATGACGACGAGAAGCTGCCGGACGTCATCGGGCAGCGGCTCGGCGAGGAGCACGCCGAGCGTCGAGTTGAGCTCGTCGACGTCGCCGAGCGCAGCGACTCGCGCATGGCTCTTGGCGACGCGGCTGCCGTCGCCGAGGCCGGTCGTGCCGTCGTCGCCGGTGCGGGTCGCGATCTGGGTCAGACGGTTCGCCATGGTCGGGTCATCGTAGCAGCGGCCGACGCTCGCCCGCACGAGGCAAGGGCCGCTTCCTACAATGCCTGTTCGACGGCGACGCCGAGGAGCCAGCCATGAACGCACCGTTGCCTGCCCACCTGCTGCCCACGATCGCGCCGCGCCCGGTGCCGCCCGAGATGATCGAGGCGCTGAAGGCGCGCTTCGGCGATCGCTGCTCGACGGCCCGCGCCGTGCGCGAGCAGCACGGCCGCGACGAGTCGCCGATCGACGCGCCGCCGCCCGAGGCGGTCGTCTTCTGCGAGAGCACCGACGACGTCGTCGCGGTCGTCCAGCTCGCCGATCGTCACGCGGTCCCGGTGATCCCGTTCGGCGTCGGCTCGTCGCTCGAAGGCCATCTGCTCGCTGTCCAGGGCGGCGTCTCGATCGACGTCTCGCGGATGAACAAGGTGCTCGCGGTCAACGCCGAGGACCTCACCGTCACCGTCGAGGCGGGCGTCGTGCGGACGCAGG
>Ga0207689_10001894_pt1 | contig 19788 bp, 18 predicted proteins | sample KBSMisM52_FD_184312 | JGI IMG/M metagenome (GOLD analysis project Ga0207689, IMG submission 184312) | Miscanthus rhizosphere microbial communities from Kellogg Biological Station, Michigan, USA - KBS Miscanthus M5-2 (SPAdes) (version 2) | ecosystem: Host-associated > Plants > Roots >... | reverse complement strand
CTGGTGAAGGGTCCATCCCTCCTTCCAGCGCTTCCACATCAGCTCCTTCTGGCTGGCAGAGTAGTAGATCCGCGGTCGTTGCTCCACCTGCAACACTCCTTCCGCCTAGGCGGGGTTTAGTGTGTTGCATCGACCGGTTGAATCCGCCCTGCGAAGCAGCCATTCAACCGAAGGCCGCCAAGCACTTGCCATCCAGACGAGAACACGTCAAGCGCATTGGTCTTCCGCCAGAATTGCGGCCGTGACCGACCCGATCGATTCGTTCGTCCTCAGCCTCGATCGCCCAGAGGCGCCGCCGTTCGCGACTCGGATGCTGCGCGCCGTCTGGCATGGTCTGCGAGGCGAGTGGGATGCCGCCCACGAGCTCGCCCAGGCCCAGGACGACGCGGAGGGTGCCTGGGTGCATGCGTGGCTGCACCGTCTCGAAGGCGACCTGGGGAACGCTGATTACTGGTACCAGCGTGCGCACCGGCCGTCGCGCCGCGGCGATGCGCGCGACGAAGGGCTGGAGATCGCTCGCGCGCTGATCCGCCCGACCGACAGCGTCTGAGCGGCTCCGCCCGGTCCTCGAAACGCGGTCACTGCAATGAGCCTTCTCGATGCCAGCAAACGGTCGAAGCTGCCCGACAGCGCCTTCGCGTACGTCGACTCGAAAGGCCGCCGAAGGCTGCCGATCAACGACGAGGCGCACGTTCGAAACGCACTGGCACGCTTCAACCAGGTGGTGTTCGAGGACGACGCCGCGCGCGAGCGCGCACGCAAGAAGCTGCTGATGGCCGCCCGCAAGTACGGCATCGTTCCGATCGGGTTCATGACCGGCCAGCTCGAAGACCGGACGAGCGAGGCCACGGCAGGTCGGTTGGTGGTGGAGCTCGGCGGGGCCGGCTCGCCTGCCGAGTTCGAACGTCGCGTGCGCGCCGCGCTTCGCGACCCCATGCTCTCGGTGCTCCACTGGTCCGATTCGGCAGGCGGATACCTGGATTGCGATGGCAAGCTCGTGACGCTTCCCGAGACTGTCGATGCCCTCGAAGTCGCTCGGGTCACGACCCTGCTCGAGCGCCAGGGTCAGCCCATGACGGCATTGGTGCACTCCGCCGCACTGCTGAAGCGTCCCACCCTCATGAGGACGGTCACCGCAGCCATCAGGTTGACCGTGGAGAACGATCGGCTCCGAGGCCAGATCCAGGCACAGGCGAGCGACGTGCGAACCCTGCCGACCGGCATCGTCACCTTCCTGCTGACCGACATCGAAGGGTCGACGGGGCTGCTCCAGCGGCTTGGCGATCGCTACGCGGCGCTGCTGGCCGACACGCGCGCCGTGATCCGCGGCTGCGTGCACCGTGCCGGCGGCCGCGAGATCGACGCGCGTGCCGACGAGTACTTTGCCGTGTTCGTCCGTGCCTCGGGCGCGTTGCAAGCGGCGCTCGAGGTTCAGCGTGACCTCGGCGCTCGCGCCTGGCCCGAGGGCGTCAGCGTCAAGGTCCGGGCCGGCATCCACAGCGGCCGCCCGACGCTGACCGACGCAGGCTACGTCGGCTTGGCGGTTCACACGGTGGCGCGGATCTGCTCCGCGGGGCACGGCGGCCAGGTACTGCTCTCGGCAGCCGCGCGCGATGCGCTCGGCCGGTCCCGGCCAGCCGGCGTGCGCTTGCGCGGGCTGGGTTCGCATCGCTTCCACGGCCTGCGCGAGCCCCTGGCGGTCGTTCAGGTGGAGGGCCCGGACCTGCAAACCCGCTTTCCGCCGCTGCGCATGCTCGCGGCGCCAGGCCCAGAGCCCGACACGAAGGTGGTGTAGCGCCTTCGCGCGTGAGGCTGACCTTGCAGACGGGCAGCTCGAAGCAGAGTCAAGCGCCGCCGTCGTCTCGACGTCGACCCACCATCTTGAGTAAGACGCCCGCTTCATTCAGCGGCAGATTGCCCTCGCGAGAGGGGACTTCCATGGCCATCGACGATGTTCGCGTCCGTCAAGTCATCATCCACACGATTGCGCACGCCACGAGCAACGGCGATGCATGCTGCGGGCAGGTCCGGCAAGCTTGGCGAAACTTGAAGGCGTGGCGGGATCAGAAGCCCGCGCCCGGCGCGAAGGCGAACTCTCTCGATCTCGAAGTGGCAGCGGCCGAGAACTACATGTTCGCCAGGGCGTGCGTTTGCGAGGGCTTCGTCAGTCGCTTCCAGATGAACACCATCGCGATCGGCTACGACGCGACCAAATTGGTCGGAGTCAAGATGCCCACGAGCGGCCCCTATCCGCGCCGGCTGCGTGTCGGGCGCAGGGCTTCGGCACGGCGTTCCTGGCCGCGGCCGAGCGCGGTCGACAGCGCCAGCCACGACGCCGCCACCGGCAGCGCGCACAGCGCCACGACGCCGAGCTTCAGGCCGATCGCCTGCAGGGTGTCGAACACCCAGCCATAGAGCGCGTCGGAGCCGCGGAAGACGACGACGTCGATGAAGTTCTTGGCCTTGTATTTCGCGCCGCGGTCGACGTCGGTGAAGAACACCTGGCGCGCCGGATTGGCGATGGCGAAGTTCGCCCACCGCTGCGCCACCTGGAAGACGAGCACGACGGCGAGCGTCGGGCTGAGGCCGAGGACGGCGAAGCCGACGAGATAGACCGCGGGCAGCGCGCCCGCCGCGACGCCGGAGCCGAAGCGCCCGAGGAATCGTCCGGTGGCGAACAGCTGCGTGACGAGGCTCAGCACGCCGACGGCGAGATCGACGCCGGCGAAGACGCGCGTCTGCGCCGCCGCACCGTGCACCTCGGCCGCGACGATGTGCGCCTGCGCGAAATAGAGCACCGTCGCGCCGAATGAGAGCAGGCTCACCCACGCCGCGATGCCGAGCAGGTAGGGCGAGCGAACGACTTCGGTGAACGCCGAGAAGGCGCTGCCGCCGACCGGACGCATCTCGCGGCGCGGGCCGGCGTCGACCGTCGCGGTGCGCTCGAGCCGGTGGACGCAGAGCACCGCGACCTCGAGCAGCGCGAGCGCCACCAGCAGCAGGTTCGCAGGACCGAGCGGTTCCGAGAGCGCGATCGTGAGCACCGGCCCGAGCAGGGCACCCGCGGTGCCGCCAGCGCCGATGAAGCCGAACAGGCGCTTGCCCTGCGCGCTGTCGAAGAGGTCGGCCATGAACGACCAGAACACCGCGACCGCGAACAGGTTGAACACGCTCACCCACACGAAGAAGACCCGCGCCACCGCGACCGGCTCGATGTCGAGAACGAGGAGCAGCCAGAAGAGGGCGAGGTTGGCCGCGAAGAAGTGGTAGACGACGACGATGAAGCGGCGCCGCGGCAGCCGCGCGACGAGCGCGCCGTAGATCGGCTGCGCCGCGAGCAGGGTCAAGAAGGTGGCGGTGAAGAGCCACGGCAGCGCCTTGATGCCGCCGGCGATCGCGCTCTGGTCGCGCAGCGGACGCAGCACGTAATACGCGGCGAGGAGCGCGAAGAAGTAGGCGAACGACCACAGCGCCGCGCGCCGCTCGCTCGGCGTTGCCGGCATGAGGCCGCGCAGGCGCCCCCAAGGCGCCGTCACGGCGCCGAGCGCAGCTTCTCGCGGAGCTCGGCGGCGTTCGCGCTCGGGCCGTAGCCGGGCGCGCCGCGCTGGAAGCGACGCGCCTCGGCGAGACCACCGGCGACGACCGGCTCGAAGCCGGCATCGCGCACGAGACCGGCCGCGACCTTGACGGCCTCCGCGTCGTCGCCTGCGATCGGGATCGGCAGCTTCGGGTCGGGACGGCCGGCCTCGCTGGCGATGATCGTGTAGCCGATGGTGTTGAACGCGCGCACGAGGCGCGCGCCGGGCAGGAACTTCTGCGACGTGAGGCCGATGCCTTCGCGATCGGCCACGTCGGCGATCGCGCCGTCGCGCGCGCTGACGGCGTTGCCGCAATCGAGGACGATCTTGCCCTTCAGCGCCGCGCCGTAATCGCGACTGATCGCTTCCATCGCACCATAGGGAACGGCGAGGAAGACGACGTCGCCGAAGGCGATCGCTTCTTCGACCGTGCCGGCGCGTGCCGGCGGGCCGAGCCGGGTTGCGACCTCCTTGGCCTCGTCGACGTTCTTCGCCGAGAACATCACCGGATGGCCGGCCTTGACCCAGAGCGCGCCGACCGTGCCGCCGATGCGGCCGGCGCCGATGGTGCCGATGCGCAGCTTGCCGTCCGCCGCCTGCGCGGCCGCTCGCCGTGGCCGCAGGACCGCGGCCAGGCCGAACGCGCTGGCGGCGACCAGCAACGTGCGGCGTTCGACATCGATGAAGTGGCGCATCGCGATCTCCAGGATCCGGAAATGAAGGCGACACGATCATCGTGCCGTCGCCCGGACCGCGCAACCGATGGCCGCGCCGGCCCTACCATCGTGAACGTCAGTGCCCGGAGCCGCCAATCATCATGAAGCGTCGCGATTTCCTCCATGCCGCCGCCGCCCTCGGCGCGCCCGTGCTCGGCGCGACGCCGGGCGGCTCCTTCGCCGCCGATAGCGCCCCGCCGAAAGAGAAGCTCCGCATCCTCATCCTGGGCGGCACCGGCTTCACCGGGCCGCACCAGGTGCGCTACGCGCTCGAGCGCGGCCATCACGTGACGCTCTTCAACCGCGGCCGCCGGCCGCAGCCCTGGCCGGGCAACGTCGTCGAGCTCGTCGGCGATCGCAACACCGGCGACCTGAAGTCGCTCGAGAGCGGCGAGTGGGACGTGTGCATCGACAACCCGACGACGCTGCCGTTCTGGGTGCGCGATGCGGGCCGCGTGCTGAAGGGCCGTGTGCGCCAGTTCGTGTTCATCTCGACGGTCTCGGTCTACGCCGCCAACGACAAGCCCGGCCAGGATGAATCCGCGGCGACGGCGGCCTACGCCGGCGCCGACCCGATGGCCGAGTCGCAGAGCACGCTCGGCGCGAACATGGCGCTCTACGGTCCGCTGAAGGCGGTGAGCGAAGAAGAGTCGCGGCGCCAGTTCGGCGACCGAACGACGATCATCCGCCCCGGCCTCATCGTCGGGCCCGGTGACGAGACCGACCGCTTCACCTACTGGCCGGTGCGTCTCGCGCGCGGCGGCGAGGTGCTGGCGCCGGGCGACGGCTCGGACGCGGTGCAGTTCATCGACGCACGCGATCTCGCCGAGTGGACGATTCGGATGTGCGAGTCGCGCACGACCGGCACGTTCAACGCCACCGGCCCGGCCCGCACGCTGACGACGCGCGAGATGCTGGCCGGCATCGGCGCCGCCGTGCGCTCCGAGGCGCAGCTGACCTGGGTGCCGACCGCGTTCCTCGATGCGCAAGACGTGTCGGCGTGGAGCGACCTGCCGGTCTGGGTGCCAGGGCAGGGCGACAGCGCCGGCTTCGCGCACCGCGACATCGGCCGTGCCCTGAACGCCGGCCTCACGTTTCGACCGCTGGCGACGACCGCAGTCGACACCCTGGCGTGGTTCCGGGCGCAGCCGGCCGAGCGCCAGGCCAAGCCGAAGACCGGTCTCACGCCGGAGCGCGAGGCCGAGGTGCTCGCGCGCTGGAAGGCGAGCACGGCCGGGAAGCGCTGACGCCGACGGCTTGGCCGGCCGCCAGGGGCCGACTTCGCGGTGTCTGCGGATGCGGCTAGGGCGTGCCCATCGCCTCGCGCCACCGCATGGCGTCGTGAACGCGAAAGCGCGTGCTCGGATGGTCGAAGAAGACGAATTCTTCGAGCGGAGTCGGGTCCGGTTTCCTGTATTCCGTCAACTTCAGGTCGACCTCGGCTGCGCCGTGCGGCTCGCGAGCGAGGTTGAGTCCGAAGCGATCGGCCTCGATCTCCTGGGTGCGGATGAGGGTGTTGGTGATCGGCGTGGCCGCGAACGCGAACACGGAGATCACGGCGACGAGGAGCGGGAACGACGCCACGTCGCTGACGCCGTGCAACGCGAAGCGACCGCCGAAACGGGCCAGCAGCGCGGCCATCGCCCACTGCGTGAACAGGAAGCCGGCCAGGAAGACCAGCGTCATCGCGGCGATCCACTTGTAGACGTGGTTCAGCACGTAGTGGCCGAGCTCGTGGCCCATCACGGCGCGGATCTCCGGAACGCTCGAGCGCCGCAACAGGTTGTCGTTGAGGCGAACGGACGCCGAGCCGAAGATGCCGCTGACGTTTGCGCTTACCCGCGTCGTCTGTCGCGACGCGTCGAACTCGTAGATGTTGTCCGCCGGCACGCCGTTGGCATGCGCCATGGTCAGCACTGCTTTCTTGACAGGACCGTCGGCGACCGGCTTGTAGGTGTTGAACAGCGGGTCGATCAGGACGGGCCCGACCAGCACCAGCATCGTGAGGAATGCAACCGCGACCAGCGTCCCCCACAGCCACCAGTGCGCTCCGACGCGCCGAAGCACGGCGTAGAACACCGCGGCGACGAGCGCCAGCACGACCGTCGTCACCGCGAGTCCGACGAGCTGTTCCGTGAACCAGGGGCCGAAACTCTGCGTCGCCATCGCGTACTGGTGCTCGCGAACGTAGCCTTGGTAGATCGTCAAGGGCAGCGAGAGCAGCCAGGCGGCGACGGCATACAGCGCGCCGAAGATGGCGTCGCGCAGGAACGGCTTGCGGCCGATCCGCTGGGCCCAGTCGCGCATCCGCGCGGCGCGTCGGCCCGTCAGCAGGATCAGGGCGACGGCGAGGCCGAGCAGGAGGTTCCAGAGCTGCAGCCAGTAGCCTCCTTCGAAGTAGGCATTGGATCGTGCCACCACGTCGATCGGCAAACGATCGAGGTAGGCCTGCGTCGCTGCGTCGGCGTCGCGCGGCAAGGTCGCGCCCCAGCCTTCGTCCGCTGGCCGAATACGAAACTGCGGCCTGCTCGACGCTGCTGGCGGTGCCGTGCTGGCCGCATTCGACCCAGTGCTCGCATCGCGCAGCGCCGCCGGCGAGACCGATTCAGCGGCGTTGGCCGAGGCCAGGACGCCTGCCAGGATGACGGTCGCGAAGGTGGAGACCGCTCCTGCACGCATGGGAAGCCTTCATCGATGGAAGAAGCTCCGATTCCTCCCGTCACGGGAAGACGGGCGGCCGATACTCGAGCGTCAGAGCGAAGAGCCACAGCATGAACAGCACGACCGGCAGGTGGAGGAGGAGCTGCAGGAAGGTGTAGCCGACGATGTCGCGGGCCTTCAGCGACAGGATGCCGAGGAGCGGCAGCATCCAGAACGGGTTGATGAGGTTCGGCAACGCCTCGGCGGCGTTGTAGACGTTCACCGTCCAACCCAGATGCACCTTCAGCTCAATGGCCGCCTGCATGATGTAGGGCGCTTCGAGCAGCCACTTGCCGCCGCCCGAGGGGATGAACAGGCCGAGGATGGCCGAATAGACGCCCATCACCACCGGGAAGGTGTCGTGGCTGGAGATCGCCACGAAGAAATGGGCGATCTGGTCCGACAGCGCGAGCCCACCGAAACCTTTCGCCGACACCATGATGGCGGTGATCGAGCCGTAGAACGGGAACTGGATCAGCACGCCGCTGGTCGTCGGCACAGCCTTGGAGACCGCGTTGAGGAACGACTTCGGCTTCCAATGCAGCACGAAGCCGAGCATCAGGAACACCAGGTTGTAGGTGTTGAGCCCGGAGATCGCCGTGATCCACGATTTCGAAGTGAACTCGTCGACCATCCATCCCAGCGTCAGCGCGACGATGATGACGGTGAGGAGCGGGCTGTACTCGAGCCATTCGCCGGGACGGTCACGCTGCGGCAGCGTGGCGGTCTTGATCTCGACGTCGATGGCCATGTCCTGCGCGGTCACGGCCTTGTTTCCGATCGGCGCCGACGACCAGGCGATCGCCACCGAGATGATCAACAGCACCACGAACATGGCGATCGACTGCCACAAGAAGATCGTCTCGGTGAACGGGATGATGCCCACCATCTTGAACAGCGCCGGTGGCAGCGACGTGGGGTTCGCATGCAACTGCGCGGCCGAGGACGACAGACCGAGCGCCCAGGTGGCGCCGAGACCGAGATAGGCGGCCGCGGCAGCGGCGCGATAGTCCATCCGCAGTTCCCTGCGCCCGGCCAGCGCCTTCACCAACAGGCTGCCGAAGACGAGGCTGAGACCCCAGTTCAGCATCGAGGCGAGGATCGAGATGAGCGCGACGAACCCGACGGCGCCACGACCCGTCTTCGGAACGGCGGCGAGTTTCTCGATCAGTCGCGCCGCGGGCGGAGAGCTGGCGACGACGTAGCCGCTGATGGCGACGAAGGCCATCTGCATCGTGAACGGAATGAGGCTCCAGAAGCCGAGGCCGAACTGCTTGGAGACCGCCATCGGCCCCGCACCATTGATCATCGCGCCGGCCGCGACGATCACCAGTGCCACCGCGACGAAGATGAAGGAATCCGGGAACCACTTCTCGGCCCAGGCGGTAAACCCGAGCGCGAGGCGGGCCATGTAGCCCTGTTCCGCGCTATCGCCGGCGGGCGTGCCGGACTCCAGGCTGCGAGTGCTCATTTGTTCTTCCTCGCTCGTGAATTGCCGAAAGGGATCATAGCCGTCGACGAGAAACTTCAACTGGCCGTAACGGCGCAGCCGAGGCGGTCGAAAAGCTGACCGACGATTCGTGCCGCGAGGCGACCTGGCTTCTGGACGTCAGACCGTCGAGTTAGGCCCGAAGGCGGAAAAAATCAGCGCGTGGTTTCGACAAGACGGTCGTTCAGCGGCTGTGTGGGCCGTGCGTTCATCGAATAGAGCTTGCCGAACGCTGCGATCTCGCTGTTCGCGATCCTGACGGGATGCTTCAGCACCAGCCAGCGCACTTCCTCGCTGCAGGGCGGTGTAGTGAGCGAGCCCTGGAAGGCGTAGTAGCCCTTTTCGGAAGGCAGCAGTGTCGCAGCATCCACTGTGACGTCGAGGGCGGCTTCCTTCGCCTTTTCTTTCGGGACGTTGCTCCAGATCGTCTCGATCGTGGGGAGGTTCGCGCCGCCCTTGTCGAGCAGCACCGCGACGACGGCGAGCTTGCCTTCGCTGTTCTTGTGGACGAGGTGGGCGACCATCGCGTGCGACTTGCCGTGGATCTTCTCTTCGCTGGGCCGGTGGAAGTGGAACTGCAGCAGCTCGTAGCGCACGCCGCCGACACTGATCGAACTGCCCGGCGCGTAGTTGACCTGGACCGTGTGACCGTTGTCGATCACCCTGAGCGGCGACGGCTTGTAGTCGAACACGATCGGCGGAAGGTCGGCCGGTGTTGCGCTGCGGATGTCGATCGGCGACTGGGCGTGGCCGAGCTTGCACGCTGCAAAGTCGTGGTCGAGCGCCGCCCATGCAGCAGGCCCGGTGTGTCCGCCGTACGACCAGTGATGGCCTTCGGCCCGTAGCGAAGAGGCAGTGCAGAAAGCGACGGCGGCAAGCAGCGTGGAGATCGTTCCGGGCAGCTTCATCTCGTTTCTCCTCGATCCGGCTCTACCCGGCTTCGTTCGACTTCCCGAGTCTGTCATGTCCGCGCCGGGCTGGCTTTTGCGGGTCGCGAGCTGCTCATCGGCGCCCTCAGAACGCCGCGCCGATCGACGCCACGAAGACCTGGTCGTTCGACCCGGGGTTGAACCAGAAGGCGCCGACCGTGACGCGCCGCCAGGTCAGCTGCACGAACGGCCCGCGCTGGAGGTCGCGCTCGCCGCCATAGGCGCGGGTGCCCTGCGCGACGAGCCCGAGGCGCAGCGGCTCGATCGGGCGAAAGCCCAGCTCGCTCCAGGCGTACAGGTAGCTGTCGTGCTGGTCGTGCCGGTCGCGCACGTACTCGGCCTCGACGTAGAAGTCCAGCCGTTGCCACGCGACGCTGGCCTCCAGGGCCGGCACCACGGCCTGCGTCGTGCCCCAGGCGCCGCCGAGCAGCGGAGTCACCTCCCACGTGATCGTGTCCCCCCGGAGAAAGTCCAACCGACGTAGGCCGACCGCGCGCCGATCGATTCGTAGTTGTAGCGCGCCTCCAGGTGCAGCGGTCCGCGGTCGGCGACACCGATCGCGGACGTGTAGTTCTCGCCGCCGCGAACGCGGGTCGGATACGCGGTGATCGCGAACTCCCACGAGGGCTTCTCCGCGGGCGAGGCGCGGCGGCCGCTGCCTTCGTCGGCGCCGGCTGCGCACGTGGCGCTTGCGACCAGGAGCAGGCCGAGGATCGATCGCGCGGGCTTCATCTACCGAGCGCGTTGATGGCGCCGCCACGCTCGACGTCGAACACCCCGCAATCGAACGAGCGGCAGACGCTCTGGTCGTCGCCGACGACGACGGCGACAAGGGTGGAGGAGATGCGGCTCATCGACGGATCGGCCCGGCACTGTCGCCCAGCGGCCCCGTGCAGTCCATTGCCCCTAGGTGAAGGTGGGCCTCGGCATTGAGCCAGCCAGAGCGAGGAATCGAAAGTCGGCGCTGCCGACAATCAAGACCGCTCGCCAACGCTGCTGCGGCTCATGCCGAACGTTAGATCTCATACAACGGAAGCCACCTAGGCCAGCGTCACGACGGATGTGTGGCCGACTCTCCGCGCGGTTCGTGAGGGCAGTTCACCGAACAGGGCGTTGTACCGCTCCACGAAATGACTCAGATGGTCGAAGCCGCAGTCGGCCGCGGCCTGACCGATCGTCAGCTCGGACCGGTCCGAGCGATGGAGCCTCGCCCGGACGACATTGAGCCGGACCGCGCGCATGTAGTCCAGCGGCGTGGTACCCGCCACGAGACGGAAGCCGTTCTGCAGCGTGCGGCGGCTGATCCGCAGTCGCGCGCAAACGGTCGCGACCGAAAGGACCTTGGGCGCGTCGGCCATTACCATGCGGTGGGTTTCCGAAACGACGTACGCTGCCGTCGCCAGGCCCACCGAAGGCGTGACCCCGCCGGCTTCGCCCAGCGACCGCGACAAGGCGTCGACGACCGACGCGAGCGCGAGCGGCTCCGGGTGTTCGCCGGCCAGCAATGCGAGCAGCCGTGCCCGGAGGGTTTCGGCCGCGTCGTGCGAGATGTTCAGCACGCTCGAGCGCGCGCCACGCTGCGGGAGCCCCGATTGCGCAGCATCCAGCTGCCAACGCCACGCTTCGCTGTCGAGAGTGACTGCGAGCAGCTCCATGTTCCGTGGCCGCTGCAGCGTGAAGTCGGCACCGCCTCGCAACGCCAGCAGACCGTCCATCGGCAAGGGTCGGCCCTGGGCGATCGGCTCGCCGTCGCCCGGATGCAGCGGCAGTGCGAAGCACAGCTGATCGCCGGGCAAGCCGCCCTGCTGGACGACTCGTTCGCTCAACCACTTGCGAAAGACGTGGACATGACCGCCCGTGAACTCCGTGAGCCGGCTGCGCATGAGCCCCGGCGAGACCTGCACGTAGCGCTGATTCCACTCCGGCGCGGACGCGCCGTGCACGTGGAAGTCGTCGAAGACGTCGATGTGGCCGGCCATGAACTGCAGCTTAGCGACCGCCGCGACCTTTTGCCAATCTGGGCTAACGCGATCCGCCGAGTGCAACCAGACTGGCACGCCATGGACACCGATCGTTCATGGGCATGCCGCGTTGCGCTCGTGGCCGTCGTCCTGTTGGGCGGCTGCGCGATCGGCGCCCGCACCGCCGATCGAGAAAGGCCGGACGTGAATCAGCCTCAGACCCTGGAAGGCCTCCAAGGCGCCCTCGTTGGCCGCTGGACCAGCATCGCCCCGGAGATCCGCCCGAGCAACACCAAGAACGCCGACGGCACCCTGAAGCCGTTCTATCTGCGACGCGAGTTCTCGTACTCGCCGGGCGATCGCTTCGAGCTCGAGGTGCTGAACTTCGCGGATCCCTACGGACGGGCTCCGGTGGCGAGGATCACGATCCGGGGCCACATGCTGTGGCGCGGCGCCCACCCGATTGCGCCCGGGGCGCAGAAGGTGGACTTCGTTGCCGACGAGGCCTACGAGGTCACACCGCTGCTGGCGGCGTTTGCCGACGTGCTGAACCAGGTAGCAGCTTCAGGCTATGCGAAGTGGGAGGTGAACGGCACCCAGAGCGTCTTCGGCAAGGGCTTCGTCCCGTTCGGACTCGTGGCGGGTCGCAACTTCATGGAATTCGACCTCGTCTACCTGACCCACGAGATGCTCTTCTGGGGCGCTCGCAACGTCGATGGCCGCGGCTTCGACAACGAGGTGAACCGGCCGACGAACCTGCAGATCCCGCTGATCCGGAAGTAGACCGCAAACGTCGACGCACCGCCGCCAGGCCATCGAGTGGCTCGCCGGCTTCAACGAATTCCACCAAGTGTTTTCATGAGCTCCACGTTGTGAGCTTCGATGTCGCCGGACAACATTGTCCGGCCAAGACATACGGAGACCACGATGGCCACGAGCAGACTTGTCGCATCCGCAGCCGCTGCTGCGTTCGCGTTTTCCGCCGCTGCAGCACTCAACGCCTGTGGCGGTGGCGATGACCAGGCCGCTACCGACCAGAAAGGCCAGGCGAGCCTGGAGGTGTACGCCGAGCTGACCCAGTCGGGCATCGCTGCCATCACGCAGACGCCGAGCGGACAGCTGATCATCGGCTACCACCCCTTCTACCTGACGCCGACTTCGGTGCAGGTGGCGACGCTGAACGCGGATCGCAAGTCGAGCACGCCCTACCCGCCGGCGGGCTCCGGCCTGCTGCAGAGCTGCCGCAATCCCGATGGCAGCTTCCTGCCGCCGGTCAATGGCCGCTACGACTTCTGCATCGACTGGGTGCTCGGCTTTCATGCGGATGCGAACGGAATCCTGTGGATACTCGACTCGGCGAAATCGACCGACCGCGCAGACCCGGTGCACCCGAGGCCGGCCCAGTTGCACGCGAAGTACGTGGGCTGGGACACGAAGACGAATGCGCTCTTCAAGGTGATCGATCTCGACGCCGTCACCCTCCCGCAGTCCCAGCACAACGATTTCGCGATCGACCTCAAGCACGGCGTGCTGATCGATGCGGACGAGGCGATCGGCGAGAACTCGAACGGCGTCGGCAGCACTGCGGCGCTGGTCGTCACCGACATCGCGACGGGCACGAGCCGGCGGGTGCTGCAGGGCGACTCGCACGTGTTGCCGAACGGCGATCCGATTCGATGGACGGCGCAGGCGGGACAACCGGCGGCGGCGTGGGGCCTGCGGGTCGGCGTCGACGGCATCACGCTCGACAAGAATCAGGAGTGGCTGTACTTCGCGCCGCTCAGCGGCTACGAGATGTACCGGGTGCGCATGACCGATCTCCTCGACAAGACCCTCAGCGATGCGCAACTGTCCGCCAGGATCGAGTTCTACGCCCACAAGCCCTACAACGGTGGACTGACGATCGACGCGAACAACAACCTCTACCTGACGGAGGTCGGCCGGGCCACGATCGGCATCATTCCGCCGGACACGCGCGTGTATCGCGACTACGTCTCGGACCCGAAGATGATCTGGCCGGACGGCGTCACCTACATCTCCGATGGCTTCATGTACTCGGGAGCTGCCCAGCTGATCCAGACGGGAGTCTTCCAGGCCAATGCGACGCCGTCGGGCACCGCCAACAACGCACCTCCCTATCGGATCTATCGATTCCGGCCCGAGGCGGCGGGAACACCGGGCTCGTGACATCCGCCGTGGCGGCGGACCGCGGCGGTCCGCCGGCCACGGAGTCCGCCCTCGGGTTCGCATAATCGATCATGCAGCTCGATGATCTCGATCTCTTCCTTCGCGTCGCGCACGCGCGGTCGTTGAGCGAGGCCGCCCGGCACCTCGACCAGACACCGTCTTCGGTCAGCGCCAGGCTGAAGCGGATCGAGGCGGAGCTCGGTGTGCGCCTGGTCGAGCGCACGACACGCACGCTCCGATTGACCCCCGAGGGCGAGCGTTTCGTGCAGACCTGCGAGGCGATCACGGCGACCTGGTCCCGCGGCCGCGGCCTCCTTCGTCAGGATGCGCGCGCAGTCGAAGGGCGCATCCACATCGCGGCGCCGACCGATACCTGCACCCAGTTCCTGGCCGAGTGGATCGGCGACTACGCGAGGATGCACCCGCGCCTGACGGTGACGCTCCGGGTCGGCGATCGGATGCACGATCTGCCGCGTGAAGCGGTCGACATCGCGATCCGGTACGGCGAGCTGAGCGACTCGTCCATGGTCAGCCGGGTGCTGGCGCGCGCACGCCGCGTTCTCGTCGCCTCACCGAAGTATCTCGAGCGAGGCGCGCCGCTCCTGGCGCCGGCCGATCTGGCGACCCATCGCTGCCTGGCGTGGCTCTCGCGCGATCAGCCCAAGGTCCAGTGGACTTTCGTCTCGCCCGAAGGGTCTTCGGAGACCGTCGTCGTCGAGCCGGCCCTGTGTGGCGATTCGCTCCTGGTCCGACAGTGGGCCTTGAGAGGCGAGGGCGTGGCCTACAAGGCCAACGTCGACGTCGCGGCCGATCTCCGAGCGGGAAGATTGGTGCGGTTGCTCGAGGCGTACGAAGGCGAACCGGTGCCGATCAGCGCCGTCATGCCGAGCGGTCGCCACATGCCGACCCGCGTGCGTGCGATGGTCGATCACCTGGCCAAGCGATTCGCCGAGCTCTAGGGCCAGCTTCAGGCGAGCCACGGCGGCAAGGCGTCCGGAGACAGTCGATAGCGCGCGATGGCGTCCGCACACGGGGACGCCGGGATCGAACCCTGATCGCGCAGCGCCGTGAGCGCGGCCAGCACGACGTGGTGACGATCGACCTCGAAGAAGGCGCGCAGGGCCGCGCGGGTGTCGCTGCGCCCGAAGCCATCGGTGCCCAGGACGGTGAGGGGAGCGTCCAGGTACGACGCGATCAGCTGCGGCCAGGCGCGGACGTAGTCGGTGGCGGCGATCACCGGCGCGGCACCGCCCAGGCACCGCTGAACGTGGCTCTTGCGCGCCGGCTCGGCAGGGTGCAGCCGATTGAAGCGCTCGACCTCGCGCGCTTCGCGCGCCAGCTCGCTGAAGCTGGTTGCGCTCCAGACCTCGGCGGCGATGCTCCAGTCCGACGCCAACAGCTCGGCCGCGGCGATCGCCTCGCGCAGGATGGCGCCGGAGCCCACGAGTCGCACGGTGGCGATCGCATTCGCCGGGGCACGGCCGGCGTAGCGGTAGATCCCACGGATGAGATCGTCTGCCACGCCCGCGGGCAGCGAGGGTTGCGCGTAGTTCTCGTTCATCAGGGTGACGTAGTAGAAGACGTCCTCCTGGCGTTCCATCATCTGGCGCATGCCGTGATCGAGGATCACCGCGAGTTCACCCGCAAAGCAGGGGTCGTAGGCGCGGCAATTCGGCACCGTGCTCGCCTGCAGCAGGCTCGAGCCATCCTGATGCTGCAATCCTTCGCCGCCGAGCGTCGTGCGCCCGGCGGTGGCGCCGAGCAGGAAGCCACGCGAGCGCTGGTCGGCCGCTGCCCAGATCAGATCGCCGATGCGCTGGAAGCCGAACATCGAGTAGTAGATGTAGAACGGCAGCATCGCCTGGCCGTGCACCGAGTAGCTGGTGGCTGCCGCCGTCCAGCTGCTCATCGCTCCGGCCTCGCTGATTCCCTCTTCCAGGATCTGCCCGTCGGTGGCCTCGCGGTAGCTGAGCACCGAGCCGATGTCTTCGGGCTCGTACGCCTGGCCGTTGAACGAATAGATCCCCACCTGCCTGAAGAGGTTGGCCATGCCGAAGGTGCGCGCCTCGTCCGCGACGATGGGCACGATGCGCGGCCCGACCGTCTCGTCCTTCAGCAGCCCGGTGAGCATGCGCACGAAGGCCATCGTCGTGCTCATCTCCTTGCCGTCGGCGCCGACCGCGAACTCGCCGTAGCGCGCCAGCGGCGGCACCGGCACCGGCATCGCCGCGCCGCGCCGCGCAGGGGAAAAACCGCCCAGCGCGGCGCGACGAGCGTGCAGGTAGCGCATTTCGGGGCTGTCCGCGGCAGGCTTGTAGAAGGCGAGCGACGCGGCCTCTTCGTCCGAGAGCGGCAGATCGAAGCGATCGCGGAAGGCGATCAGGTCTTCGCGCTCGAGCTTCTTCTGCTGGTGCGTCGTCATCCGGCCCTGGCCGGCATCGCCCATGCCGTAGCCCTTCTTGGTTTGCGCCAGGATCACCGTCGGTCGGCCCCGCGTGCCCGCCGCCGCGTGATAGGCGGCGAAGATCTTGACCAGGTCGTGACCGCCCCGCTTGAGGCGGTCGATCTGCTCATCGGTGAGTCCCTGCGCGAGCGCAGCCAACGCTGGATCCTGGCCGAAGAAGTGGTCGCGGTTGTAGCGGCCGTCTTTCGCGGCGAAGGTCTGGAGCTGGCCATCCACCGTGTTGGCGAAGGCCTTCACCAGCGCGCCCGCGCTGTCGCGCGCGAACAGACCGTCCCAGTCCGAACCCCACACCAGCTTGATGACGCGCCAGCCGGCACCGGCGAACAGTGCCTCCAGCTCGTCGATGATGCGGCCGTTGCCGCGCACCGGGCCGTCGAGGCGCTGCAGGTTGCAGTTGACCACCCAGACGAGGTTGTCGAGCTTCTCGCGCGCGGCCAGCGTCAGCGCGCTCATGCTCTCCGGCTCATCCATTTCGCCGTCGCCGAACACGCCCCAGACCCTGCGGCCGGACGTGTCGAGCAGCCCGCGGTGCTGCAGGTACCGCATGAAGCGAGCCTGGTAGATCGAGCTGATCGGCCCCAGGCCCATCGATCCGCTGGGGAACTGCCAGAACTCGGGCATCAGCCAAGGATGCGGGTAGCTCGACAAGCCGCTGAAGCCGAGCTGCCGGGCAACGATTTCCTGCCGGTAGTGGGCCAGGTCGTCCTCGCCGAGGCGGCCTTCGAGAAAGGCGCGGGCGTAGACCCCGGGCGCGCTGTGCGGCTGGTAGAAGACCAGGTCGCCTGCATCGCCGCCGCGAAAGAAGTGGTTGAAGCCGACCTCGAACAGGTCCGCCGCGCTCGCGTAGCTCGCGATGTGGCCACCGAGCTCGCCGTAGGCCTTGTTCGCGCGCACCACCATCGCCAACGCGTTCCAGCGGATCACGGAGGCGAGCCGTTCCTCGATCGCCAGATCACCGGGGAAAGCCGGCTGGTTCGTTGCGGGGATGGTGTTGACGTACGGCGTGCCCGGCGCGGGCTCCCAGCCGACGGAGGGGTCGCGCGCCAGGCGGACCAGCATGTCCATGATCTCGCACACGCGCGCGGCGCCCCCCACATCGAGGAGCGACGCGAATGCGTCGCGCCACTCGATGGTCTCCTGCGAGTCGCTGTCGACGAAGCCGGCTGCCTGGGCGAGCCGCGACAGGATGGAGGCATCGCTCATGCTTGTGTCCGCCCTCAGAAGCCTTCCAGAACGATTTTTCCGCGCGCCTTGCCGCTCTCCAGGAAGGCATGCGCACGCCGGAGGTTTGCCGCGTCGATGCGCCCGAAGTGCTCGCCGAGCGTGGTGCGCAGCTCACCGGCATCGACCAGCCGCGCCACCTCGGCAAGCAGCTTGTGCTGTTCGATCAGGTCGACCGTGGCGAACAAGGATCGGGTGAACATCAGCTCCCAGTGCAGCGAGACGCTCTTGCGCTTGAGGGCACCGATGTCGATGGCGCCGGAAGGGGGATCGTCGATCAGGCCCAACCGACCTTGCGGGGCGATGAGCTCGACGATGTCGGGGAAGTGGTGCTCGGTCTGGTTCAGGCTCGCCACGTACTTCGGTGCAGCCAGGCCCGCACGTCTGAGCTCTTCGGCGATCGGCCTGGCGTGGTCGACGACATGGTGAGCACCCAGGCTTCGCACCCACTCGGTGGTTTCTGGACGCGAAGCCGTGCCGATCACGGTCAGCCGCGTCAGCCGCCGCGCCAGCTGCACCATGATCGAACCGACGCCTCCCGCGGCGCCGACGATGAGCAACGAGTGATTCCCGTCGCCGCCGCGTTCGATGCCCAAGCGGTCGAACAGCATCTCCCAGGCCGTGATCGCGGTCAGGGGCAGGGCGGCAGCCTGAGCATCGCCGAGCGACGTCGGGGCGATCGCAGCGATCCGCTCATCCACCAGGTGGTATTCGGCGTTCGCGCCCGGCCGGTCGATCGCACCTGCGTACCACACCCGATCGCCGGGCCTGAACAGCGTGACCTTCTCGCCCACCGCCTGAACAGTGCCAACGGCGTCCCAGCCCAGGATGGCCCATCGGCCTTCGGGCGGGTGCGAGCGGATGCGAACCTTGGCATCCACCGGATTCACGGACACCGCCTTCACGGCCACCAGCAGATCCCGCTCGCCGGGCACCGGCTCGGGCAGCGTCACATCCTGCAGCGACTGCGGATCGGAAATGGGAAGGGGCTTTCGGTAGGCGATGGCCTTCATGGGCGAGTCGTCGGCTGTTGAAGGACCGCACGTGCGGCGGTCTTTGGCTGTGGACTCTGCCGGCGAACGAGGATGCGATCGAGTAGCACCGCCCGCAATGAGCTTCCAGCATCGCTTGAAGATCAGCGGCCGCCGGCAGCGGCCGGGCGGGGCGTCGAAGCGCTCGGCGCGTCGCTCGCCCTGCGACCCCGACGCCGCCCGCGCCCGTGCTCAGCGCCCCGCAAGGGTTCGCAGCGTGGTCGCCAGCGCGGCGGTCATCGCGTCGCCCACCGCGCGCAGCGGTCGGCTGTCTGCGTCGGCCTTGCGCGTCACCAACGATATCTGGACTGCGGGCGCGCCACGGCCCAGGCGCACGAAGCGCACCGGGTACGACTGGCAGAAGCCCGCGTCGACCAGGTGCACGAGGGCGATCCCCAGCCCGGCGCTCACCATCGCAACGATCGCGGGAACGCTGTCGAGCTCGAGCGCGCCGCGCCCGGTGCGGACCTGGCGCGTCACGTAGCGCGCGGCCAGCATCCCGGAGATGGTCTGGCGGTCGTAGCGGATCCACTCGTACTGCTTGAACAGCGCCGGCACCGAGTTCTCGGTGGCTTCCGGCGGGACGATCAGCCGCATCTCGCTGCGCAGCAGCGGCCGCCAGTTCAGGCGCACCGACCCGCCGCCCTCGGGCTGTGCGACCACCGCAGTGTCGAGCTCGCCGGACTTCACCGCGTCGGTGAGGCCGATGCTGCGTCCGCGTGTCGGGCGCAGCTCGAGCCGCGGGTAGCGCGCACGCAGCTCGGTCAACGTGCCGGGCAGCAGCGTCGGCATCATCGACTCGATGATCCCCAGCCGCACGACGCCCTCGATCGCGACGACGCTGCGCCGGCGCAGCGACTGCAGGTGCTGCATCCCGTGGCGCATCGCTGCGGCCACCTCGTGGGCCAGCGGCGTCGGACGGATCGCATGGCCGGAGCGGTCGAACAGCGGCTGGCCGAGGTAGGCCTCGATCTGCTTCATCTGCATGCTCACGGCACTGGCAGTGAGGTTCGTCTCGCTCGCGGCGGCGGCCAGCGAGCCGCCGCGCAGCACGGCGTCGAGCGTGTCGAACATCTCGATCTTCATCAGCTTTCCTTGATCTGGAACGCAAATTTAGTCGCTTTTCCTTGCGCACACTCTTGCCTAGACTGCACGCATCGATCCGAAGACCCGACGAACCTGGAGACAAGCCCGATGAACGACACCACTCCCCGCGGCTGGACGAGCGAAGACGCTCGCCGCGATACCTCCTGGACCCAGCACCTGAGCGCCGACGAGGTGGCCGGCTTCGACGCCGCGCTCGCCCACGCCAAGGCGGCGGGCAAGCCGTGGCTCGCGATGACCGCGGCCGATTTCCCGCTCAACCCGGCGGCGCGCGCTGCGGTGCAGCGCGCCTTCGCCACCACGCAGGGGCGCTGGGGCATGTGCCTGCTGAAGGGCTTCCCGGTCGACCGCTGGAGCGAAGAGGATTCCAAGCTGGCGTACTGGGGCGTGGGCCTGCATGCCGGCGTG
>Ga0207689_10001893_pt1 | contig 19797 bp, 18 predicted proteins | sample KBSMisM52_FD_184312 | JGI IMG/M metagenome (GOLD analysis project Ga0207689, IMG submission 184312) | Miscanthus rhizosphere microbial communities from Kellogg Biological Station, Michigan, USA - KBS Miscanthus M5-2 (SPAdes) (version 2) | ecosystem: Host-associated > Plants > Roots >... | reverse complement strand
GACGTGGCGCGGCGCACTGGGATGAGGCACGCCAGGGCGGCGATGACCAGCAGGAGCACGGCGACCGAGACATAGGTTGCCGGATCGGTGCGAGTCACTTGAAACAGCGAAGCCTGAAGCACACCGCTTAAGAAGAGTGCGGCCACGAGGCCCAGACCGAGACCGACGCCAACGATGCGCGTGGCATATCGGAACACCATCGCGAAGACGCTCGAGGCACTTGCTCCGAGCGCCATGCGCAAGCCGAACTCTCGCGTGCGCTGTGCCACCGAATAGGCGAGCACGCCGTAGATGCCGGTGCCCGTGAGCAGCGCGGCAACGGCGCCGAACATACCGAGCAGCCACATCGCCAGCTGCAACTGCTGCAGGTGCCCGGCGAGCGTTTGTTCGAGGGTATGGACGTTGGCGACCGGCGTCGTGCGATCGACGTCGGCCACCGCTCGCTTGATGTCGGCAACCATCGCCATTGGCGGGCCAGCGGTGCGAAGCACGAACGTCATCCCCGCCCGCAGGTAGACGTACGGCCCCACGAAAGTCGGTCCCTGCTGCACGTGCGGCACGTACGCCGCTGGTCTGGCCGCCGTCTCGAGTGGGCCGTTGAGCGTGCTGCCTACGATACCAATGATCTGACGCGGCCGCTCGTCGGGCACGAAGTCGAATCGTATGTACTGGCCAACCGCATCCTCACCAGGAAAGAACTGCTTCGACATCGCCTCACTGATGATGACGACCGGCGGTGCATCGGCTCGATCGCGCGAGTCGAAATCACGTCCACTCCGCAGTGGGATGCTCATCGCGTTGAAAAATCCCGAGGTGACCGCAAAGTAGTCCGTCGTCTGTTGCTCGCTTGGCCGGGCGCCGGCCGTGGCCGTCGTGGGCAATGGCCTCCCTTCGACCAGAAAGGGCATGGCGAATGCCTGCCCGCCGAACGGCGGCGAGCTCACTGCAGCAACGGACCGGACACCAGGGACGCTCTGCAATCTCTCGAAGACGCGTTCGATCGTCTGGGCCGGAACCGGGCTCACTTCGAACAGCCCCGACCCCCGGTACATCCCCAGTCCTTTGAACGACTCGCGTGCAGGCAAGCGAAAGTCGAACGTCAGGACGTTGGTCGGATCCGCGCCCAGATCGTTTGCGAGGACGCGAACGAAGCTGTGAATCATGAGGCCGGCGCCGACCAGGAGGACGAGAGCGATCCCCATCTGTCCGGAGACCAGTACCGTGCGCATCCGTTGATGCTCTGCGCTCCAGGTTGTGGCCTGGGTTGGGCGCCACGACGTGCCGATGCGCGAGACGTGAATTGCGGGAATGACGGCGAAGAGGAGGCTGGTGATTAACGTCAGGCCCGCGGTGAAGAGAAGCACGCGCAGATCGAGCGATATGGCATCGAGATGGGGAACGCCCTCCGGTACCGTCGAAGACAATGCCTTCAAGCCGAGCCAGGCAATCAGCACGCCGAAGCTCGCACCGAGCGCCGCCAGTGGCATGCTCTCGGTCAGTACCTGACGGATGATTCGGCCGCGGCCGGCGCCGAGCGCCATCCGCAACGCGATCTCGTGCCGCCGGCTGGCACCGCGTGCGAGCAACAATCCAGCGACGTTCGCGCAGGCAATGAGCAGCACGAACACGACCGCGCCCTGCAGCATCATCAGCGACGCCCCGTAGTCTCCCGACGGCTGGGCGTTGATGTTGAGCAACCGCGCGCTCGATCGCTTCAGGGACTCGGCCCGCAGCCGCAATCCCTGATGGCGCGCCGGATCGGCCGTCGCGAGCCGCTCGGCCATCGCATCGAGTTCGGCCTGGGCCTGCACCATCGACACACCAGGCTTGAGGCGGCCCACGATCGTGTTGGCTCCGACGCGGCTTTCCACCTGCGCGCGCGTCAGACACAGCGGGGCGAAGAACTCTCGGTCTTCGCCAAAGAAATCGAAATGCTCCGGGAGAACGCCGATGACTGTGGTGGGTGCGCGGTCGAGCGTCACTGTCTTCCCGACGATCTCCCGATCTCCCGCGAAGCGACGCTGCCACGATCGATAGCTGAGGAGCACGACCGATGCGACCTGATCCACCTGGTCCTCGGCATCAGTGAACGTCCGCCCCATGATCGGCTGCACCGCCAGCGCTCGAAACATCGTGGGTGACACGGTTTGCCCGAGGATGCGCTCGGCCGCGACGCCGTCGCGATCGAACCCGAGCGTCTTCACGCCACACGCGGCGCCGTTGAAGGCGCCGATGGCCTCGAACGACTGCGCCTGATCGCGAACCGCGAAGTAGCGGGGAATGCTCGACGTGTTGAGCTGATCGGGGTTGTCAGCAGGTACCGTCCAGATGGCCACGAGTCGATCCGGATCTGGTAAGGCCAGGGGCTTGAGAAGGGTGGCATCGAGCAGGCTGAAGACCAACGTGTTGGCGCCGACGCCGAGGGCGAGCGACACGGCGGCAACCAACGTGAAGCCCGGCGACCGCCGAAGCGCCCGCCATCCGTAGAGCAAATCCGCTCGCAATTCATCGACCAGCCGCAGTCCCCGTGCGCGTCGCACGTCCTCTTTGTACCGTTCGATCGACCCGAACTCGAGGCGCGCCCGTCGTCGCGCTTCGGCCGGCGCGAGACCCCGGCGGATCAGGTCCTGGACTCGCGTGTCGAGATGGAAGTCGACTTCGTCAGCGAGATCGAGCTCCACTCGATCGCGACGGACGAGACCGGCGATGAGCGAGCGGAGCGTGGCCCATGCACTCACGTTTCAGGCTCCCTGCGCGCTGAGCGCGCGCGACATGGCGACGGCAAGGCGGCTCCAGCGGTCGGTCTCGCTCTTGAGCCGGCGGCGTCCCGCGGCGGTCAGGCGGTAGTACTTCGCCCGCCGGTTGTTGTCGGAAGTTCCCCACTCGGCGTCGAGCAGCCCCTGGTGCTCGAGTCGGGCGAGCGCGGGATATAGCGCGCCTTGTTCGACCAGCAGCGCGCCACCCGTGATCTGCTCGATGCGCAGCAGCACGCCATATCCGTGCTCCGGTGCCAGCGACACCGCTTTCAGGATCAGCAGGTCGAGGGTGCCGGGTAACAGGGCAGCTTCTTCGGGCATCGCGTGTCTCTCCTATACCGTTTAGGTGAGCGTATTCCCGTCTCACCTAAGCTGTCAAGGAGAGCGAACGGCTGACACGGTCCGGCCGAAGCCGGACACTACGTTGGACTGGTTGAAGCCGGAGACTACGTCTGTGTGTATGATCGGCTGGTGCCACGGCCGATGACGATCGTCGAGGATCGCGAGTTCCACCAGTGGGGTATGGTGACCGCGGCGCCTCACGTCTCCCTGCGCCCGCATGTGCGCCGGTACATCGGTTGGTGGGAGCACCGGACGACACCCCTCTACCGGCGCGAGCTGCCGACGTCCGAGGTGCCGCTCATCATCTGCTTCGGTGACCCGATCCGCCTCTTCGATGTCCTGGATCGGAACCGATCGACCGTGCTGGGCAGCTTCGCGACCGGTGCCTACGATTCACATGTCATCGTGGAGGCCAACGGCTCGCAGGGCGGCATGCAGATCGACTTCACCATTCTCGGCATGCGTCTGTTCCTCGGCCGCGCGCTTTCGGACTTGACCAATCGTGGAGTGGCGCTCGAAGACATCTTCGGATCAGCGGGGCGACGGATCACCATGGAGCTGCAGGACGCGCCGACGTGGGACGCACGCTTCGATCTGCTCGATCGCGAGATCGCCTCACGGATAGACGCGGCGAGGCAGCCGGCGAGCGAGGTGCTCTGCGTGTGGAGGCGGATCGTCGACAGCGGCGGACTCGTCACGATTCGGTCACTGGTGGATGAAACACGCTGGAGCCAGAAGCATCTCATCACCCAGTTCAGAGAGCACATCGGCCTCGCACCCAAGATGTTTGCGCGTGTGATGCGGTTTGGGCGCGCTGTGGAGCGGTTGCGGCGACGAGGCCATGGAAGCCTGACCGAGCTGGCGCTCGACTGCGGCTACTACGACCAATCTCACTTTGACCGCGACTTCCGCGCGTTCGCCGGCGTCAACCCGACCGAGCTCTTGACGATGCTTGGGAGCCTGGGCGGCTTCACGTCCACCCAGACCGAGGCGCAGCCTCGTTAGGTAAGTTTCGTCCAAGATCTTCGGGACGGCATGCCGCTACGCTCAGGGCATGAAACCAACCATCTTTCCGTTCCTGCGCTACAAGAATGCCGAGGCCGCGATCGACTGGCTCGGCCGGGCATTCCTCTTCGAGAAACAGGCCGCCTTCGCGGGCCCGGACGGCACGATCGTGCACGCCGAGCTCCGGCATGGATCGGGCGTCATCGGTCTCAGCTCGGCAACTCCGACGACCGAAATCAATCCCTGGTCAGCAGTCCGGCAAGGCGTGTATGTGACGATCGATGACGTCGATGCTCACCACGAACGAGCACGATTGGCCGGCGCGCGCATCGCGATAACGCCATACGACACTCACTACGGGTCCCGTGAGTACTCGGCGTGGGATCTCAACGGCCACCTGTGGGGCTTCGGCACGTACCCGATGGGTTCCCCGGAAGGCGAGCCGAACGTCTACCCGGAGCTCGTGTACAGCAACGAAGCCGATCCCGTGAGCTGGCTGGCGCGCGCCTTTGGCTTCCAGCCGACGGTGCAGGTGCCTGGTCCTGACGGCAAGCCACTGCACGCGGAAATGCGGCTTGGGGACTCGACGATCATGCTGAACCTCGGGGAGACGTCGAACGGCGGCAACTCTCAGGCGATCAGCGTGCGAGTCGATGATCCGGACGGCCTGTTTGCCCGCGCAATCGCCGAAGGTGCCACGTCAGTGCAGCCTCCGGTGACGACGCACTACGGCGCCCGCAGTGGGTGGGTTCGCGACCCCGAGAACTTTCTCTGGGGAATCAGCACGTACCGCCCGGCCGCGAACTGACGTGGGGTCTTTTTTCAGGTCTTTCTGTCGTTGACTCCGGCAAGCCGTGGTCGTACCGTAGGCACCGAAAGGAGCACTACTCATGCATTCGCAGACGAAATTCTGGCTCTTGATCGCGCTGCTCGTCGCAACATCCTGGGCTCCTTCCGCTGCACGCGGAGCGGTCGACACCGGACAGGGGCCGAAGATGGCGTCGATTGGACCGCTGACATTTGGTCCGGACGGGACGCTGTTCGCGGCCGACAACCAGGGAGCCGCGATCTTCGCCCTCGATCTCGGCGCACAAGCGACGTCCGGAGCGCCCGGCGCGAAGGGACTCGACGCGCTCGATGAGAAGCTTGCGGCGTTGCTCGGCACCGGAGCGCGTGAGATCGCCATTACCGATCTTGCGGTTCACCCGAAGACGCGGCAGGCCTATGTCTCGGCCATGCGCGGTCAGGGTGCCGGCGCGTCACCCACGCTCTTCCGCATCGACGGGACCGGCAAGATCGATCTGGTGCCGTTGACTTCGCTGAAGTTCCAGAGCGTCGAGCTGCCCAATCCGCCGGCCGCCAATGCGGCGGGACGGCAGAATCCGCGTGTCAATGTGATCACGGACATGGGCTTTGCCGACGGCCGCCTCTGGGTCGCCGGGCTCTCCAACGAGGAGTTCGCCTCGAAGCTGCGCGCGATTCCGTATCCGTTCAGCACCGTCGATCGTGGAACCAGCGTCGAGATCTACCACGGCAATCACCAGCAGCTCGAAACGCGTTCGCCGGTGAACGCATTCGTGCCGTACACGATCGACAACAAGCCCTATTTGCTCGCGGGCTACACCTGCACGCCGCTGGTGAAGTTCCCGATCTCCGACTTGAAGCCGGGCGACAAGGTGCGCGGCACCACGATCGCCGAGTTCGGCGCGGGCAACCGCGTGCTCGACATGATTGTCTACCGCAAAGGCAATCAGGAGTTCCTGCTGTCCACCAACAACAGCCGCGGCGTGATGAAGATCCCGACCAGCAACTTCGCGGCAGCGACTCCGATCACCACGCCGGTCCAGACCGAGACCGCGGGCGTGCCGTTCGAGAAGGTGACGACCATGACGGGCATCGAGCAGATGGACAAGCTCGACGATCAGAACGTGATCGTGCTTGCGCGCGCCGCGTCAGGTTCAGTGAATCTGCAGGTACTTCCACTTCCGTAGTTCAGCATGCCCGTGCGAGTGTTGTGGGTCGGGGTACTGGTCAGCGTGCTCTCCAGTACCGCGGCCTGCGGCCGTTCGTCTGACGCGAGCGCCTCTCCCGCCATCACGCTGACCACGCCCGGCAATGGAGCGCCCGCGTACGTCGCGTTGACCGGCCTGCCGGCCAATGCCCTCAAATCGCTGCAGCACGCCAATCTCACGCCAGAGCAGTGGGCGAGTGTGCTGAGAGTCGCGGTCAGTACCGACGCGCCTTCCATGCTCGGCGACTACACCGTGCTCGATGGTGTCGTCCGCTTCACGCCCTTGTTTCCCTTCGATCAAGGACGTCAGTACCACGTGCGGTTCGAGCCGGCTCGGTTGCCGGGAGGCGCCGCGGATGCGGGAGGTGCGATCGAGACAACGGTCGGGCGGCCCGCGGCGACGGCCGTTCCGTCGACGACGGTCGCGCGCGTGTATCCCAGCGGCGACATCGTGCCCGAGAACCTGCTCCGGATGTACGTCGAGTTCTCGGCGCCAATGGGACGCAAGAGTGGTGTCGAGTACATCGCGCTGTTGGATCACCAGGGGAAGGAGATCGAAGGCGCTGTCCTCCCACTCGAATACGAGTTCTGGAGTCCGGACCACAAGCGGTTCACGATCTTTTTCGATCCCGGCCGGGTCAAGAAGGGCATCCTGCCGAACCTGCAGATGGGAAGGCCTCTCGAGGTGGGTCGATCGGTGACGCTCGTCATCAAACGCGAATGGCCTGACGAGAACGGCCTGCCGCTCAAGGAAGAATTCAGGCGCGTGCTTCGAGTGGGCCCAACCGACCTGGAACCGCTCGACACATCTACCTGGCGCATTCAGTCGCCCGCGGCGGGCAGCCGCGACGGCATCGTGGTCACGTTTCCCGAGCCGCTCGACCACGGATTGTTGATGCGCGCGCTGGGCGTCACGCGCGACGGCAAAGAAGTCGATGGCGCCATCGGCGTCGATCAAGCCGAGACGCGCTGGACATTCACGCCCACGGCGCCATGGACGGCCGGCACCTACCAGCTGCTGGCGCTCGACATCCTCGAAGATCTGGCCGGCAACCAGATCGGCCGCGCGTTCGAGGTCGACAACTTCGACACGGTCGACAAAGGCCCTAACCCGAAGACAATCACGATTCCCGTCCATGTGAAATAGAAGTCCGGCTAAAGCCGGACACTACGACTGTGATGACTCCAGCGCAACGCCTGCGTGTGCTCCTCGATCGTCCCGGCATCCTGGTGATGCCCGGCTGTCATGACGCGATGTCCGCCCGCCTTATCGAAGAAGCGGGGTTCGAGCTTGGCTTCATGAGCGGGTTCGCGGTCTCGGCCGCGCGCCTCGGCATGCCGGACACCGGTCTCATTTCCTATGGCGAGCTCGCCGATCAGGGACAGAACATCTGCCGCGCGGTTTCCATCCCGCTGATCGGTGACGGCGACACGGGATTCGGCAGCGCGCAGAACATCAAACGCACGGTGCAGGGATACGAGCACGCGGGTTTTGCCGCGATCATGCTCGAGGATCAAGTGGCGCCGAAGCGATGCGGCCACACCGAGGGGAAATCCGTCGTCAGTCGCGACGAGGCGCTGACGCGCATCCGCGCTGCCGTCGACGCGCGCGACGCCGAAGGCGGCATCCTCATCATGGCGCGCACGGACGCGCGTGCGTGCGTCGGCCTGGATGAAGCGATCCTGAGGTGCCGGTTGTTCCGCGAGATCGGTGCTGACATCAGCTTCCTCGAAGCGCCGCTCAACGAAGAGGAGATGCGTCGTTATTGCGCCGAGGTCGACGGACCGAAGATGGCGAACCTGATCGAAGGAGGCAAGACGCCTCTTCTTTCGCCGCAGCAACTCGAAGCAATCGGCTACAAGATCGCCGTCTACCCGCTGACGCTGCTCAACGTCTCAATCCAGGCGATGCGAACCGCCCTCGCCAGCCTTCGTCGGTCGGACCGTCCCGTTGCAGCGATGGACTTCGAGGAGTTGAAGAAAGCAGTCGGTTTCCCTGCCTACTACGCGGAGGAGGCGCGCTACGGGCGCGCGCGCTAGCGCAATTTGCAGTTCAGCGTGGCTGTCAGAGCTCTCTTCATCGCGCTGCGATACGGCACGTCGGTCCGGGAACCTGCTGGCACTCTTGAAAGAATTCGTGCGTCACGTTGACGAACGCGAGACCATCGGCGACCGATCCCCAACCGGGCACTTCGGAGAACTTGTCTGGCTCGAGCAGCTTGTATCGGCGGAAATATCCCGCAATGGTGACTCGATCGGACTGGGTCAGCGAATAAGCCGGACCGCCCTTTGCCAGCGGAGAGATAACGACTTTTGCGTCGTTTCCCTTTTCATCCTTCATCAGCATCAACCCGACAATGGCACCACGAACCATCTGGCCGCCCGGAATTGGAGGGCCGAGCACCAGCACGTCGAACGGGTCGCCATCGTACGAGATCGTCTGCGGTACGAACCCGTAGTTGACCGGGTAACCGCCGATCTGCTCGGGAATCATTCGATCGATGGCGCGCGCGTTCATGGGGATCCTGAACTCCCATTTCCGTAGGTCACCGCGTGAGATTTCGACATATCCGTTGACCGTCCCGTCCTCATTGATGGGCGGTGTATCGCGCCACACATGCTTGGGATACTTCTTGGCGTCGGCCAAGCTTTTGGTCAATTGAGACGTCGCCACGGCGGGAAGTTCGTTTGGAATTTTTGCCGGCGACTGAGCGACGACGACGAGCGGCAGGAGGACGGCTATCGCGACGTATACCCAACCACCGATCGAAGAGTGCGGCACCGACGGTGTCGCAGCTGCTTGCTCACTGTTGAATTGCGGCCCGATCACAGCTACCTCCTATTGTGCGCTGCCCCATACCCGATCGCGCGCGATGCTGTCGAAATTTCCGGGGAAATTGACGGGCTGAGCTGGTTTCCATCCATCTGACACCTTTCCCGGTGGCACCGCGAAGGCCAGACGTGTGCCCACGGAGAGTCAGGTGACGATCAGCACGCGGGTACGATGGATACGCTTCAATCTTGTTGGCGTCATGGGGTTTGCACTGCAGACGATGACGCTGTGGCTGCTGGTGCGATGGGCAGGCGTCAACGCCAGTGTCGCCATCACACTGGCAGTGCTGGCAGCCGTTTCGCACAACTTCGCCTGGCACGAGACAGTGACGTGGCCAAACCTGCCCGCCGAACGACGATTCAGGCGCTGGCTGTACTTTCAATTCTCAACCGGTGCGATCTCGCTGCTGACCAACCTTGGCATCACGATGATCGTGATGACCGCGACCGGACTGTCCGTCGTGCCCTCCAATGTCATTGCCGTCGTCCTGGCGTCCGCCGCAAGTTTCTGGATCAATGATCGAGTGATCTTCCGTCCTGCACCCGCTCTGACGAAATCCTTGGACGCGTCGTCTATGTCTCAGGGGAACCGAATGTCGTGATCGCGCTGCGATGGGAGTGGATCGCGTTCGGGTACTACGCGTACCTGCTGGTTGTGGCGCTTGTTGACACGCGTTTCGCCCGGGCGCGCGTGCCCGCACTCGGCGCATTGGCAGCGTCCGGCTTCGTGCTCGGCGTTCACGCCTGTGCGCCGCCCTGGCTGAGCGCCAATGCACTCGCGTTCGCGATTCTGGTTCCGCTGCCCATGCTGCTCGCCGGGTACTGGCTGTCAGGCTTGTTCTTCGTGCGCCCGATGCCCGATGTCGAAGGATGGCTGATGAGCGTGGATCGGCAACTGCTGCGACAGCCCGGGATCTTTGCCGCTTACGAGGCGAGCCCGCGATTTGTGCGCGAGGCGTTGGAGTTGGCGTACGTCCTTGTCTACCCGGTCATTCCCGCGGCCGTCGCGACCCTCGTCATCGGCGGACATGCCAGCGCGCTGCCACGTTTCTGGGTGGTCGTGCTGCTCTCGGAGTTCATCGCCTACGGGGCGATGCCCTGGCTGCAGACGCGCCCCCCGCGCGTGATTGAGGGTGCCGCCGGCATGCGGCACCCGCAGTCGGTTCTTCGGCGATTCAACGCATCGATCCTCGATCGCGGCAGCATTCAGGCAAACACTGTCCCCAGCGGTCACGCCGCCGGCGCCGTTGCGACGGCACTGGCCGTCGTCGAGGTCATGCCGCATGCAGGTGTCGTCTTCCTCGTCATCGCCGCGGCCATCGTGGCGGCCACCGTCCTGGGCCGTTACCACTATCTCGTCGACTCTCTCCTGGGGATCGTCGTCGCTGTTGGCGTCTGGTACGTCTGTCGCTAATCAAGGGGTTCTCGCGGGATGGTGGTGATCAAGGCACCCGCAGCTGATGGCGGTCCACAACCTCGGCGATCCGCCTTTCGTCCGCAAGAATGGTGGCGTAGATCCACGTGTACCACGGCTTGTTCCGCACGACGACGGCAGCACGCTCGGGACCAAGCAACTGACGGTCAGCAAGAATCTCAAGGTAACAGTCCACGAGATGACCGTACGTGCTGTATTCATTCTCTGCACTCGCCGGCAAGCCAACCGGCACGTGTGGGTACAGTCGGCGGAGTTCAGTGATGGCCGCCTGCTGTTGCGCGGCGCGATTCCTGAGGTGCCAGTGAAGCTGTTCGTGGATGTAGGTCGAGAGCAATTCGTCAGGCGATGACGCGAAGTACGGGTTGAGCGTCACGACCGGAAATGCGTGATTGATGGCTCCTTGTTCGATGACGACTTTGCGAGTGAAGGTGTATTTGCCCACGTCATGAGAGGCGAGCGCCTGCTCAAGGGTTTGCTTTGCCAGCTGCTCTCGTGGTGTGCCGCGCGCCAGATCGATTGAGATTCGAGGTGAATCGAAGCCGGACGCAACGGACGGCTCTTGGCCTGCGACCGACGCCGGCGCCATCCGTAGCAGAAGGACGGCGGTGAGCGCTATGAGAGCCTGTGACGGAACAAAGCGAGCCATCGTCGTCTCTCGTTTCTTGGCTTCGCTGACGTTAACGAGGCCTAACGGACTGGTGCTCACCCGCGCCGCGCGGCGTCGGGTACAGCACCTGTTAGGCGTGTTACCGCAAGTCTCGAAGCGGGATTCCCCGACCAGCGCGAATAGCCGTTCGCGCATCCTCGATGCGACGCAGAAAATCCGGATGATGCTCGAGCCGATAGTCGAACCAATCGTCTTCCGACCCAAATCCGATCAGGATGCCAGCGGGGCGACCGTGCCGCGTGATGACGATTTCCTCGTCGACCGCGAGCCGGAGGTATTTGGAAAGGTCATCCTTCACTTCCGCCAGAGCCACTTCTTTTGGAGCCTTGTGTTGGCGTGCCTTCTTGATCGAGCCACGACTGCGCTTCGGCCTTCGTGACGATCGCGAGGACTTGGACTTGCGATTCTGTAACGTCATAGAACACCCTGATGTCGCCAACTCGCAGACGGTACTGAGGTTGCGTCAGGCCCCGGAGTCGCTTGATCCGACTCTTGCTGACCTTCGTCGGCTCGTGCGTCAGATGTAGCTCAAGCGCCTTCGTCACGCCTGTTCGGATCGGCACTGATAGATTCTTCAGCGCCGTCGCAGCCGTCGGCGCCAGAATGATCTCGAATGCCATTCTGGCCAAATTCTAGCCAGATTTCCAGACGGGCTCCAAATGCCGGATTTCGGTGTCAGCGGTCTAACGTTCGAAATGAGCCGCGCTTCGCAGCGACAGGGCCGCAAAGGCCGTCAAAAGCGTCGGCTCCATTTCGAGGTTAGACGGCGCGAGCTGCTCGGCCTTATCGCTTCTTGTAGACTCGCAGTCCATGTGTTGCGCGTCCATCGCGGCCCGTGCCGATCAACCTCGATGCTCGAGATGTAATCTGCATGATGATTGTTGGGCTCCGGCCAACGAGTATTGATTCGACCGCCCTCAGCTGGTCACGCGCAGGCGGCTAACTCGCGTTCGCGCAGCGTGTGGACGTGATCAAACCCTCGCAGCGCGGATCGTAGCACGAGCCAAGCCTCATGAAGGCCAGCGTAGATGGCCGCCGCGCCGCCGGAGCCGTGACAAAACGTAGCCGCCAGGATGGCGGCTAATATCGGATCAGCGACCAAGGTCCAGACCCAACTTGAGGCGCGCGCAGGCAACGACTTCGACTCGTGCGGTTCTTTGGCGCGTGGCTTGGTGTGACGCGCGTGCCGGGCGGCTAATGTCCTTCGTTGCTGGACCGTGGTGGCGCGGCTAACTGGCCTCGCGGAACTGTCACCAGTCGGTCGGCCGGGCTCTTCACTCCGAGCGCCCCTCTGCTCAAAACGTGCGTATACACCATCGTCGTGCTGACATCCTTGTGACCAAGCAGTTCCTGCACGGTCCTGATGTCATAGCCGTCTTCAAGCAGATGGGTCAGCTCGAGACACTCCTCCAGCCGGAGGCCGGAGCCGTACAGCAGGACACCGATGACCCACATGGTCCCCTCCAGATCGGACAGCACCGTTGCCACCTCATCGCGACTGAGGACAGGCCTCTGGCGCTTCTATCGTTAATCAATCAGGGGCAGGAGGCGACGTGCTGCCTGCCGCGCAGTGGGGCTATGCTCCCTACCGTGATGCGGGGGCGCGGAAACCTTGGCTGCTGACCTAGGACGAAGATGTCATGACGGGTCGCGTATTCATCAGTCATGCAAGCGAGGACCGCGAGATTGCCCAGGCGGTATGCGAGGCGATCGAGGGCCGCGGTGTCCCCTGTTGGATTGCTCCACGCGACATCACACCCGGCAAGGACTACGCGCAAGCGTTGTATGACGCGATTGGGGAATGCACCTCGCTCGTCCTCGTGTTCTCGGAGTACTCGAATCGATCGCCGCAGGTGCGACGCGAGGTCGAGCGTGCCGCACGCGATGGCGATCCCATCATTCCGTTCCGCATAGACGACACTGTCCCGGCCGGCGGCTTGTTGTTCAACGTCGGGACGTTGGACTGGCTGGCGCCCTCGTCTGTCGATCTCCCGACCCAGGTTGGGATGCTGGCGGAGATCGTTCAGGCACGTATGGAAGGCGGAGGCGATGAGCCGCGTCCAGTTCCGAGGGCAGAGCAGGTCTGGGTCGGGTCGCCCGCGGTCGTCAGGCGCGTGACGGCCACCTGGATGACGGTCCTCCTGTGGATATCGCTGGTCATGGCCGTCTTCGATCTGGTGGCGAACGTCGATGCCTACGCGAATGCGGTCTACATGCGATCGCTCTTCGCGGAACAGGATGTGGCCGAACGTGTGCTCGCGTTGGCGGCGCTTCAGCTCATCCTGCTGGTCCCGTCGGCGTTCGTGTGGCTGATCTGGCTGATGACGTCGTTCCTGACTCTCGAGGCGGCCGGCATCGAGGGCCTTCGATTCAGCGCAGGTCGTGTCGCTGGCCGGTTCATGTGGCCTGGCCTGCGATTCACGGGAGGCGGCGCCGTTGTGGGATCGCTGTGGAAGGGCAGCGCTCAGCTCGGATCGTCGCAACCGGGGTCAATCGCCAAAGCCGGTGCCCCGCGATGGCTCATCTTGCTGTGGCTCCTTCCATTGGCGCTCATACCGATCTCGATCGTCACGGCGAGTGTGGGAGATGCCGATGAATGGAGTGACGACGCGATCGTGACGTTAGGGATGGTGACTGACTTCTTGTGGATGCTCGCAGGCGTGCTCTGCTTGTACTCAGTCCGCGTGCTCGAGAAGCGCATGCGGCGCCGGGAGGCCGAGCTCGTGGCTGGAACTCGACGCGTGCGGCCGGCCGGCGCCAGCGGCGTATGACTCGCGAGACCGCGGTGGTGGACGTCTATCTCTCCGCGGCGCGCGAGAATTCAGCGGCCGCGACGGAGCTGGCGGAGGCGTTGATCGCCGCGGGCGTGAGTTGTTTTTCCGGCGCCTCGGATCGGCCGGCCGCTGAAACGCTCTCAGCGCTCGAGAGCGGCCGCGCGCTTGTATTCGTGCTGTCTGCCGCCGCCAACACCGCACCTGATGTCGTTCGTGAGCTCGAACGCGCGGCCGGCCGGGGCATTCCGATCATTACATACGCCATCGAAGACGTGAGCCCGTCTCCGTCGATCGCGTATTTCACCGAGACCATTCCGCCGATCGCGGCGTGGTCCGCCGAAGACCGTCAACGGACGATTCACACCCTGGTTGATGCGGCGCGGCGCGCGTTGACCGAGTTCACGCCTGCGACGAGAAGAGCCGTCTCCGCTCCTTCTCGCTACTCGCGGGCGACATATCGCGACCCCAGAGGTTTGCAGCGCGGTGTGGCATTCCTGATGGCGATCTCTGCCTGCCTGAATGCGTACGCCTTGTATCGCGACGGGAGCTACGTGATGGCGTTGCTCCTGGGACAACCGAGCTCCGCAGCGACCGCCGAAGAATACTTCGGCGCGATGAGGTACGCGTCCGCGTTCGGACTCTGGACCGTCGCCGGTAGCGCCATCGTGATGCTGCGCCGAGCGCGGCTCAACCTGCTCTCGGTCTTTGCGCATGTGCGGACGAGCGGTGGCGAGATCGTGTGGCGGCCCCTCGTGCCGTTTGCGAATGCCTTCTGGTTGGCGCAGATGGCGAGCGACTTGCGGGATGACAGCGATTCAGGTGCTGCGATCGAGCCACGGCGGTGGAGGGTCGCGCGCTACTGGGCGCTGGCCTTTCTGTGCGCCTATTCGATGGGCGGCGCTCGAGACGGGTTGATATCGGTTGTCTCGCAAAGCCTCGGCGTCATCGTCGTGCTGAGCGTGGTGGTCGACGCCAGCCAGATCGTGTCATCGGTCCTGACGTATGTGGTTCTCTCGCAACTGATCGGCCACGTCCGGATGCGCACGCACCACACACCGGAACCTTCATCGTCTTCCGTCCGGTCGAGCGTTCAACCTGTTACCGCAGAAACGACCGCCGTCAACTCAGAGGTTCTCGTCATCTCCGCCGCGGCAGACGAAGCGATCGCTGGGAATGCAGCAAAGGCGCTCGAGGATCTCCGATGCCGCTGTTGGACGCTTATTCCGACACAGGGCACGACGCTTTCCGCACATCACCTGGCCGGGTTCGACGCGGTCCTCGTTGTCGTCTCGAGAGCAAGTCATTCTTCCGCGCCGATCACGGAGCTCGTCCGATGTGCGCTGGCTGGAACGGCTCCGGTCCTGCCGTTTGTCGTGGAAGCACCGCCGACCGGAAGCGCGCTTGGGCATTACATACGGTCACTTCACTGGATCGACGGATCCGTCAGTACCTCAGGGCTACGGTCCGAGCGTGCGCGCGCCGCATTTACTTCACGACGGCCGAACCCGGGTGCCGGCGGCGGAACGGCGGCGCTGGTCGATGAGGCTCTGTTTGCGCGGCTGCATGGCGTTGCCAGCCAGGAGGTCGGCTACCGTCCGGCGCCGGCTCTGCGTGCGACCGCGACCGTGCTGGCGATTGTGCAGGTCGCAGCCGCCGCCCTCTTCGGGATCATGGCGTTCGCGATCGCGCTTTCCCCGGAGAACACCGATCCGTCGGCACCATTTGGACTCACGATCGCGCTGGTTGCCGCATCTGTTCCGGCGTGGTGTGCATTCCTTCTCTGGCTGTGGCGCACGGACCGCAACGCTCGCCGCCTGCGGATCATGGACCTCGAGTCGCGCCTCTGGCTGCTGTGCCGAGCCGCCCTTCCGGGATTGAGCCTGGTGCTTGGAGGCCAGGCAATCGGCCGGCTCTGGAGAGCCGTCCGCCATACTGAACACGAGCGGGGCTGGGCCGATGCCGTGACGCGTTTTCAGATCTCGTGGACGGCCGCCGGATTCGCGTGGACCGCGGCCGCCGTCACAAGCGCGATACTCGGCGCCCGAGGATGGATCGTGGTGGCGATGGTTGTCGCGGTCGTTCAATCCGTTGCCACGATCGTTCGCGGCGTCCTTCGCTATCGCATCGTCCGCGACATCGGATCCCGCCTCGACGCGCGCGCCGGGTCATTGAAATGACGGTCCAGCCTTTTCGATTGCGTCGATCACGCGTGTGACCTCGCGACGGCGTTCGACCAGATCGACGAGGGTCCGCTCGTGACGCGCCGCATCGCGCGCTTTCAGGCTGTCGCTGCCGTTACCGCTTCGAATCTTGTCGATCGCCTCGCGCCGCAGAGTAATGGAGAGGTCCAAGCACTGCCCCGCCTGCTTGAAGGCCGCAAGCGCTTCGACGCGCTTCCCCAGTTGATCGCGGACGACGCCGAGATCGAAGGCGGCCTCGCACTCTCCGAGATCGATAGCCAACGCGCCTTCGAAATCCTTCTCCGCACTGTCCAGGCGACCAAGCCGCCATTCGATCACACCAGACAGGACCATGACGGCGGAATTCGACATGAGCGTCCGCGCTCGATCGGCGTCTGCCCGTGCCAGTTGAAAGTTGTTCAGCCGCAGCTGGTTCCACGCACGCCAGTAGTACGCTTCGCCGAGCAGCCATTGCCCTCCGTCGATCAAGCGCGTCGTCGTTTCAATGGCTTCGTCGGAACGCTCGAGATGCGAGAGGCTGATGGCCCGGCCAATGGTCGCCTCTGGGTGATGGGGCGCGACGTCAAGTGCCGTGTCGTAGGCAGCGAGCGCCGGTTGCCAATCCTCCCAGATTCGGTACACGTTGCCGATGCGCGTCGCAATCGCGGGCGATCGGGGAAACGCGTGCAATGCCGACTCGAATCGCTTCAGGCTCTCCTCGGCATCGGGACTGGCGGGATCTTCGAGGGCGTAGCGGCCCAACGGATAGTCGGCGTCGACGAAATCCGGCTCGGACGCGCGCACCGCGATCAGCCGATCGCGATGGGTCGCGTCACAGGCGCCGAGCGCATACTGAAACAACGGAGTGGCGGCGACCGGAGCGACCGCGCCCGTGAAGCTCTCGGGCGTCTCCTTGAGCGTTCCGAATGCGCAGATGAGCGAGACGTCGAGATAACTTCGAAACGCGTCGGAGCCGGCGCCGTCGCGAAGCCGCTCACGCCAGGCGTCGATCGAGCGTTTCGCGCGATTGCGGCGCCCGATGTCGAAGAGCGCGTCGCGGTTCTCGCTGAGCCGATCCGGTGGAATCACATCCACCATGTCCACATAGGCTGTGAGCGACGGATCTGTGCCGGCGAGCGCGCGCGCCCGATCGAGCCATGGATCGCTCGGCAGGCCAAGCTCTTTGGAACGGAGGGTGAGGAGTGCAGCGGCTTCGAACGCCTGTTCGCGGGCGCCCTGCTGTTGCGCCTCCTCGTACGCCTGCTCGAGGCATCGATAGCAGCCACGCCGAATCAGCCCATCGGCATCGGCGTCGAATTCGACCGCTGGTGGCTCCAATGGCGCTGGCGGCTGTACGCGTGTCGCACATGCCGCCGCGGTGAACAGCAGCAGAGCAGGAAGAAGACGGCTCACTAATAGAGGCCCTTGGTGATCCCTTCCTCGACGGAGCGCTCGTAGTCCTCGAGCGTCGCGTCAGCTGGTTTGATCTGATCGAACAGCACGCATGCCATGGAAGGCAGCGAATCAGCGGCCGGCCAGGCGTCCGTGTGCCAGAGACGTGAACGAACGAACGCTTTCGGGCAATGCAGGAAGCATTGCTCGATTTCGACCGCGATGGCGACCAGTGGAACCTTGCCGTGCGCGACGCAGGGTTCGAGCAATTGCGGATCGCGCGTGATCCACGCCTTGCCGTTGACCCGCAGTGTCTCCTGCCGGCCGGGCACCAGGAAGATCAGGCCGACATGCGGATTCGCCATGATGTTGAGCATGCCGTCGAAGCGCTTGTTGCCCGGGCGCTCTGGAATCACGATGCGCTGATCGTCGAGCACCTGGACGAAACCCGGGCCGTCGCCCTTGGGCGAGACATCACATCGTCCGTTCGCATCTGATGTGGCCATCAGAAGAAACGGCGAGCGCGCGATGAACGCACGCGTGTGCTCGTCGAGCAACCGGCGCTCCTTCAACACCGAGCGTGGGCTCGGGACGCCAATGACCGCTCGAAGGTCCTGCTCGTTGGTGACGAGGTGATTGAAGGATGGCATCTGCGTGCTCCTTGAATGGGCTCAGACCCTTCTCAGTCTTCCACAACTAGCGTGATTTGGCGGCGGTGAGTTTCGTTGTCTTGCGGACAATCGAATATCGGCGCTTGCGCATGTCCGCCCACAGGTCACCGACCGCGCCGATCCGGTCCGCGATCGTCCGTATCGTAAATGTCTGTGGATGGACCTTTCCATCCTGAACTTCCTTCCACGTGCATGGAGCAGATATCGGCGCACCCGGCTTGGCGCGGACGGCATAGGCCGCTGCGAATGTGGCGCTGTATCCGTTGCGTCCCGTGTCGACGAGGATGCGCCCGCCGCGATCGGATTTGCTGAACTCCTGCGTCAGTCGTGTCGGGTGGCGCGAGACGAGCACGGTCCCGACGGTATTTGCAAATTGATGGACAGCGCCAAAGTCGGCCTTCGCATCGAGCGGGACGACGATATGAAAACCTTTCGAGCCGGAGGTCTTGACCCAGCTCTGAAGGCCAAGCTCGTCGAGCAGGTCGCGCAGCGCGAGGGCAGCGCCGCGAAGCGCATCCGGATCATCCCGAGACGGGTCGAGATCGAAGACGCAGATATCCGGGTGAAAGAGATCGGGCGCGCGCGAAGTCCACACGTGCGGCGTGATGCAATTCTGATTGGCGAGCCACAACAAGGAACGAGCGTCTCGAGCCAGCGGATGGTGAACGGTACCGTCTTTTTTCGGCACCTCCACGCGCTCGAGCCACGCAGGAAATCCCTTGGACACGTCCTTCTGAATGAACCCCTTCCGTCCGATCCCGGAGGGGTAGCGTTCCATGGTGATGGGGCGGCCACGGATGTGCGGCAGCATGATCCCGGCGATTGCCTCGTAGTATGCCGCCAGCGCACCTTTCGTGATTCCATCATCGGGAAAGAGCACTTTCTCTGGATGTGTGATCACGGCCGCTCCCTCACGACTTCGCGGGCCGTCTTGTCCGTGCGGATTCCCAGCAGGTGTGGATGGCGAAGCTTGTCGTGCACCGTCCATTCCGTGAACGCGACCTGCACGACGATCTGAGGGCGCACCCAATGCGCTCGCAGGCGCGGCAGGCCGGTCGCCCTCGTGAATGGAGGCTTCTCGATCTCGAGACGATCGAGTTTGGCGCGCAGGTCGAGCAGCAGTTTCGTGTCGAAGCCTGTGCCGACCTTGCCGGCAAATACGAAATCATCTGCCTCAAAGTAACCAACCAGCAACGCGCCCAACCCGACACGCCCGCCTTGCGGGTCGGTGAATCCGCCGACGACCAGTTCCTGGCTGGCCTCGCACTTCATCTTGAGCCAATGCGGCGAGCGGCGATGTTCGTAGACGGAGTCGCGGCGCTTGGCGATGACGCCTTCCCAGCCTTCTTCGCATGCACGCTCCCATGGCTTCTCATCGTCAAGCGCAGTGACGCGCCGCAGCGGAGCGCGAAGCGGCAGTGACTTCAACAGATCGCGCCGGTCGACAAGCGGAAGCGTCATCACGTCGCGCCCGTCGATCCACATGATGTCGAATACGTGATATGCGAATCCGCGCGGTCTGTCAGCCTCGCGCGTGGACGCCGGTCCCCAGACGCCGGTGACCTCACCGTCGAGGATCAGCTCGCGCGCCGGGAGGTCAGCGATGGCCTCGGCGATCGCGGGGTTGTGCTGCGGCAGCCGGTTGCGCGAAAACAACTCGACGCGGCGTCCCTTCTTGAACGCGAGCAGGCGGATACCATCGAGCTTGCGCTCGAAGATCCATTCCGGGCCG
>Ga0207689_10001891_pt1 | contig 19805 bp, 16 predicted proteins | sample KBSMisM52_FD_184312 | JGI IMG/M metagenome (GOLD analysis project Ga0207689, IMG submission 184312) | Miscanthus rhizosphere microbial communities from Kellogg Biological Station, Michigan, USA - KBS Miscanthus M5-2 (SPAdes) (version 2) | ecosystem: Host-associated > Plants > Roots >... | reverse complement strand
GCGCGGAGGCCATTAGAAACGACCAGATAGTGAGCTTGCCAAAGCCTACTTGCATGCCGCCCCAGTGGAAGTGCCGGCTGCGGATCAGCTTGAAAACGCCCAACCCCACCAGCGAAACCGCCACGCCGATGCGTATATACATCAAGGGCAGCGCCACCTGCGCCAATTCAACGATGAGAACCACCATGCCGATGGATAGAGCGTGGCCCAGAGCGATGGGGGGCAGCGACCACGCGACAGCTCGTGCGCGATGCTCTTGCATGCCGCGAGCCACAGCGAACAGCCACCCCATTCCGGGATTGATGCCGTGATAAGCCCCTAATAAAAACAACATGGGCCAGAGTGTGAATTCTTCGTTCATGCGTAACAGTAAGAGTCCGAAGAAGCGTCGCCGCCTTCCAGACGGACCTGGTGAGGGCGCAGTTCATTGAACTCGGCCAAGAACTTGGGATCGATCTCTATACCGCCTTCCGGTTTCGCATCGAGCTTTACCATCCAGCCGTTGATGCCTTCCGGATAAAACTGAGCGTCCCACGGGGTATAGAGAGAATTGGTGAAGTAGATGCGCTTGCCATCGCGGCTGACTTCGACCATTTGTGGGGCACCATTCAATGGAGTTTTCGGATGCTTGGGATGCGCGGCCTTGCGGACAATTCCCCCAAGGTGTACGGATCCGGTTTTTCGCGGGTGGAAAGGATCGGAGACGTCGAACTGCAAGAACTCGCCGGTGCCGAAACAGGAAACGTACAAGAAACGGTCGTCGAGAGAGAGATTGATGTCGGTGATCAACGGCGGGACTGCCTTGAAACCTTGCAGCAATGGCGGCAAAGCGGCGGGATCGGCAGGCTCGGCGGGAATTTCAATCACCTTTTTGATTCCCCATTTTTCGTTTTCGCGATGCCAGAGCCAGATCGACGCCGACAGATCTTTCAGCGAAACCACCACGCCGAGAAAGCCATAGGCGCGCGTGGGATCGTGCGCCGGACGCAGTTCAAGTGCCATCTGATGCTCGGAACCTAGATCGAGCTCCTGCAAATGACGTCTCTTGGGCAAATCCCAGACGTGCAACTTGTGGCCATAGCCGCCACTCAGCAGAATCTCGGGATTGACTCCCTTGCTCACCATGTTGGGCGTTCCCCACTCGCTAGTAATGAGTGTGTCGAATCCCAGATGCCACCAGAAATCATAAGCGAGTTTCTGAGGGCCACGCTCCAGTTCCCATTTCCCGAGGACGTCGAAGCTCTCGTGATCCATCACGAAAACTCCGCCGGGTCCGTCACCGTCGGGAGCCCCCAGCGCACTCATTAAGATTCCGTCGGGACCGCAATGGACGGTGTGCGGGGATGCGTATCCAGTGCGCGCGGCAAGCGTTTCCGGTTCGATCACTTTCACGATTTGCGGTTTGCGCGGATCCGGCTTGGTATCGATGATGTGGATGCGCGAGGAGTGGATGCCCGGCACAACCAGATAACGGCGTTCGACATGGGGATGGGCGGCGTGCGGGCAAAGGCAGGCGCTGCATGCATTCCATCCGAAATGATGCAGTTCGTCCCCAGCATTGGGCATGTCCACCTGACCGATGAGATTGCCGTAGCCCGACGATGCAGGATCGACGTCCACGACGCCCATTGCGTCGTGACGGCCGTTGTCCTTTCCGTTAACCATCGCCACGTACGCCAGCTTTTCCGGCGGTGCGTCCATGGCCATCTTGGGTGAAGGGTAGAAAGTGGGATCGGGTCGCCAAATTGACATTTGATTCTCCTTATTAGAGCGAAACAGTAACCCGCATGTAGGTGGCGGGAATAAACGTGCCGGCGTCTTTACTCTTGTTCTGGGAATTCGCCAGCTCCAGCAGTTGTTGGTGGAGTTCCGGAGCCTTCCCGTTTTTCTGGGCCGCTTCATAAGCATTCATGGTTGGACCGTAGAAGTCGCGAAAGAGTTCGATGAAGCGTGTCGGGCTCTTGTCGGGAGACGCAAAGTAGAACGTGTCCTTGACCATGGAGATGTTTTCCTTGGGCACTCCCGCCTGCACAAAGCGTTCGACAATGTGGCTCTCCACACCCCAAGTCATGGGGCTGACAAAGCCCTCCGGGGGTGGGGGCGTAAACGCGGAGCTAATCTTCAGCACCTGCGATACAAACGTGGGATCGTTCGGAATCCAGTTGCCCATCACAATGCGGCCCCCCGCTTTTGTCACCCGGACCATCTCCTCTGCGACATTGAAAGGCTTGGGTGCAAACATGGCGCCGAACATGGAGAGAGTCAAATCAAACAAAGAGTCGGCAATGCCTTGCAAATTGCTGGCGTCTCCTTCTTGAAACTTCAGCCGTTTGAGACCTGCCGCAGCAGCGCGCCTGTTTCCCGCGTCGACGAGGTTTCTGGCAATGTCGATACCCAAAACGTCAGCCCCTAGAGAGGCCATTGGCAGGGCTGTCGTACCGTCTCCGCAACCCAGGTCTAGAACCTTCAGGGGCGGGGTTATTCCGAGCGATTCCGCCACTACTTCTCCGGATTTACGCATGAAGGCAGCGATCTCAGTGAAGTCGCCTTTTTCCCAAAGTGCTTTGTTGAGATTCACGACGGCTCCCTGATGACTCGGAGTCGTGATTTCGTTTGTTTGCATGGTTTTCTCCTAGTTCGGTCAACTTCCGCATTAGGGCTACAATGGTGCAACGAATCTGCGGGGGAAACAATGCCCGAGCGTCCCAATCCCTTGCTCAGACGGCCAATGTAGCTAGATTGCTTTGCCTTGAGACCTGGTAACTTTGCCGGAAGTCCAGAGGATTGAATGGATGCATTCTCAGAAATCCTGAGCGGGGTGAGGCTAAGCGGCGCGGTGTTCTTCACCGCTGAGTTCTCGGCTCCCTGGGGATTTTCGGCGCCTGCGGCGAAGATGATGGCGGCGATGATCGCTCCAGGGGCAACACACCTTGTGCTTTACCACTTGGTTGTCGACGGCGGAGCTGTGGTCGAAATGGCAGATGGGCAGTCCTTCGAGCTCAAGCCCGGGGACGTGGTCATCTTCCCGCATGGGGATCCTCACCACATGAGCAGTGGTAAAGGGGCAAGACAACCATTTCCTGACTACGGGATTGCTGCCAAGATCAAGTCGCGCGACTTGAGTGCTTTGCGCGCGGGTGGCGGTGGTGCGACCTCGCGGTTCGTGTGCGGGTACATGAGTTGCGACCCTTACCTGTGCCGGCCGATACTGAATGGCCTTCCGCCCGTCTTTAAGGTCAACATCCGAACGGATCGCTCCGGACAATGGCTTGAAAGTTCCATACTGCACTTGATCGACGAAGCAGCTTCGGGTCGGGTCGGCAGCGAAGCCATGCTTGCCAAACTCTCAGAAGCTTTGTTCGTCGATACGCTTCGGCACTATGTAAGCGGATTGTCGGAACAAAAAACAGGCTGGCTCGCAGGAACGCGCGATCTCATCGTAGGAAAGAGCCTCGCACTGCTCCACGGCCGCGTTGCGCATCCGTGGACGATTGCGGATCTCGCCTACGAAGTGGGCATTTCGCGGTCTGCTCTGGTGGAGCGCTTTACCCGTTATCTCTCCGAACCTCCCATGACATATTTGACCCGCTGGAGGCTTCAATTGGCCGCGCGATCGCTCGAGCGGACATCGCGCGGCGTTGGGGAAATCGCCGCCGACGTCGGATACGAATCGGAAGCGGCCTTTAGTCGCGCCTTCAAGCGTGAGTTTGGACTGCCTCCCGGACGATATCGCACCGATCATAAGTGTTTGCCCACCAAGAAGGCCGACGAACGCCTTGAGCTCATGGCAACGCCTTCGTTCGGCACGGCTCCGGAGTAACGGGCTATTCAGGAACTATCCATGATTTCCATGACGCTAAGGCTTTTGAGAGCTCCTCCTGCGCGACCCTGTACCGGGCCAATGACATAACCTGAAGCGAAGACTCTTGCAGAGGCAGGTCTGCTCATGCAAGACGGAATGAGACGAGTGGCCAAACCCATTGGTCCCTGTGAAAAACCTTCGGTCGGCAGTCAAGGCGACTGAAATAGATCGTCTGGATTTGAAGTTGGTGAAGCACAGGGACACCAAACACTTTGCCATTGCATCCATTCCTGAATACATAGGAATCGCGACCGCCTGTGATCGCCAGGAACCGAATGCAGATCTCGATTTCAGCCGTGCGCCTGCTATTTATTGCTTCAACATGACACACTTTCCTTTGTAGTTGATTTGCACGCTGGCAAAGGTTCTCAACACGTCTTGTCCAACAATTCCGTCAATTGTTCTCCCGTAAATCTTGGTCAGCTTGCTGAGATCGGCAATTTCTACCGACTGCTGCTTCCATTGCAGTTCGGCTATCTGTACATCCGCGGTGCGCCAGACCACATCTGCGTCAAGCCCCAAACCTCTGCTATTCATGCGCGCAGCTTGCAACTGAATCGGTGACATGCCGAAGGCATGAGTATCGAAGATGGAGTGGCTTGCGCCTGTATCGAGAATCATCATTACGGCATGTCCATTAAGCTTTGCGGGAATTAATATTGTCCCCGTCTTCGGATCAGATATCAGCACAACACCAGACTCACTCTCTCGACCCGTTTGCGAGCCTGCATCGGGAGAGAGACAGCACGTCATGAGAAGCAACGTTACCCAAAGTTTGATCTGTGTTCCTGTCACAAATTTCCGCATGCTCGCTTTCCTTGGTTGTTTGACATTTCGTGCGTCGGCTGGGTAAACGTCCCGCCTGCCCCTGCGTCTTATATAGGCTTGTCATGATCACCAACTACATGCACCTACGTCAAACAACAAATCGAATATCCGCCTGCGGCGCCCCAACCGGTTGACTGTTTACTTCATAGGAAGCAACGCAGATGTGGCCACCCGTAGTAGTGATCTAAGGTAGTAGCGATCTAAGTATGTCGCGGTCAAGCAGGTTCCTTATCAGCTTGCACCCGGCGGGTCTCCTCGATGATGCTTTGGAATATTCGCGTGATCGCCCGATCGTCGAGCGGCCCGGCATTGTTCTGGAGGGCGCTAGCGAGTACCTCTTGCTCACGTGCTGGATCGACAAGGGCCAGTCCTAGGTCGCGTTTCACTTTCGCCAGCTCGCAAGCCAATGTTGCGCGAATGTTGATCAACTGGACCAGGTGACGATCGCTTACATCAATGGCCGCGCGCCACTCTGTAATTTCTTGTCTCATTGGAGTTCTCCTAAAAAGCAAAAGCCGCGAACCGGAGGCTCGCGGCTTTCAGCTTAGAATTTGCGACTTTAATTATGGAATGCGTTCGCAAGCTCCGCCCCGGCCGCCGCTCCGAAAGAAGCGGTAGTAGAAATAGGCGTAGCTAAATCGAGTGCGGATCATCGCGTGAGAGTAATCATCGGTCGGATAAGCTGCAAAGTCAAGACACATCGAATCCAGTTGGGAAAAAGTGGGCCAGCCCCCGGCAGCAAATCAACAGGCGTGCTAGACTCTGAGTTTCAGGAGTCTTGGTTGAAGACTTTTGTCGCCATCTTGCTGTCGTTTCTGACAGGTTTACCTGTGGCAGCGCCTCTTTACGCAACCGGAAAATCGTCTTTACCGATTTGCTGCCGGCGAGATGGCAAGCACCATTGCGTGAAGGTTGCCGGCCAGGAAAACGGTGACACCAATACGTCGTTCAGTACCGTCGAAACGAAATGCCCGCGATTTCCTCAATCGATGGGTTTGACCGTTCACTGTCAGCCCGGGTTGAGCACTTCCTCGGCTGTCTTTGCCGAGGTCGTTTCGCATCCGGCAATTGTTCCGCAGACACAAAGCAATTATCGTGTGTCTCTGTTGCGCTCGCACCAGAAGCGTGGCCCTCCTGCTGTCGTTCTCGCATAGCTCTACTTACTCATTGATCTGAGAACACCCGCATGCATGTTTGTATGCATGCTTTGCCATGTGCACGGAGGCATTGCAGTGATGTTTACACGACGTGTCTTCTTTCTTGTTTTGCTTGGTTCTATCTCTGTTTTTGCGCAGGAGACAATTAACAACGCCAGCATCAGCGGGAGGATCGTTGATCCTTCCGGGGCGGCGGTGCCTGAGGTTTCGGTCGAGGCGCGTCAGGTTGAAACCAATCTCAGTAGCAACACGATCACAGATGGCGAAGGCAGGTTTCGCTTTCCGTATCTGCAAGTGGGAAATTATGAGGTCAAAGTCACGAAGACTGGATTCGCTGCCGCCACCCGCAAAGTCACGTTAACCATCGGCGCAGCGTTTCAACTTCCCATCCGGCTGACGGTCGCCACTCCCCAGGAAACGGTTGAGGTCAGCAGCGAAGCTGCTGTGGTGGAAACAGCCCGAACACAAATTGCCGGGACCATTGAACAGACTGAAGTAAAAGACTTGCCGCTCAACGGCAGATCTTATCTCGACGTAGCTCTGCTTGTGCCCGGTGTTTCTCTCACCAACACCGCCAGTACACAGTTGTTTCCGGAAACCTCCGCCGTACCTGGGCAAGGAATTTCCATCAGCAGTCAGCGCAACTTTTCCAACAGTTTCATTTTGGATGGGCTTTCGGCGAACGACGATGCAGCGGGGCTTTCGGGCACGTTCTATGGTCTGGACTCGATCCAGGAATTACAAGTTGTGACCTCAGGTGGACAAGCCGAGTTCGGGCGCGCTCTTGGCGGCTACGTGAACATGGTCACCAAAAACGGCACCAACACTCTGCATGGTTCTGTGTATGGCTTCTTCCGCAACCAGTGGCTGAACGCGCCAAACGGGCTAACCGGCACCAAGGCGCCACTGACTCAGGCACAGTATGGAGCCAGCATGGGCGGTCCAATTGTGAAAGATCGCACGTTCTACTTCGCCAACTTTGAGCAGCGCATGCTGAATCAGTATGGCCTGATCACAATCCCTCAGACCACCGTGGATACGATCAACGCGGCCCTGGACGCGTTCCACTATGCAGGACCGCACATTGCCACTGGTTTCTATCCCAATCCGGTGCACAACACGAACTTTCTCGTGCGGGTGGACCATCGCTTTACCAACAACGACCAGTTCAGTACCCGTTACAGCCTCTATCACGTGGACAGCAGAAACTCGCGGTTCACCGGTGGCACCGGTACGGTGAGCACAGGGGCAGGACTCACAGATCTGGATCAAACCATCGCCGTCAACAACATCTTCACGTTGTCGCCGCGCACGGTGAACGAGACACGGGGGCAGTTCACAAATAGCGACCTCGAGGCACCAGCAAATGATTCCATTGGGCCACTGGTAAGTATTTCCGGAGTTGCATCGTTTGGCACGGCATCTGGTTCACCAACCGCACGACTCGATCGGCTTTACGAGATTGTGAACAACCTGTCCCATCAGTCGGGCGCACATGCTATCCGTGTGGGGGCGGATTTTCTATATAACGACCTGACCATTACTTATCCCCGTTCGATTCGCGGAAGTTATTCGTTTTCCTCGTTGGCCAATTTTCAGAGTGGACGTTACAGCACATTCACGCAGACGTTTGGCAACCCGGTGCTTCCTCAGACCAATTCGAACGTCGGGTTTTATGCGCAGGATGAATGGCATGTCAAGCCGCATTTCACGGTGAACGCCGGGCTGCGTTACGACTTGCAGTTCCTGGATACGATTTCCACTGACACCAATAACATCTCACCGCGAGTTGGATTCGCCTGGTCTCCGTTTGCCGACCAAAAGACAGTGGTACGGGCCAGTTTCGGCCTATTCTTCGACCGCGTTCCGCTGCGTGCGCTGGCCAACGCGTTGCTGTCAAGCCGCAACACAACCGACTTCGACACAATTCAACAGCAAAGCACGACACTCTCATTCGGGCAGACGGGTGCGCCGGTGTTTCCCAACATTCTCAGCGATGTTCCTTCAAACGTGCTCATCAGCTTCACCACTATGAACCCGAACATGGAGAACGCATATTCGGAGCAGGCGAGCTTCGAGGTCGAACACCAGCTCGGCCAACGCTCGACCCTCAGCGTGAATTATCAGCACCTGCGCGGTGCTCACCTGATTATTTCGCTGAATCAGAATGTGCCGAGTTGTACCGCGGCAGTGGATCCGATCAACCTCTGCCGCCCCAACTCTAATTATCAGAACAACAGCCAATACTCGCCTGTTGCCGATTCACAGTACGATGGCTTGTCCGTGTCGTTGCTGCAGCGTCCCCTCCGCTGGGGTAACTTCCGAATTTCCTACACTTTCTCGAAGGCACTCGACGATGTAGGAGAATTTTTCTTCAGTGGGCCAGTGAACATTTTCAATCCGCATCAGGACTGGGGAAGATCGGATGATGATCAGCGGCACCGTGTGGTTTTCAACGGCAGCATCCATTCTTCTACCGCAGCGGCCCGGAATGCGTGGGAACGTCTGAGCCATGGATTCCAGCTTGGAGCGTTGTTGCAGTACTACTCTTCCCTGCCGCTCAACATCGTCTCTGGCGTTACTACCATTCAGCAGACCGGCGGGCGACCCTGTTTTGGAGTAACGGCGGCAAACTGCACCATTCCAAACATGATCGGCCGCAACACTAGCGCTGGCTTCGATTACTTTTCATTGAGCGGTCGCCTGAGCCGGACGTTCCCTATCGGAGAGCGCATTCGAATTCAAGCTATGGCCGAGGCTTTCAATGTTCTGAATCACAGAAATGACATGATTCCACGGAATACATTTGGGGCTGATATTTTTCCCAATATTCCGCGGGCAGATTTTGGGTCACCAACCGCTGTGGGTGATTCAAGGCACATTCAACTGGCATTGCGGGTCAATTTCTGAACCGCGCTGTCCTGACAAAGAAAATGAATATGGTTTACTTCAGAATCTATGCATTTGCCGCGGTTGCGATGTTGTTGGTTATCTCGTCGGCCTGTCATCATCAACCAACGGCGGACATCAACTTTGAGCCCCAGCCGCGGACCATCCTCGCCAAAATCGGACTCAACAACACACGTGATCCCAATCTGACAGTTTCATCGTCTGGTGTTTTGGGGTTGCTGACTGTCTATTCGGATTCCACCGGCAATCACGTCGGCTACACCATGTCTCACGATGGTGGAGACAGCTTTATGCCGATCGCGCCGGTCAGCGATCCAGCGGCGAAGGTGAGCGCGCACGGAGAAAGCGCGCCAGCACTGGCCACTGGTGGCGAGGCGATCTATGCACTGTGGCAGCAGCGATCGGAGAAAGGCGCCAATCAACTCGCTGTGGCGCGATCACTGAACTATGGACGGAGTTTTGACACGCCTGTGATTGTGACCGGCGACGAGGCTCCGGGCTTTCACGGTTTCGCGTCTCTGGGAGTTTCTCCCCAGGGAGAGATTTACGCCGCGTGGCTCGATGGCCGCGAGCCCACGCCCGGCCCTGGAACATTTGCAGTGTACATTTCACGCTCAACCGACCGCGGAGCCACGTTCGATCAACCTCATCGAGTGGCGCTGTCGGCATGTCCGTGCTGCCGTCCGGGAATCGCATTCGGTCCGAAGAACCAAGTCATCATCGCCTGGCGCAAAGTTTTCGATGGCGACATTCGCGACCTGGTGGTTTCGATTTCCAATGACGGCGGACAGACATTTGTTCCAGAAGTACGTGTGTCTGACGACGGTTGGCATCTGAACGCCTGCCCCGACTCCGGCCCTAGCCTCGCCGTCAAAGACAACCGCATTTATGTCGCTTGGCTCACCGAGGGACGCGAACACAAAGCGCGGATTCAACTTTCCTGGTCCGACGATTTGGGAAAGACCTTTCATTCACCAGTGGTTGGATCCCAAGGGGTACTCGATCCCAACCACGCGCGCTTGAAGACTTCCGAAGATGGGATGATCGCGCTGGCCTTTCAGGGCCGAGAATCGGGGCGCAGAGTGGATGGGGACCGGTGCGAGTTTTTGTCAATCAGATTGAAGACGGCCAGTTGAGCAGACCGATCCCAGTGCCGGATGGTGGCCAGGGAGCGAGTTATCCGGCCCTTGGCCTGGGCACTGCGGGAAGAATCTATCTTGCATGGACATCAGCGACTGACCAGTCCTCGAATGTGAATATGGTTCGGGCGCGCGTGCGATGAGTTAGCTAAGATTGCTGCTCTAGCATCAAGATCCGCTTTAACTTTTCCAGGTATCCGCCCAAACTTTTTTTGCAATTACTCGCAACGCAATGCCGCCATGGGATGAACTCGTGACGCTCGTCGCGCCGGTATTGCAGAGGCAATGCCGGACACCAGGGCCAGTAATAGGGCGCCTACAAGGAGAATGATCGGGTCACGCGAGTTCCCTTCTGTCAATTTTGCCAGGACCTTATTCATGACCAGGGTGAGGGTCAGGCCGGCAGCGATGCCGATTCCCACCGTCAGCAAAGTTGAGGCGAAGACAATCCGTAATAAGTGGGCGCGTTGAGCGCCTAAGGCCATACGAACACCGAATTCATTGGTCCGCTGCGCTACCGTGTAGGACACAACGCTATATAGTCCTATTGCGGCGAGAACCAGCGCTAACCATGCGAAGACTCCGAAAATCCATGCTACCAAGTGCCCCTGCTGCCACTCGTCCAGGTCCGAGATCCAGGTTTCGAGATTTGAAACTCTACTGAAGATTTGTTGCTCCGCATTGACTGCGGCAATTTGCATCTGCACTGTGCGCAACAACAGCAATGGATTTACTTCTGACCTAACCAGAATCTGTGTACCCTGCCACATGTTCAACGTGTACGGGATAAAGATCGCAGGCTTGATCGGATTTCTTAGCCCATCGTTGCGGGCATCAGCGACAACGCCTACGATCTGCAACCAGGAATTGGTCGCATTTGGGATCGACAATACCTCCGGTGGACGATCTTCGAGGCCTGGCAATCTTATTGAATCACCAAGCGCATCATCATTGGGAAAATAACGTTGTGCAAAAGTGTGATTGATCACCGCTACATGTGCACCGTTGCGATTTTCCGTTTCGTCCCAGACCCGTCCTTGTAACACCGGAATCCGCAACGTCACGAAGTAACCAGGGTTTATCAGGTTGATTGAACCCACTCGCTGTTCTGTGGCAGGTTTACCCAGGATCTCGAAAGGTGTATCCGCCCCATTGGCAGGCGGCGTTGCGTTGCTGGAAATTGCCGTCATGGTTACGCCGGGTGTCTCCGCCACCTTTGCCCGTAGCTGCTCAAAATAGGTAGCACGAGCAACCCATGAGGTATACGAGTTGTCGTGCAATGGGATTCCCACCGCCATCACATTGTGCGGGTCATAACCAAGGGGGGTATGCAGCAGACGTACGAAACCTGCCATGGCGGAACCTGCTCCGGCCATGAGAAGAAGCGTCAGGGCGATTTGTCCAGCGATCAACGCATTGTGTGTTCTGCGCCCGCGCACACTTCCCGTCACGCGGCGCACATTGGATTGCGACATCTGTCCTGCGTGGGCTCGCGAAAGTTGCAGTGCCGGCCACAACCCGAATAGCACGCCGGTCAACAGCGCCACGCCTACACTGAAGAAGAGTACGGGCAGATTGATGTTGATCACGACCTCGGGCGCAAATGCATAGGGAGGAAGTAATGCGCGTATCCCGGCGAGAATGCCATAGGAGGTCGCTACGCCCAACGCTGCGCCTATGGCCGCCAGTAGCAAAGACTCGGTGAGCAGCTGGCGAGCGATGCGGCGGCGATGCGCTCCCACGGCAGCGCGAACTGCCAACTCATGTTGCCGTGCAGTTCCGCGTGCAAGCAGAAGGATTGATACATTTCCGCATCCCACAGCCAGCAACAGGGCCACCGCACCGAACAGCAAATACAAAGTTCCGCGGATGCTTCGATTAACCCACTCGTTCAACCCCTCGACATTCACTCTGAAGTGTTCAGGGAAATGATTCGGCATGTCCTTGGCGAATTGATCAAGAAGTGGTTGCAGAACCGAATTCGCAGCGGCTTTGCTTATACCCGGCTTCAAACGTAGATTGATGATGCATGTCGGCCCCGGATCCTGCGACAACTTCAGTGGCATATAGACATCGGCGCTGTACCAGGTAAAACGTGGCGCGGCGACACCTACCACCACATAGTTCTTGTGATTGAGTTGCAGGGTTTTGCCCAGAACATCCGGACTTCCAAGAAAATGTTTTTGCCAAAATTTGTAGGAGAGCACTACGACGGGTTGTGGATCCTGGCCATCGATTGCGTCAGACGGCATCAATCCTCGTCCCAACCATGGCGGCACTCCCAAATCACGAAAACCGTTCGAGATCAAACCAACACCGTTCACGTTCTCAGGAAGGTCGTGGCCGGTCAGGGTCATCGCGTGGTATTCCATCGCCAGTACACTCTCGACGACCGGCACCTGGCGGAGTTGCAGAATCTGCGGCCCATTTAAGTTGGCCCAATAATCTTCGCGGATCTTGCTGGCTATGGTCAGCCGCACAATCCGGTCCGCGGCAGGATATGGGTAAGGATTGATCAACGCAGCGTAGACGACGCTGAAGACCGCAGTGGTTGCTCCGATGCCGAGCGCGAGGGAGATGACGGCCGTCGCGGTGAATCCAGGATTCTTGACGGCTTGGCGTAGAAAGTAACGAAGATCCTGAAGCACCGTGTGCATAGATCGCTCCTGGCGGTGCAGTGATGCAGATCATGATCGCATGCGCGTTGGGTTCTGGGAACTGGTTTGATGCGAGACCTAACTTGGGGGGTCTCGGCGGGCTGGAATGGTCCAGTTGTTTCCGCAAGCTCTTGTTCCAAAGTTAGTTCACGAGAACGATTGGAGTCATTACTAGATGATCGCCAAAGGACACCATTTTCAAGCTCGGCTCAATGGAGTAAAGACGATTGATATGGAGCATGATGCCGGATCCGTCTGATGGGATTGTTAGATTCCAGCTCGACCACGGAGAGCGGCACACGAGCGTTGAAGTAAAGACGCTGTACATTCCGAGAGATGTCAGACAATTGAAGCGTCGCTTGCGATTCAGATTAAAATCTTGGAGGTGTCATACAGGTTTAGTTCAGATCCGCTATGCCTCGCAAAATCGGCGAACCTAGAGCATCCTCAATCTTGCCTATCCGCGCAGGGTTTCGATGAATTCCAATCCAAAATTAAAACCTGTTTTGTTGCGCACTACGGCTTGGACAGTACGGGCAACTGGCATCTGGAATTCAACTTCTAGAAGATCTCCCGGCTTCAGCCACATGCCCGCGTAGAGTGACATGCCTCCTTCGCTTAGTTCGGTCACTAGTCCGGGCACTAAAACTGTCTCGGAGTCACGGTAAATGCCAACTCTTACGGGTAGGTCAACGGCCTGTCGCGGCCAGCGCCGGGATGGGCTATTTGCAGCCATGGGGGATGTTTCAATTCTAAATTTGCTGTCAGAAAATCACAGATTACAGCGGTCACCCATAAAAATGACCAAAGGAAGTAACTTTTTCGGCGGGATTTTGGACATTACCTTCCTCGATGATGGGCTATGACACAGATATGGTTGGCTTTGTGGCCTCAGGTTCCTGACCCTTTGCAGACCCGCAAAGGCGGGACAGCCACACCAGCTCTCAGGCGCATTAGATTCTTTAAGTTACGTTTGCGAGCCAACCGCGTACCCTTTACGGCAATCTTAATCACGTGCCTTTACCTAGTATTATTAAGGGTATGGAGTCTGGGGGGATGATTCGTTGTACGCAGTGCGGGTACAAGAATAGCCCTGTCTATCATTATTGTGGGGTGTGCGGAGCAGTGCTTCAAGCTCCCAAGGAAGACGCTCCGGCCAAACCTGCTATTGTGACTTCAACCCCAGCTGCCCCGGTTGCGGCTGAACCTGTGCCACCTCCACCCGCGGCTTCTACACCGGCTCCTCCACCTCGATCGGAACGGACTGATCGGGCTGATTTGCCGGTTTCTGGAGGAATGTCGTTTTTGGGATTAAGTGAGTCTTCTAGTAGCAGTTCTCCCAGCTACCTTTTAGATGATGAGGAAGATGGAGAGCGGTCTGTCGCCTGGGGACGAATTTTCTTTGTTCTGATTTTGTTAGGAGCGGCTGGAGGACTGGGATGGCAATGGCATCGCGGGGCCTATCCTTTTGCTCCGCGGACGCCGAATCAGACGTCTGCGACGCCCGCAGCCCCAGCCACTCCGGCACCTGCTGCAGCGGATACTTCTGCTTCGCCTGTGACACCAGCAGATACTTCTACTGCGCCTGCGACACCAGCACCTGGTACACCGGCTCCTGCGCCTTCGACCGAGACTCCTGCGCCTGAGGCCAGTAAGCCTGCTGAGCCTGCAACTTCGACACCAACTGGCCCCACGGATTCCACTCCTCCTGCTGCGGCAAAGACCGAAACACCCGAGGAGACCAAACCTGCTGCGACGGCTGCGGCTGACAAGACTGAGTCTGCAGCGGAGAAGCCAGCTCCTGTCGAGAAGGCTGAGAAAGTTGCGCCTGCGCGCCCAAAGAAGCCGGCACCGGAACCAGCGGTTTCTCCTGGGGAGTCGTTGTATATCCAGGGGCAGAGATATTTGTATGGGAACGGGGTGACTCCGAACTGCAATTTGGCGCTAAAGAGCTTGTTGTCGGCCGCTTCGCGGTCTAATTCCAAGGCACAGAGTACGCTTGGGGCTATGTACTCTACTGGGCATTGCGTGACTCGGGATTTGCCTACCGCTTACCGGTGGTTTGCCAAGGCGCTGCACGAGGATCCGAATAATTCTCGCCTGGAGCAGGATTTGAATGTGGTTTGGAAGCAGATGACGCCCGGGGAGCGGCAGTCGGCTACCCGGTCGGAATGAGTAAAATTAAAGGTTGTCGAAATCAACAGATTTTTCTGACCTCAGGCAGCTAAAGCCGCAACACTTTAAGGATTGTTTTGCGCTACGCGTGGAACGCGCACCGTGCACGTTATTGGGTTTTTTGTGTTACCGGCATGAATTACTTTTCGTCAACCGCACTGCGATTGGACTGCTTAATGCGTTTTTGCTGATACATCAAAGTGTCAGCGCTTTCGAGCAGCGCCGTGATATCCAAGTTTTTTTCTGCGTTGCCTAACACAATTCCCATGCTGAATGAAAGTTGATATTGGTGTCCTGGTTCAGCATTGCAGATGTGCAGCTTTTGCTGAATTCTGCGGGCGATTTCTCTGTGGTCAGCTTCGGCGATGAAGAGGCCGAATTCATCTCCTCCGAGGCGCGCCAGGATGTCGGATTCGCGGAAGCAATGTTTGAGCACGTTGGCGGCGTCCACCAATGCCTGATTCCCAATCTGATGGCCTAATGCATCGTTGATTTGTTTCAGACCGTCGAGATCTACGAACGCTATCGAGAACACTTCTCCATGTCTGTATGCCAGCTTCACGCGGTGTTCGGCAAGAGCCATGAAACCGCGGCGGTTGTAGAGTCCAGTTAGGTCATCAACGAGGGAGAGGTTTTCCAGCTCTTTGTTGGCGCTTGCCAGCTCCTGTGCCTTTATTGCGAGTGTTGATTCTGCGGCTTTTCGCGCGGCGATGTCGTTTTCCAAAAGTTCATTCGCTTGTACCAATTCGCCGGTTCTTTCTGCCACCAAATCTTCCAGGTGGGCACGGTACTCCGCAAGTTCCTGCTCAACCCGTTTTCGTTCCGTGATGTCCCGGGAAATCCCCATGGTGCCGATAATGTTTCCGCCCTGATCGAACAGAGGGAGCTTGGTTGTGAGCACCCAGGTTTCGCGTCCGTCGATCCAGGTTTCTTTTTCCTCTTTTTCCAGGATGGGTTGGCCAGTGGCGATGATTCCCTGTTCGTCGGCGAAGGCTTGCTGCGCGTGCTCACGAGAGAACATGTCAAAGTCGGTTTTATTGATTGCCTGCGAAGGATTGGTTAGGCCGAAGCGAGCAGCCAGTGAGCGGCTGATGCGCACAAAACGGCTGCTGCGATCTTTGAAATAGATGCCATCCGGAACGTGTTCTAGAAAAGCCTGGAGCAGGTCCTCTTCCGTTCCGGCTTGCAGCCGTAATGGGGCGTCATGGTTAGGCAAGGCAGATATATTGTATGTCTCAGAATGTATTTTTCATCCATGAAACGGGCTATTCGTTTGTTCCCTTCGTAAGATAACGACTTCGCCAAAAGCGCCTCCCTGTCGTAAAAGACGCGACTAGGACGGGGCACTCGGGTGAAATACAAAGCCCCTCGACTCCGCTCCGCATGACAGGGCAGGCGAGCCAGTTTGCTTCTGATTTACGCGCTAGAGATTGGGAGTTCTGCGTTAAGGAGAGGCTATGGCAAGTGCCAAGGCAGTTTTGCATGTGGTGGATTCCCAGTGTTTCTCCAAACGATTGAAGTTGGCAACTCAGGGGGCGTTGGTTGCTACCTGGGCGGCGGTTGGTTGGGTGGTATTAGGAGTGGAATCGATTGTGCATCCACAACCGGTTAATTTTCGCGACGCGGTTTGGATGATTCCCTTCTCGCTTACAGCGGCAGCATTTATTTATTTGCATTTGCTGCAGCGGTCACGCGCGGCAATGCTAGAGGCGATAGGTTTTTATGCGGTGATGATGGCTTCACTGCTTGCTTTTCTGGGCAATGTTGGAGTGCTAACGAACTTTCCCTTGCTTGCCAAGTTCGGGTTTCCGTGGGGCGCTTTGCTTTGGATGGCTGGTTTAATTGTCTTCGGCATTGGGACATGGACCGCTCGTACTGCGCCATGGTATGTCGGCCTGCCTCTGATTTTGTTGAGCCGGGATCGCTGCTGACTGGGTTGGCCTTGCTCCGCTAGCTCCCTTGCATGATCGCGGGGCTTACAGTGCTGGCGTAGAGAAGGGACTCGCATTGGCGGTTGTAGCATTGGCTTTGTCGCAATTGAAAAATGTGCGGGAGAAGATTGCATGATCAAGAAAATCTTGCTCATCTTCATTCGCACATTCCGTTGTGACCTAAGAGGTTTCCGCTAAGGAGTTTGATGTAGATGTTTTTGCGGAATCGTTGAGGCGCATCTAGGGAGAAATTTTGGTTCGTGCTAACGTTTGTTGATTCAGACGCATGCACATCGCTTCGGAGAACCTGATCATCGTGTGAGCAGTTTGGCAGATGGGTTGCATGAACCTTACCGACGTCAAATTCTTCCGGAGGATTGCATGAATAAACCGAATCGTTTTCTACTGTCTCTAGCCTCATCGGCGTTGTTCTGCGGGTTGGTTGTGACAGCTGGCGCGCAGCAGACGCCAGACCAGCAGACTTCACCGAGTGCGCCCGCGGCGCAACAGCCAAACGAGACACCGCAACAACAGCAGACACCACCAGCGCAAGCTCCGAGCCAGCCTGCTCCTGACGCGCAGGGCCAGGCCCAGCAATCAGGCGGACAGGTGTTTTCTGGAACCGTCGTGAAATCGGGTGACAAGTACGTTCTGCAAGTGGCAGATGGAACCGCTTACGATCTCGACCACCAAGACTTGGTAAAGAAGTATGAAGGCAAGCAGGTTCGCGTGAAAGGGACGTTGGACCCGGACGGCAAGACCATCCACATTACTGAATAGCTCCGGCCGCACACTGGACACGTCGAAAAGGCCAGCTTCGAGGTGAGGCTGGCTTTTTCTTTTGCTAGCCAAAAGCGTTTCCTATACGTCTATCTTTCTTACGTTTCACGAGGAGGAGACGGTATGAAGGCTTGGCTTGCGGTGGTGGTGTTGTTTGCGTCGATTCAGGGTTTTGCGCAAAATCAGAAACCAGTGACGTTGCGCAGCATTTTACTGGAGCAGTTGCAGACTACGCACAACGCGAAAGACTGGTTTGTGCCCATCAGTGTTGCTACAGACGGGCTTACGGCAGAGCAGGCGAACTGGAAGGATGGCAAGGGAAATCACTCCGTCGGGCAGCTGACTTACCATCTGCTGTTTTGGAACAAGCGTGAGTTGGCGAAGTTCAAGGGTGAAACGCTCGACAAGTTCAGCGGAAACAACGAGGAGACCTTCGACAACTTTGATACTAAAAAATGGAATGACACGGTCGCGCAGTTGAATCAGGTGATGACGGATTTAGAAAAGTTTGTTGAAACTGCGGATGAGAAGACATTGACGGCGAATGCGTCGGACATCGCGCACATTGGGACGCACAATGCTTATCACGTGGGACAGATGATTTTTGTGCGGAAACTGCAGGGAGTATGGGATCCGGATAAGGGCGTGAAGTAGTTTTCCTTGGTTACTGACCGATGTAGTTCCGCAATTTAGCGGCCCATGAAGTAGCCCAGGTATTGGTCGAGGTCGGGGAGGTGTTTCTCCAGACCGACCCAGGCGACATATCCATCGGGACGAACCAGCACGTACTCGCCTCCGCCCCCGCCATAGGCTGCGGCGAGGTGGCCGAAGGCATCCACATAGGTCTGTGCGGCGCAACTTTTCTCCAGTGGTGTAGGACGTACATCTACACACTTCACCCCTCGGCGTTCGGTCATTGTCATTCCGTCTTCACTGGCAAACAGGCGTAATAAGGTGAAATGTGGGCCACGGAAAAGATGGAATAGGCGGATCGCTTCCCCTGCCCCGTTCAGGCCAGGAGCGTCGGGGGCCCTGTCGCCGGAGGATACTTTCAATGTCAGATCTCCGGCGGTTTTGCTGAGCGACATTGCCTTGTAGGTGATGCCGAGCTGAAGTGTTACGGCGTCGCGGCGTATTTTGCCCTCATCGTCCCCGGTAATTTGCTTGTACAGCTTGGTGCTCAAGCCGAGCACATTTGCTGCAACTGGCCGCCGCTCTTCTTCATACGTGTCTAAAAGCGCGTCGGGCGCGCCCTTCAGCGCGCTACCAAGTTTCCAGCTGAGATTATAGGCATCCTGTATTCCGGTGTTCATGCCCTGCCCACCTGCTGGCGAGTGCACATGGGCGGCGTCTCCTCCGAGAAATACACGGCCTATCCGATAACGTGCGACCATGCGAATGTTTACACGGTACAAAGATAGCCAGGGAGCATCCGTCAACTCAATATCCATGCCGCCCGTGCGCTCTCTTACCAGTTGTCGGTACAACTCGAGCGATGGCTCGCGATCATCGCCCGGAGGCACCTGTGCTTGAAACTGAAATTCCTCTGTCGAAGGGAGAGGACACAATGCAAGCCAACCATCGGGATGATTCGGCCATGAGTGCCATGCATCGCGATCGAGCCCGCGCAGACGCACATCGCCCACGTACATGCGCTCGTCCTTCCATGCTTCTCCCTCGAAAGGAACTTGGAGAGATTTGCGCACGAAACTTTTCCCACCGTCAGCGGCTACGAGATATTGACAACGAACACGCTCGTCGCCGTTTTCGTGGCGCAGGGTTGCGCTGACTTCGTTTTGGTCCTGCTCAATGGCGACCAACTCTGTAGCGAGTTCAACTTTTCTGCCGCTTCGTTCAAGAAGTCCGCGAAGCGCTTCTTCCACTCGCCACTGCGGCGTAATCAGCGGGCTGGCATAGGGCGTGCTCGCGGTGGGTTGCCGGCCGTCATGTGGATCTGTTTCGCCAACGACTTTTGATCCGTCATAGCCGCGGAATGGAAGGTGAAATTTTCCGTTGTGCAGGATTTGGTCGATGATCCCGAAGTCGTCCATGACTTCGAGGCTGCGGGGTTGCAAGGCTTTGCCCTTCGATCCGATGAAGTAAGCGGGGGCTTTGTCTACAATCCGAAACTGTATGCCGCGCCGGGCGAGATCGCAGGCCAACGTCAGCCCCGTCGGTCCGGCACCGGAAATTAATACTTGTAGATTGTCTGTCATGCTAACTATCTCGTTTAGACTTTCGCTATTTTCCTTCCCCAATTCGATAGCGAGTATGCGCCCGGCCCGGTTAACAACAATGCAATGGCGACAAGAAATTGCGTAAGGGCATATTCTGCGCCTCCATCGCCGACGTTGAAGCCGTGCGGC
>Ga0207689_10001888_pt1 | contig 19820 bp, 14 predicted proteins | sample KBSMisM52_FD_184312 | JGI IMG/M metagenome (GOLD analysis project Ga0207689, IMG submission 184312) | Miscanthus rhizosphere microbial communities from Kellogg Biological Station, Michigan, USA - KBS Miscanthus M5-2 (SPAdes) (version 2) | ecosystem: Host-associated > Plants > Roots >... | reverse complement strand
CTATGATCCCGATAATATTTTTGATCGCTGCAGCAGTGATACGTCATAAATCCGGTGATGAAGAAGAAGTGGTAGCAAAGAAGACTTCCTCTGGTCTGTTTGGCAGAGTAGACACATGGATCGGTCGCGTCGAGAATTTTATTTATGGCGGCAAAGATGCCGATGCAGATGACATGTACCAGGTGAACCAGGCAAAGATTGCGATTGCCAAAGGTGGTTGGTTAGGTGTTGGTCCGGGTAATAGCCAGACAAGAGATTACCTGCCGCAGGCGTATAACGATTTCATATTCGCAATCATTATTGAAGAGTATGGTTTGTTGGGTGGTGCATTCATTGTATTTATTTATATCGTTTTCCTGTATCGCTGCATACGCATTTTTAAGCGATGTCCTTATGCATTCGGAGCATTCCTTGCGTTGGGGTTGAGTTTTACACTGGCGATTCAGGCAATTGCGAATATGGCAGTAACAGTAAACCTGTTCCCGGTAACCGGTGTTACACTGCCATTGATAAGTATGGGCGGAACGAGTTTCATTTTTACCTGCTTATCCATAGGGATCATTTTAAGTGTTGCGAGAAATGTTGAACAAATAGAAGGAAAGCAATCAGCGGTGGAGCTTGAAGAAGCAACAGCATAACAATGATGTGATGAGCAAACGAGTGATCATAGCAGGTGGTGGAACAGGTGGACATATTTTTCCGGCAATTGCAATTGCCAACGCGTTGAAAAAGAAAGATAGTTCTGTTGAAATATTGTTTGTCGGTGCAAAGGGAAGGATGGAGATGGAGAAAGTACCGCAGGCAGGATATAAAATAGAAGGATTGGATATAGCGGGATTTAACCGGAGTTCTTTGATAAAAAATATTGGCTTACCGTTTAAGCTGATTAAAAGTTTCTTCCAGGTAAGAAATATCGTGAAGCGGTTTAACCCGGATGCAGCGATTGGTGTCGGTGGTTATTCCAGTTTCCCGGTATTACGTTTTGCACAGGCGAAAGGAATTCCAACATTCATTCATGAATCGAATTCATTTGCCGGCAAAGCGAACATCATGCTCGGAAAAAAGGCGACAAAGATTTTTGTTGCCAGCGATGGAATGGAGAAATTTTTCCCGGCAGATAAGATCGTTATAACGGGCAATCCTGTACGTGAAAGCATTTCGAAGTCCATGGTTTCAAAAAATGAAGGACTGAAATTCTTTTCATTGGACGAAAACAGGAAAGCCGTTTTTGTGGTGGGCGGGAGTCTTGGTGCAAAATCAATTAATGAAGCAATTGATAAACACCTCGATGACATCGTTAATGCCGGGCTTCAGTTGATCTGGCAAACGGGCAAACCGTATGCAGATAAAGCGAAGCAAAGAACAACAGGAAAGAAAAATGTATGGGCCAATGATTTCATTACTAAAATGGAATATGCTTATGCAGCAGCCGATATAGTTATGTCGAGAGCCGGTGCCATGACAGTTGCTGAATTATGTGTGGCAAAAAAGCCGGTTTTGTTTGTTCCGTATCCCTATGCAGCAGAAGACCATCAAACTGTAAATGCGCAGAATCTTGTAAAAAAGAATGCCGCTTTGATGGTAAAAGATAATGAAGCGGTTGATAAGGCAGTACCTATGATTATTGAGCTGGCAAAAGATGAAAACAGGCAAAGCGAATTAAAAAGGAATATTGGTGCATTGGCAATAACCAATGCGGATGAGGTGATAGCAGGTAAAATCCTTGATCTGACTTAAGAAGGTCCGATTAATACTGTCCTTATGAATTCCCCCTCCGGGGGGATGAAAAAACCGTATGAAACTAAATAAACGGAGTAAGGAATCACGTGAACGAGCAAACGAACAACAGCGAATCAAACGCATCGCCTCCGGCGGTGAAAGCTCTTTATTTTATTGGCATTGGCGGCATCGGCATGAGCGCACTGGCGAGATACTTCTATACACAGGGATGGAAAGTAAGCGGGTATGATAAAACGCAAACTGCACTGACAAAGGAACTTGAAACAATCGGCATTGATATCCGGTATGAAGAAAATGTCGATCAAATTCCGAAAGATGTGCAGTTAGTAGTGTACACACCTGCCATTCCGAAAGAACATGAAGAATTGGTGTATTACCAGCAGAACGGGTATAAAGTCATAAAGCGCAGTGATGTTTTGCAGATAATAACTGAACATGCATTTAACATATGCATTGCCGGTACACACGGAAAAACGACGATCACGACGATGACGGCATATATCTTACGTGATAGCGGTTATGGATGTAACGCGTTTCTCGGAGGAATATCTGTTAATTATGGAACGAATTTCTGGAGCAGTGAACGGAATACATGCGTGATAGAAGCAGATGAGTACGACAGGAGCTTTTTGAAATTAAGCCCGGATATCGCGATTATCAGCAGCATGGACCCTGATCATTTAGATATATATGGCACAGCTGAAGCAATGGAACAGGCATTTATCGATTTCAGCCAAAAATTGAAACCAGGCGGGCTGTTGATCACAAAGTATGGTTTGAAAAAATATCAGGCGCTGAAAAGTGATACTACAATGACGTACAGCCTGGATAATACTAACGCCGATGTGTATGCTGACAATTTAAAGATAAACAACGGCAGTTATGAATATGATGTGGTGATAAAAGAAAAGCGGTTGCAGAATGTGGTGTTGAATATGGGTGGACTGCATAATGTAGAAAATTCACTCGCTGCTATAGCAGCGGCAAGTTCTTTGGGTATCGAAGATGACCAGATCAAATCATCTGTTGGTTCGTTTCGAGGTGTGAAAAGGAGGTTTCAGTATATCATTAAAGAAGAAAATCTGGTGTTTATCGATGACTATGCGCACCACCCGGAAGAACTGAGGGCTTTGATAACCGGGACAAAAGGTTTGTTTCCCGGTAAAAAATGTACGGTGATATTTCAGCCACACCTGTACAGTCGTACGAGAGATTTTGCGGATGGATTTGCCGAGGTGCTGAGCGGTGCAGATGAAGTGATCCTGTTGCCGATATACGCTGCAAGGGAATTACCGATAGAGGGAGTAACCAGTGAAATGATAACGGTGAAAATAAAAAATAAGAAGGTGCGTGTAATTGGAAAGGATGCGTTGATCGAATGGATTAAGGACATATATAGTAAAGAAGCGGGTGGAGTATTGGTAACGGCAGGTGCGGGAGATATAGATACATTGGTTGAACCGATTAAACAAATTCTTTCATAACCAAACAAACTAAAGGTTATGGATACTAAGAAAACAATACGGAAAATATTAATCACGATTATCGTGCCGGTGGTAGCCGTCGGCATGCTGACGTTGCTCATTGCCGCTATCAGTGAAAAGAAGCGCGGACAGTGCAAGGATTATAAAATAACTATAAAATCCGCTGATAAGAATTTATTCATTGATGAGAAGGATGTATATAAATTATTGTCTTCAGCAACCGGTGGTGCTGTAAAAGGCCAACCGATCTCCGCGATTAACATCCGTAAACTGGAAACGATGCTGGAGAACAGTGTATGGATCAACGATGCGCAGCTCTATTTTGACAATACAAATACATTGCATGTAACGGTAAATGAAAGACAGCCATTGGCAAGAGTGTTTACAACCGGCGGTAGTTCCTTTTATATAGACAGCCTGCAAAAAAGAATGCCTTTGTCGGAAAGAAAAAGTGCGAGAGTGCCGGTGTTCACAGGTTTTCCTGATAAAAAGAATTTATCCCAGAAAGATAGTGTACTGTTAAGCGATATCAAAACAGTGGCAGCATTTATCAATAATGATCCTTTTTGGAAATCGCAGGCTTCTGAAATTGATATAACTCCTGAACGCAATTTCGAAATGGTACCTGTTATAGGCAACCATTTAGTAAAGATCGGTGATGCACAAAACCTGGATCAGAAATTTCACCGCCTGTTTTTATTTTATAAAAATGTATTGAGCAGGACCGGTTTTGATAAATATAAAGTGATCGATGCACAATATGACGGGCAGATCGTTGCTGTACGCAAGGGTGAAAAATCAAATTCAATAGATACGGCGCGTTTGAAACTGAATGTACAGAAACTGATCAAGCAATCGCTCGAAGTACAGAATGACACAATGGTGACGGCAAAACAGATTGTAAAACCTGTTACACTAAACTCCGAAGAAAGGGGAGTGATGAATGAACAGGAGCAAAATAATTCAAAAGTATCCAGTCCTAACCCTTTGAAACTTTCTGAAAAGAAAAGTGTACCCGTGAAAACAGATGTGAAGCCGGCTGTGAAGAAAGAACCCAGGGCGGTGATGAAGAAGAGAGATTAGTGTCAATAGAAGGCCCGGTCTGACGGATATTCTTATCAGGGAATGCAGCCGGGAACATCCACAGCATGCTGTGGAAAAAGTAAAAACAACAACTATACATATTAAACCTAACGGGAAAAAACAACAAAACACATAACTATGATCAGCGAACAACCCATTATCGTCGGCCTTGATATCGGCACCACCAAGATTGCCGTTATCGCCGGACGTAAAAATGAATACGGCAAACTCGAAATATTGGGATTTGGCCGCGCCAATAGTAATGGCGTAAAACATGGCCAGGTCTTAAATATTGATGAAACGATTAAAGCCATTAAAACTGCATTGGAAAATTGTTATGCTTCCAATCCAAACCTGGAAATAGGGGAAGTATATGTAGGTATTGCGGGCCATCATATAAAGAGTTTGCAAACAAGAGGGGATATTGTTCGCCAGTATACAGATGAAGAAATTACGCAACGTGAAATAGATCAACTAATCGCTGACCAATATAAAACATATATACCTGCGGGTGACCAGATTATTGATGTGATACCACAGGAATTTGCCGTTGATAATTTTCAAAATATACCGAATCCTATCGGTTACGGGGGAGTGAAAGTGGGTGCAAACTTTCATATTATAACGGGTGATAAAAATGCCATACGTAATATTAATAGAAGCGTTGAAAAAGCTGGTTTGCATTCAAAAGATCTCGTGTTGCAACCACTGGCTTCTTCTGCCGCGGTAATGGGACAGGAAGACCTGGAGGCGGGCGTTGCTATTGTGGATATCGGTGGAGGTACAACGGATCTTGCTGTATTTTATGAGGGCATTTTAAAACACACAGCTGTTATACCATTTGCAGGCGAAAACATCACAAATGATATCAAAACAGGCTTAGGTGTATTGAAAACACAGGCTGAACAAATGAAAGTTCAGTTTGGAAGCGCATTGGCTAATGAAGCCAAAGCAAATGCATATATCACTATACCGGGACTGCGCGGTATGCCTGCAAAAGAAATCAGCGTGAAGAACCTGGCCAATATCATACAGGCACGCATGAGCGAAATTATGGACTTTGTCACCTATCATTTGAAACAAGTAGGTCTTGATAATAAAACATTGAACGGCGGAATAGTATTGACCGGCGGAGGTTCGCAGTTAAAACACCTGATACAGTTGACGGAATATGCAACCGGCCTCAATGCGAGAATCGGTTTCCCGAATGAACATCTCGCCGGCGGACATATTGAAGAATTGGCAAAACCAACATACTCAACCTGTATTGGACTTATATTAAAAGGATATGATGACTACGAGCATAACCGGAAGAAGTTTGAAATGGAATTCAGGCGTGTAGAGGTTCCAGAAGCGTTGAAGAAGAATGAAGAAGAAACAGTAGAAATAATGGAAGAAGAATCAATAAGCACAGAAAAAGTAAGACAACGGAAAGGACTCAGCAATTTCTGGGGCAAATTCAAAGATGGTATCATTGATCTTTTTAAAGAAGAAGAAGATCATGCACTTTGATGGAATTAACCGTTCAATTAAAAATTGTAAAACTTACTAACCTATTATTAAACTATCGCCCGGTATACGAAGCGGGGTGATGCAAATTCAATCACTATGATTTATTTTGATCTGCCGAAGGAGAAATCTTCCATTATAAAAGTAATCGGCATTGGAGGAGGAGGAAGTAACGCTGTAAATTTTATGTACAGCCAGTCTATTGAAGGCGTCAACTTCATTATTTGTAATACCGATGCGCAGGCAATCGCATTGAGTACAGTACCTAACCGCATACAGCTCGGGCCGCATCTTACGCAAGGTCTCGGTGCAGGTGCCAACCCTGAAATCGGGAGACAGGCCACTGAAGAATCGCTTGAAGAAATAAGAAGAATACTGGAAGTGAATACCAAGATGGCATTCATTACAGCAGGTATGGGTGGCGGTACCGGTACGGGTGGTGCACCGATCATTGCAAAAATTTGTAAAGACCTGGGCATACTCACTGTTGGTATTGTAACTACACCGTTTGCCTATGAAGGAAAGAAAAGGCAATTGCAGGCAGAAGAAGGTATCAAAACATTGAAACAGTATGTTGATACTTTATTGGTGATCAGCAATGATAAACTGCGTCACCAGTTTGGTAACCTGAAAATGCGCGAAGCATTTGAAAAGGCAGATAACGTACTCGCTACTGCTGCAAAATGTATCACCGATGTTATCAACAGTACGGGACAGATCAACGTCGACTTTGCTGATGTGTGTACGGTAATGCGCAATGGTGGTGTTGCTATATTGGGTAATGCAGCTGCGGCTGGTGACAATCGTGCGCAAAAAGCTATTGAAGAAGCATTGAATTCACCATTGCTGAATGATAATGATATCCGCGGTGCCAAATGGATACTTATCAATATCAATTCTTCAGAAGGCGAACATGAGTTTACCATGGATGAAGTGGAAGTGATACAAAGTCACCTGTTGAGCCAGGCAGGGGAAAATTCCGATGTGATACTTGGATTAGGTTATGATAATACGTTAGGCAACAAACTTGGCATCACCTTAATCGCAACGGGATTTGAATATAAAGATCCGTTTGTTCGTACACCCGCCAGGAAAGATGAAAAGAGAGAAGAAAAGATCTTTATGATGCTGGGTAATATGGAAGATAAGAAAGCAAAAGCAGCTAAAGAGGAAAAAGAAAAAGAAGAAAAACCGAAAGAAACAAAAGAAGATCTGCTGGCGCCAAAACTGGTGGATAATTCAATAATCAAAGAAATTCCTTCGTATATCGATAACAGTGATGATGTGTTCCGGTTTATGGAACAGCATGAAGTACCGCTGACAGAAAAGAATGAAATCGTTCATTGGGAACTGAAAATGGACGAACCGGCGATCAATACAAGTCGTATTACTACTGTTGATAAAAAGCAGGAATCAAAATCGAAAGACGAAGTATATTCGAAACCAGTTACTGCATCCAATAAAGAAAATTCCCAGGAACATGCACAGCATCCTGTGGAAAATAAGAAAAATAGTGCCTCACCGGTATCATCAGTATCGGGTGGCTATTTAGCAAGACCATCCAATATTTACGTAGCAGAGCCTAAGGCAAGTGTAAATACTATCAAGCCCTCTGCTGAAGAACCGGTTTCGCCAAAAGTTGCAAAACAGGTCGAGGACGATAGTTCCGACATGCAACTGGTAGAGCGGAATGACATTCCGGCGGCGGATGTGCCGTTAGCCCATCAGGCTCATCCCGATAATTATCGGGGACCTTTGCCTAATTCTGTTGAGGATCCCGCTTTGCGTGACGAAACAGATGAGCAAAAACGTAGGGCAGCCGAACGACTTCAAAAGTTACGCAACTTGTCGTTCAACGTGAACAACGCTGATCCGAATAATGAGTTTGAAACTGTGCCGGCTTATATCCGCCGCAACATGGAATTGTATAACAATTCTTCGAATGTCGAAAACTTCTACAGTAACTACCAGGTAAAGACAGACGAAAATAATAACACGCAAATAAGCACCATCAATACATTTCTTGACGGGAAGAAACCTGATTGATATTCCTGTCTCCACATGGAGCCGCGAATGTGAAAGGCTTCGTCCCAATGAAACCGCCTAAAGGAACAAATAGGCTTGTGTTTTTTCTAGTTGTTTCCCCCGATTTTTTATCGGGGGTTTTTGTTGTGGCGGCTATCGGTAATATGCTAAATGCAAAAAGCTTTTGACCCGGAGTTTTATTGTTATGGTCACAACTTTATACCTTGAATAAGCGTTGGTTGCGTCGTCCCGCATTCTGCGGAATGCATTCCGTTTACTTTTGAGCACAGCAGAGAAAGGATTACTGGTTGGCCGTCACACCGGGACGGTCATACCCGGTCATTTATGCTGCAAGACTTTTCTTCGAAAAACTGACAAGGATAGTGATGCTGTTTCTTTGGTTGAATTCAAAGTTTAAGTCGCCGCCCATCTTTGTTATCGCGGGTTTCACTTTTGCCATTTTGCCGGAAATGAAACGGCTGTAATCGTTGTTGTTATCATTTACGGTTATCGTCGTGTACGAATCTTCCTGTGCGGCTGATATGCGTATGCATCCGTCATGACTTGAGCTCACCGTGTTATTAAGGAGGCTGCCAAGAATATGTGCTACCACATTTTCATCGGCATCCAGGATTGCTTCATCAGGAATATCATTCACGATAAAACTGTTTCGTGAAACGGCGGTTGGCAAAATGCCCTTTATCAGATTATTTGCTAACTCCTTTAAGGATATTTTCTTTGCCATAGTAAATACAGGTGCGTTAACAGGTGGATAACTGGTCATAGGAAAAAGTTGTTTTGGTTTGAAATAAGATTCGACACAAATGATAAGAGCAGAATGTTCGAACAAAGCCATTGCAGAAATGATAATTGCTACTGAAACTTAAGAGCCTTAACCAATGTTTAATTTCTACTGCAAGGTATATACATGCAGGAAAGAGATAAATAGAGAAACGTTTATTTTGCTATCGCAAAATGCTTAAGCATTATGTAGAATGTACACTACGTGGTGAAAGCTTAAGTTTGCTAAGTGTATACCCTGATTATGAGGGAGATTGTTCAATAATAAGGCTAAACTTTTTCAGCCATTAACTGTTTTATCAGGGCTTCGAGTTCAATTATTCTTTTCTCCAATTCAGGAAGTCTTCTTGTAACGGCCTGGCTGCGCAGCGCCGACGTATAATCATAAGCGGGAGATCCGGTAACCGCTTTACCTGACTCTATAGATTTGCTGACACCGCTCTGGGCATTTATTTTGGCACCGTCGCCGATGTTGATATGACCTACAATGCCAACCTGTCCGCCGATCATCGCATGCTTGCCGATTTTTGTGCTGCCACTCACACCTGCCTGTGCAGCAATCACGGTGCTGTTGCCAATTTCAACATTGTGCGCAATTTGTATCAGGTTATCCAGTTTTGCACCGGCTTTTATAACGGTTGAGCCGATAGTCGCCCTGTCTATTGTTGTATTTGCACCTATTTCAACATTATCTTCAATGATCACATTCCCGATCTGCGGCACTTTTTTAAAACTTCCATCTGCCTGGGGTGCAAAACCAAATCCATCGCTTCCGATGACCGTACCCGCATGTATCGCTACATTATTACCGATCACAGCGCCGTGGTATATTTTCACACCGGGATGAATGATTGTTTTATTGCCAATCGTTACGTTGTCGCCAATAAAAGCGTTTGGAAAAATTTTAGTGTCATTACCGATTTTTACATTCTCGCCGATATAGGCAAATGCACCGATAAAAACCTGTTGGCCGTATGAAGCAGTTTTCGCAATATAACTGGGTTCCTGAACGCCGCTTAATTTCTGCGTCATCATTTCCTGGTATTTCCCAAGAAGCGTAGCAAAAGCGGTATAGGCGTCCTGTACGCGGATAAGAGCAGCTGATACAGGTTTTTTCAATTCATAATCCGCATTTATTATTATTACCGATGCATTGGTTGAGTATAAAAATTCCTCGTATTTGGGATTGGCAAGAAAAGATAATTGCCCTGCACGGGCCTCTTCAATTTTTCCAAACGAGTCAACAGACACAGAAGCGTCACCTTCAACTTTGCCATTCACCAATAATGCGATTTGTGAAGCGGAAAAAGTCATGTTTTCAGGCTTTAAACTTGAACTGTAGCCTGGGTATACTTTTTTACAGGATAGCTCAAGGGCATACCGACAGCTAGGTTCTTAAAAAACAAATGTAGTATTTTTTAATGGTGCTGTTGAGGTGACGGTGGATTAAAGCGTTATCAATTAACGAAATATCTTTAACAGACCCGTCTTTGAACAGTATGTTTATATTTTCGTCGTTCAGTGTATAGGTTGTATTGCTCGCTTCGCCCGTAAATGCAAAATAACCGGCTTCTTTTTCGGAAATGGCGAGGTATTTCATCACTTCTGCTTTCTTTTCAGCGATTACGGCTTCCGCAAAAGGTTCATTCTGCAGTTTTACTTTCAATAAATTCCGGTCTATGAGCAGCCGGCAAAGTAACGACAACACTTTATCCGGATGTACACACCAGTTTTTTATCGTGCACATTACATCCACATCATCCAGGCGGCAGAAAGTATCGAGGTTTTGTTCAATCAACGAATCTGAATTTTCATTTTCGAGAAAAAAACGAAAAGGTTCCGATGCCGCCGGTACAGGCACACCCTGGCTGATCAATTCTTTGGCCCGCCGGATAATATTTACCAGCATCATTTCTGCACTCAGTACCGTTTTGTGCAGGTATACCTGCCAATACATAAGCCGGCGGGAGACCAGGAATTTTTCAATACTATATATTCCTTTTTCTTCCACCATCAATTCGCCATCTTTTACTGTGAGCATCTTAATGATGCGGTCGTAGCCGATAACACCTTCTGCAACGCCGGTAAAAAAACTGTCTCTTGTGAGATAATCCATCCTGTCAACATCCAATTGCCCGGAAATTAATTGATGCAAAAAAGGTTTCGGGTAAGTATCTGTAAAAATGTCGATCGCTGTTTGCAAATTGCCATTGAATTCATCATTCAATGTTTTCATGATAAGTAAAGAAATCGTTTCATGCTCAATGTTTCTTATAAGATGATTTTCGAGTGCATGCGAAAATGGTCCGTGCCCGATATCGTGTAAAAGAATGGCGATTTTTGCACCGAGCTCTTCTTCGGGTGTTATCATGAAACCTTTGCCTTTTAATTCGGTCAATGCGTTGCACATCAGATGATAAGCACCGAGTGAATGATGCAGTCGCGTATGTACAGCGCCAGGATAAACAAGATGTGCAAAAGCCATTTGATAGATGCGCCTCAACCGTTGATAATAAGGATGAGCAATAATATCAAGCAATAGCGGATGATCAACCGTAATAAAACCATGAACAGGGTCGTTTATAATTTTCCGGGCGGAAATCATTGACTATATTTTGTTAAAGCGTCTTTAAGATAGCCGTCAAAGCTACAATAGGCGGGGTGAAAAAGCTAAATTTACCAATTCAGGAGAGCCCGGGGTCCGGTTTAACAAGTCCGGACAGGTCTCAGAAAAATAGATGACGCCAGCGGGCTTTCGATCTCACTGACTTTCTGGCTAAAGATATTTAAGAACAATTTCAAATCATAAACGATCAACATGGCGTTAGCAAAAATTCTCTGGGTAGACGACGAAATAGAAAGCCTTCAATCGCAACGATTATTTCTTGAAACAAAAGGTTACGATGTACATGCATTGACCAACGGTTTTGATGCTATTGATTATGTAAAAGATAATTTGGTGGATGTGGTGTTGCTGGATGAGACGATGCCGGGCATCACCGGGCTGGAAACGCTTGCCAAGATCAAAGAAGTGAATCAATCGCTGCCTGTTGTGTTGATTACAAAAAACGAGACGGAGAATTTGATGGATGATGCCATCGGTTCGCAGATCAGCGATTATCTTATAAAACCGGTAAACCCAAACCAGGTATTGCTGAGCCTGAAAAAAATAATTGATAATAAACGGTTGGTGGCAGAGAAAACTACAACGGCTTACCAGCAACAGTTCCGTAATTTATTCATGGCGCTGAATAGCAATCCTGATTATAACGAATGGATGGATATTTATAAAAAGCTGGTGTATTGGGAACTGGAAATGCAAAAAAGTGATAGCCCGGAAATGCAGGAAGTATTGCAGAGCCAGAAAAGTGAAGCGAATACCGAGTTTTTCAAATTTGTGAGTAGAAATTACGCATCATGGGTGAGCCCGAAAAGCAAAGATGGCCCGATTATGAGTCACAACGTGTTCCGGTTTAAAATACTCCCGCACGTAGAAAAAGGCACACCTTTATTTTTTGTATTGATCGATAACCTCCGGTTTGATCAGTGGAAAACGATACAATCCACGTTTGCGGAAAGTTTTCGTATAACGGAAGAAGATACATTTTACAGCATACTGCCGACAGCCACACAATATGCACGCAATGCAATTTTCTCTGGTATGTTGCCGGTAGATATTGAAAAAAGTTTTACGGCGCAATGGAAAAATGATGATGAACAGGGTGGAAAAAATTTACATGAAGAAGAATTTTTCCGCGCACAGTTAAAACGCCTTGGAAAATCCGATCTGAAAGTTTCATATACAAAGGTGTTGAATAACCAGGCAGGTCTTGATCTTGTGAATAATATGCATAACCTGCTTACCAACGATCTGAATGTAATTGTATACAACTTTGTAGACATGCTGAGCCATGCGCGTACAGAAATGGAAGTGCTCAAAGAGTTGGCCGGCGATGAAATGAGTTACCGCAGTATTACTTCTTCCTGGTTTGAACATTCACCGTTGCACCAGGCATTGAAAAAAATAGCGGATAAAAATATCAAAGTGATATTAGGGACGGATCATGGCAGCATTCGGGTAAAGACGCCATATAAAGTAATTGGTGATAAGCAAACAACAGCGAACCTGCGCTATAAACATGGCCGCAACCTGAATTATGAACCAAAAGAAGTGCTGGCCTTCCGCGATCCGCGGGACGCTGGACTGCCTGTACCAACGGTAAATTCATCATTCATCTTTGCAAAAGAAGATGGCTTTCTTTGCTATCCGAATAACTACAATTATTACGCAAATTATTACCGCAACACATTTCAACATGGAGGCGTGAGTCTTGAAGAAATGATTGTGCCGGTGATACGGATGCAGAGTAAATAGTTTATGGCTTCTTAAGAACGATTTGTTCGTTGATCATTCCATACATACGTTGAAAAAATTCCTTTAGTACCGGGTATTCTTCCTTTTCATATATTGGTTTGAGCACCTCAAAAACATTTCGCAATACGAGAATGTTGTTTTCATGATAATACATCCGTTTGAACAGAATGCTCGAGTCTGCAGATCGTAATATTTGGTTTATGGGTAAATGATCTACCGCAAAGCCTTCCGGTATATTTAATGTAATAGAAATGCTATAGTATTGATTGCTTCCGAAATCTATGTCGGTACTGCGAAGCGAGTCTACAAATGGATTTTTGCGAAAATTGGAGAGAAAAAGCGGGTCCACAAAATAAAAATCGCCTGTTTTGGAAATGTTGCCGCTGAAATGAAATTTATCCATCAATGCTTTCGTTTCGTCCTCGGCGTTATCTTCTTTCACGCTGTCAATCTTTAAATCGGTTGCTTCTTTTTCTATAAATTTCTTTTTTTCATCTTCTTCATCCTTTTCCGGTTTGTAGGTGAGTTTTTCCGATTTAGCAAAATCAAAATAATACGATGAAGCATTTCCGTTCATTTTTCCATCAGGGTCGATAGTGGCAATACCCGAAATCAAATTTTTAAAAAGAGGCCTTTTATCGGTAATGTAAACCCATTGACTGATTAGTGTATCAATTAAATAGCCGTTCCGGTTAAGAATGTTGTAAGGAGGGGTTTTATAAGATTGATATTTCTGCGTTGCATCCAGTATGTAAAGATTGGAAGAGTCCATCGCAATAACATCTACACCATTAAACTGTGAAAGTGTCATGAATTGGTTGTCTGTTTTACCATTATCCCTTGTGCTCACCAGTATTGGATAGGCCCGTATACCGGCTTTACGCACCAGGTTCAGCAGAATGATATTCATTTCGGCACTGCTCGCATCACCGTTGGTCCAGGCCTCATTAATATCTTCGGCATAAAAAGTTTGTTCTTCATCCCATTTCAATTTTTCCTTTACTGCATGATAGATGTAATTGATCTTTTCTGCAGTATCTTTTATTTTTTTCACTGTATCGATAATGGCTGCAGTACCGGGTATGTTTGAATTAATGGCTTTGCCAAAATAAGATGAACGCAATAACAGCCGGTTGAAATAATTCCAGTTCTTAAAAGCTGGTAAAGACATGGGTCCTGACATAAGAATACTGGGCGTCAATGCAAATTCAATTCGCTGTAAGTTGTCTTTTATCGAACTCATCATTGGTTCCAACCGGAACGCGGGAATTTTTTTTAACGTAAACGAGTTGATCGTCGTGCTCGGGCGATTGTAACCGTAATTTTTAATTTCTCTTTTTTGTTCGACCGAATCGCGTGTAATAAAGCGCTGGTCAAGCGGCAGCATTGTAGGCCTGGTGATACGGCAAGAAGATACGACGGTAGGAATTCTGTCCTGGAAAAACCATGGATCAAAATGAAGCGTGTTTCTTTCTATTTTGGTATACCGGTACTCAATCACGCTGCCGGAGCGGAGATCAGGAAATGTAAACACCACTTTATGTTGACCACTCTCTGCCTTTTCCCGGTACATCTGTTTCTTTTCAATTTTGCGGACGACAACTTTCCCGCTGGAGTCAAGATTGTATACATAAGCGGAAATGTCTTTGATTTTTGATTCCCTTTTGCGGCCGTAATAGGGAATAGTTATGCTCGCAAAATCGAATCCTTTCTCATTGAAGATTTTTATTCTCACCCTTCTCTCCGTGCGTATCCTGATATCGTAATCTACCAATACCTCGGCTTCCTGGTAGTCTATTAACTTGAGAGCAGGTGCATTTTTGTCAAAATCGCATTCCTTCATTAAAAGTTCTTTCATGTCTGCTTTTCCAAAGTCGGGGAAACCGTCTTTCTGTGCATGCAGTGTTGCACCGGCTGATAACAAAAATGAAATGATGAATAATTGCTGCAGACGGACGCCGCATCGGTGCAGTTGGGTGGTAATTAACATCGGTTAGGCTTATGTGGATAACATTCCCCTCAAAAAAAGGGTCGCAGTAAGATCGCAATTAATTTTGTAATTATGAAATATACACAATCCACTCTTGACAAACTGGAAGCGATACCGGAACTTTCCGGGTACGTACTACGATATGAACGTGGCACATTTCAAAGCGGTTATTGTATCCTGGAACAAAAAAAAGTAGTTGTCCTGAATAAATTTCTTCAGACAGAAGGGAGAATCAATACGCTTATCGACCTGATTCCGCAACTGGAGATTAATACAGACGCCCTGCCGGAAGAAGCAAAGAAGATGTACCTCGATATCATTTCCAAACTGGAAACCAAAGAAAATGATGAATGAAAAAGGTAAGATGTAAAATATAAAGGCCATCACATTTTACATTCTATAGTTTCAATTTTACATTTTACATTTACCTGTGTCTTATCCCTCTCTTAAAATAACTTTTCTTGGCACCGGCACCAGCAGTGGTGTACCTATGATTGCTTGCGATTGCGCCGTGTGCACATCAACAGATAAAAAAGATAAACGGCTCCGTTCGAGTATACTTGTACAGTCATCCACTACTACATTGGTCGTCGATACAGGTCCGGACTTCCGTTACCAGATGCTGCGTGAGAACGTAAAGCACCTCGATGCCGTATTGCTGACACATGCACATAAAGATCATATCAGCGGGATGGATGATATACGGGCATTTAATTTTTTTTCGAAGAAGTCGATGGACATTTATGCGGATACACTAACACAAGCGGCTGTACGAAATGAATTCTATTACGCTTTTTCTGATAAAAGATATCCCGGTATTCCTGAATTGAATCTTCGTACAATGACTCCTGAACCTTTCGTTGTAGGCGACATACCCATTACACCGGTGCTCGTCTGGCATATGAAGTTGCCCGTATACGGTTTTCGGTTTGGCAAATTCACATACATTACCGATGCCAACCGCGTCGATGATGCAGAAAAAGAGAAAATAAAGGGCAGTGAGGTTCTTGTTTTAAATGCATTGAGAAAACAAACACATGTTTCTCATTTCACACTGGGCGAAGCAATTGACCTTGCCAGTGAACTGGAGGTGCCAACTGTGTATTTTACTCATCTTTCCCACCAGATGGGTCTTCACGAAGAAATCGAACATGAGCTGCCTGATGGAATGCATCTTGCCTATGACAGGCTGCAGGTAACCCTTTAGCTCGGAGACACGAACAACTGTTAGTTTAATTGCTGTTTTCCCGTTATCTTGCGGCTTTTTACGACACATACCGGTAAAAGAACAATGCTTTGTTTTTAAAAGCGTTTCAAAATATTATTTTAGCTTGTCTTATTGATCAAAAACGAACCTACTCAAAATATGAATTTTCAACCCTCTGAACTTACAGTACAGGTAGCTCAAACAGCCCGCGATTTTGCACAGCAATATATCAGGCCACATGTAATGGAGTGGGACGAAACGCAGGAATTTCCGGTGCAGGTATTTAAAGAAATGGGAAAGCTGGGCATGATGGGTGTATTGGTACCCGAAGAATATGGCGGCACAGGCTTTGGTTATTTCGAATACAAAACAGTTATCGAAGAAGTTTCCAAAGTATGCGGTTCCATCGGGCTTAGTCTCGCTGCACATAACTCGCTTTGTACCGGGCATATTCTTTTGTTTGCAAATGAGACACAAAAAAGAAAATATTTACCCAAACTTGCAACGGCGGAATGGATCGGTGCCTGGGGACTAACGGAGCCGAATACGGGCAGTGATGCCGGTAACATGAAAACTACGGCAGTAAAAGATGGCAATGACTGGATCATTAATGGCACAAAAAGCTGGATAACACATGGCAAAAGCGGCGACGTAGCGGTTGTCGTTTGCAGAACCGGTGAACCGAGAACAAGCGGCAACGCAACGGCGTTTATTGTTGAGCGTGGTACACCCGGTTTTAGTGGTGGTAAAAAAGAAAATAAACTGGGTATGCGCGCCAGTGAAACGGCTGAAATGATTTTTGATAATTGCCGTATACCGGATGCCAACCGTATGGGAGAAGTTGGCGAAGGATTCCGGCAGGCGTTAAAAGTGCTGGATGGCGGAAGAATTTCCATTGCATCACTTTCACTCGGTATTGCCAAAGGCGCTTATGAAGCGGCGTTAAAATATTCGCAGGAACGGCACCAGTTTGACAAACCTATCTCCAGCTTCCAGGGCATTTCTTTCAAACTGGCCGATATGGCAACAGAAATACAAGCCGCTGACCTGCTCACGTTGCAGGCCTGTGATTTAAAAGTTCGCGGTGGCTACGTCACTAAATCCGCGGCGATGGCTAAGTATTATGCAAGTGAAGTTGCGGTAAAAGTTGCCAATGATGCCGTGCAGATATTTGGCGGTTATGGATATACGAAAGATTTTCCGGTGGAAAAACATTACCGGGATGCGAAGCTTTGTACAATCGGTGAGGGGACAAGCGAGATACAGAAATTGGTGATAAGCAGGGAAGTGCTGCGGGGATAAATGACAGGCCGGAAAGATTGCCTGGATAATGAAAAGTATAGATTGACCGGAAATAATTTCTCATATACCTTTGCATTGTGAACAGGCAGGTTAATTATATTATCTATGCCATTTTACTCTCGTTGTCACTACCAATAGGTTATTATTTTATTGATAAGATAGTAGCTGCGGAAAATGCTTCACTACCTCAACCGGAAATTAAGCTGCAACCTGGAGAAGTTCCGATACCGCCGAAATCAGTTGCCGTTGGGAAGAATTTGTTTATGACAAAATGTGCTTCGTGTCACGCAATATTCAAAGACTTGATTGGTCCAGGTATAGCAGGCTTTGAGGAAAGAGGTCCATGGCATGATAGAAATAATTTGTATGAGTGGATTAAAAACCCGGCTATGTTTATGCAAAAGGATTTGTATACTAAAAGCCTGAAACAAAAATATAGTATAACAATGCAGTCTTTTCCGGAGCTTACAAATCAGGAAATTGATGTAATTGTTGAGTATGTCAATTATGTAGTGCAGTTTGGAAAAGATCCTGCAACTATTGTTGATTGATTATTTTACTTCCTGCATATCCACCAATCTCTTATAAAATCCATTTTGCGAAATCAGCTCATTGTGATTCCCTCTTTCTACAATTTTTCCTTTTTGCAATACAATTATTTCATCGGCATGGCGGATGGTTGATAAGCGATGCGCTATAACAATACTCGTCCTGTTTTTCATCATATTGTTTATCGCATCCTGTACAAGACGTTCACTTTCTGTATCGAGTGAAGAAGTAGCTTCATCAAGGATCAATATCGGCGGATTTTTTAAAACAGCTCTTGCAATCGTCAACCGCTGTCTTTCACCACCGCTCAACTTGGTGCCACGATCACCGATGTTACTGTTGTATCCGCCTTCCTTTTGAATGATAAAATCATGCGCGTTGGCAATCTTCGCAGCATCAATGATCTGCTCCTGCGTTGCTTCCTGGTGACCGAGCGCAATATTATTTGCAATGGAATCATTAAACAAAATCGGCTCCTGCGTGACAATACTCATCAGGCTGCGAACTGACTGTAGTGAATAATCTTTAATATTGATTCCATCAATTAATACTTCGCCGGAAGTTACATCGTGAAATCGTGGCACGAGATCGGCTAATGTTGACTTACCAGCGCCCGACGAGCCAACTAACGCAATGGTTTTACCTTTGTCAATTGTCAAATTGATCTTATCGAGGATAACGGCATCGCTATAAGAAAATGTTACATCTTTGAATTCGATTTTGTGATTAAACGAATGTAATTTCTTGCCATTGGGGTTATCATCGACTGTAACCGGCGTCTTTAATATTTCTTCAATACGCACAATAGCGGCAGAACCTTTGTGCATATTGCTGAAGGAAGTTGATAAAGTTTTAACAGGATTGATAATGTTATAAAACAGGGCGAGATAAGCAAGAAACGTTGATGGGGCGAGCGGAATTTCTTTACCTAATACCAACTGCCCGCCAAACCATAAAATGCCTGCAAATACAAGCACGCCAAGAAATTCAGACATCGGGGAAGCCATATCCCTCCTGCGGCTGATCTTGTTTTTTGCCGTTAATAGTTCGTCGTTGATTTTTGAAAAACGACCTTTTAAAAGCGATTCAATATTAAATGCCTTGATCACCCGTAAGCCATTTAATGTTTCATCCATTACCGATAATGCTTCTGCGTTTTTAATAGCAGCTTCATTCGATTGTTTTTTCAACGCTCTTGAAATTCGACCAAGTATAAAGCCAACTACGGGAATGCACAGCAGGATCGCTATGGTTAATTGAGGGCTGATATAAAATAATACGGCGAACGTAACAAGTATAGTTAAAGGGTCTCTTATCCATCCTTCCAATGTACCAACGACAGATGTTTCTACTTCTGCCACATCATTTGTAGCCCGGCTGATCAGGTCTCCCTTTCTTTTTTCTGTAAAAAAACCAATGGGCAGTAAAAGAATCTTATTGTACAGTTCTGATCTTAATTTATTTACAATTTCATTTTTTAGCGGATTTAAGATATAATAAGAGAGATAGAGGAAAATGTTTTTCAAAAGAATCGAAACGACGATAATCGAACAGATAATTGCCAAAGCGCCAACCGGTGTCACATGTTCCACCTGGCTTACCATTATATTGCGCAGGTATTCCATGGCGGGATTATCTGCTTTCTTTTGAAACTGGCTGCTGCTGCCATTGAATATAAGATCAAAGAACGGGGACAGCATCCCGAATGAGACGATTGAAAATACAATGGAAAGGAGCGTATTGAGGAAGTAAAGA
>Ga0207689_10001886_pt1 | contig 19839 bp, 22 predicted proteins | sample KBSMisM52_FD_184312 | JGI IMG/M metagenome (GOLD analysis project Ga0207689, IMG submission 184312) | Miscanthus rhizosphere microbial communities from Kellogg Biological Station, Michigan, USA - KBS Miscanthus M5-2 (SPAdes) (version 2) | ecosystem: Host-associated > Plants > Roots >... | reverse complement strand
TAGATTTCGATTTTGCTGTGGGACATGGCGAGCTTTGTGCACCGAAGCGCCTGCACCCCGGTCTCATTCATGCAAGGTTCAGGCACGCCGGGACACAAAGCTCGCCATGTCCCACAGCAAAATCGAAATCTACTGGAAGACGATAGAGACGGCGCCCCACGGGGTGATCGCGCAAGTCCGCGTCACAGACGGCTGCGGCTCCGATTATTCATTGCCCTATCCGTGCAAGCTTACGAAGGATGGGTGGGTCAACGCCGCCTCAGGCAAGCCATTGATGGTACGCGCGACCTACTGGAAGCTGCATGTCGAAACCACTCCGAGGACGAAAGTAGGGACGTTTGGCCTGCGAGCGAAGGCGCCTCAGCTCGCGCGCAACTGATCTCGCAATAGCGATTTGCCACGGGTAGGCGCCGCCGCTCACGGAGCGTGTCCAGTCCATCACGGGTGGCGTGTTGGCAGCTGGGCCTCGTCACTCGGTCGAAGCCAGCTAAAAGTCCTGCAAGCGAAGATTTGCTTCTAATAATGCAAGTCGATCGTTGCAACCGCGCACACGCGCGAGGTCTATCATGCGCAAATGTTAACCATCACGCGCACGTGTTCATTGCTTCGTTGCGGCCGCTGTTGAGGCCATGTATGGCTCCGTTATTGCCATCCTCCGCTTGGATGGAACCGGACTGCAAACCCCCGGGGCCCGCCTCGGGGGCTTTTTCTTTTGCAGCGCTGATCGATGTCGAGGGGGCCACATGGCAAGTTGTTGTAAATGCTACGCGGCAATCCCAGCCGTCGTAACCAGTTGATGCTGCTATTCCGCGTGCATCCGCACCGGGCGTGAAGGGCGTTCGTGGTCCATCGCCATTGTCAACACGCGAACGAATACATTCAGGACGGATTTCTAGCCGTCACCTTCCACGAGCTTGAGTCCATCATCACGCCGTTGGAGCGCCGATATTTTCCCAGCGCTGATTTGAGCGCATTTGCAATCTCGTCATGGCGCTCTTCCGCGAGTTTTCCGGCTTCGCGATAGACCTCGCCAGCAGGCCCGATGGCAAGCTGAAAGGCCGCGGCGTCCTCGAGGTCCTCGCCCACGAACACTTGCGCATCGACCTGCTCGAACTGAATGTCCTTGTAACCCGCAATCTCGAGCTGTTTGGTCACCACGCCCGTGTCGGCCATGGAGAAGGGCCCCGGCCCGCACGTCTGCGCGCTTTCGCCCGGCGGCGGCAAGAATTCCAGCACGATATTCTTGGCATGTCCGAGCCACGGATTGTCGGTGATGCCGCGCCAGACGACCATCGTCATGATTCCGCCCGGCTTGAGGCTAGCGCGCATGTTGCGCAGGCCGGCCACCGGGTTCTCGAAAAATTGCGTGCCGAAGCGCGAAAAACAGAAATCATGCACCGGCTGGAACGGATAGGTCTGTACGTCGGCTGCCAGAAAGGTGACATTGCCGATGCCCGCGGCGCGCGCATCGCGCCGCCCGTATTCCAGGAAGCCGTCGCAGCAGTCTACCGCAAGCACCGAGCCGGTCGGGCCAACCAGGCGCGCCAGCTCGATCGCCGTATCCCCGAAACCGCAGCCGGCATCGATCACCTTGTCGCCTTTGCCCACCTGCAACGACGGAAAGATTTTCCCGCTGTGAAGGGTCAATCCGCCCACGAGGATGTGCCGCCAGCGCACAAATTTCGGCACCAGAACGCTGTTCCAGAACTCCACATACTGGCTTCTTGCCGGAGCATCGCCTTGTACATCGGTCATGATGGACCTCGCTCGTTCAGACAGAGGACGACGAACGGCCGTCGATGGCCTCGGTGCCGCCAGTGAGTACCGGCAAACCGGCGGCCCGCCATTCCGGCAGACCATCTTCCAGGCGGCGCGCCTTGAAGCGGGCCCGGCGCAGAGCGGCCACAGCTTCATACGAGAGCACGCAATATGGCCCGCGGCAGTAGGCGATGATCTCCCGCGAGCGCTTGAATTGCGAAAGCTGGGCCTTGAGCTCCCGCAGCGGGATGTTCACCGCTCCAGGTAAATGCCCCAGCCTGAACTCGTCTTCGGGCCGCACATCGAGCACCATCACGCCGCCACTACGCAATCGCCGCACCAGCTCCTTGCGGGTGACCGGCTCCAGAGCGTCGAGCTTGTCGAAATAGTTGCGCACCAATTTCTCGACCTCCGCCGAATTGCGTTCGGCAATGAGGCGCAACGAGGACAACAGCTCGAGCACCGCGTGATCGGCCAGCCCATAAACGACGAACTTTCCCTTGCGGACGCTTGTCACCATGCCGGCGCGCAGCATCTGCTGAAGATGCTGCGAGGCGTTCGCGGTCGAAAGACCCAGTTTGCCGGCCAGGATTTCGACGCTGCGCTCACCCTGCGCAAGCTGTTCCAACAACTCCAATCGATGCGGATGGGACAGGCATTTCGCAAGGGCGGCGAACTGACCAAAAAGAATCTGCTTTGGAGTCTGCGTTGACATCGGGCGGCCGGCCACATTAGATCATTCAAGTGACTAATTGAATGTTCTGCGCCGGTCAAGCGGCAGCCACATGACCACCCGTCATCCCGCGCTTTTCGAAGGTACTGAAATGCCGACCGCCGGGTGGTGGGACGCACTATGGCCCAACCCGGCCGGCGTGCTCGAGGCGGTCGGCCTTAGACGCGACATGGCCGCAATCGATCTCTGCTGCGGGGATGGCTGGTTTACGCTGCCAATGTCGAAGGTCGCTGCTTCCGTCGTCGCAATCGACATCGACCGGAACATGCTGGAGGCGGCCCGGGATCGCCTCGCCGCGGCCGGCGCGACAAATTGCGAGTTCGTCGAAGGCGACGCCTACGAGCTCGCCCGGCACATGCGTGGGCCGGCTGATTTCGTGCTGATGGCGAACGCATTTCACGGCGTTCCCGATCAGCCTCGACTGGCGGACGCCATCGCCAAGGCACTCAAGCCGGCGGGACGGCTTGCCGTTGTCAACTGGCATCAGCGCCGGCGCGAGGAAACGACGATCCTGGGCGAGCCCCGGGGGCCAAAGGGCGAGTTGAGAATGTCGCCGGAGCAAACCATTGCGTCGATCGAAGCGGGAGGCCTCATATTTGCAGGCCTGGTCGAGTTGCCGCCCTATCACTACGCGGTCATCATGGAACGCCCTTGAGAACGTACTGTGACAACGGCCGGACGAAGTCCAAAACCGTAGAGAGTTCGCTGCCGCATGGAGAGCAGGATGGCCGATGATCCGGCGCAGCAAAAAAAGCCCGAGGCGTGCTCGTTCGTCATCTTCGGCGTGACCGGGGACCTGGCGCACCGGCTGGTCGTTCCCGCGCTCTATAACCTCGCCAGCAAGGACCTTCTGCCCGACGACTTCTGCGTGGTGGGGGTCGCCCGCAAGGCCATGTCGAACGACGAGCTCCGCACCGGTCTGCTGCGCGGCCTGCACGAATTCGCCACCCGCCCGGTCGACGACGCTGTCGCCCGGCGGCTGCTGGCATGCGTCACCTGCATTGCCGCCGATCCGAACGTTCCGGGTTCGTTTGAAAACCTGGACAAACAGCTGGACCGGCTGGAGTCGGAGCGGAAATCCGGCGGAAACCGCCTGTACTACCTCGCAACTCCGCCCAATGCGTTCGCGCCGATCAGCCGGGAGCTCGGGCGTTGCGGGATGCTGCGCGAACACGACGGCGTGTGGCGGCGGCTCGTGATCGAGAAGCCGTTCGGCACCGACCTCCTCTCGGCGAAGGCGCTCAACGACCACCTGCTGAAAGTCGCCGATGAACAGCAGATCTATCGGATCGATCACTATCTCGGGAAGGAAACGGTCCAGAACATCCTGGTGCTGCGGTTCGCGAACGGCATGTTCGAGCCGATCTGGAACCGCAATCACATCGATCACGTGCAGATCACGGTCGAGGAGAAACTCGGGGTCGGCCACCGCGGCAGCTTCTACGACGCCACCGGCGCGCTGCGCGACATGTTGCCGAACCACCTGTTTCAGTTGCTGTCGCTGGTCGCCATGGAGCCGCCGGCGCGCTTCGATGCTCACGCCGTCCGCACGGAAAAGGCGGAGGTGCTCACGGCGATCCAGATGCAGAGCGAAGCGGAGGCGCTGCAGAACTCGGTTCGCGGCCAGTATACGCGCGGCCGGATCGGCGAGGTCGAGGTCGAGGATTTTCTCAAGACCGACGACATCGGCCCGGACAGCACGACGGAAACCTACGTCGCGCTCAAGCTGACCATCGACAACTGGCGCTGGGCCGGCGTGCCGTTCTATCTGCGGACCGGCAAAGCTCTGAGCGCGAAGCGCACGGAGGTCGCGATCAAGTTCAAGCAGGCGCCGTTCGCGATGTTCCGGCCCACGCCGGTGGATCACCTGTCGCAGAATTATCTGGTGATCGGCATCGAGCCGATCGAAGGCATTGCGCTGCAATTCAATGCCAAGGTCCCGGGCCCGGCGTTTGCGATCGACGGCGTCGAGATGGATTTTCGCTACCGGGATTTTTTCAAGGCCGAGCCGAGCACCGGTTATGAGACCCTGATCTACGACTGCATGATCGGCGACAACATCCTGTTTCAGCGCGCCGACAGCGTCGAGGCCGGCTGGCGCGCGGTGCAGCCCTTTCTCGACGCCTGGAAAAACGCCGCCCGCAACGGCCTCGAGAGCTACCGGGCCGGCAGCGGAGGGCCCGAAAAAGCCGACGAACTGCTCAAGCGCGACGGCCGCGCATGGCGGGTGCCGGTCAGCACGGCCGCAGCTCCTGTGCCCGCCCAGCGGATGCAGCAAATAGGGCATTAGAAAGGTAGCGCATTCATGCGCGCACATGGCCGCACGGATCACGACGCGGCACGAACGCGTCGATCTCGATGATGCACTCTCTCGCGGGGACGATCGGCGCCGGCAGCATAGGCATTCCGCATTGGGCGGCGAGAAAGAGTGGGGACCTGCCCGCTGGAGCAGCCTTTCACGAACGGCGATCACGGTCGTGGTCGTGCCTATACGAGTGAGCGCACCATCTTAACCTCCGATACCGAAAAGCCGCATCGTTCATACAATGACCTTGCAGGATTTCCGGACAGGACATTGAGGTCGCACAGCTCGCAGCCGGCGGCGCGCCCCCAATCCAACAGCTTTGCGATCAACCGGCCGCCGATGCCGCCGCGGCGCAACAGTGGGACGACGTAGACGACACTGATGTGCAGTGTCTTCTTTGGTGCAAACGCGCCGCCTAAAGTGGTCAGCTCGGCTCCTGCAACTCCAATCGGCTCTCCATTGGCCGATTCAGCAACCAGATATTTGACATTATTTCCTTTGAGCTCACCGGCGATGGCAACCACAATTTTTTCCCAAGCGGCACCGTCGGTAGCCGGAGTGTTGCCTCCATAGCTCGCCATATCGACGACCATATGACGAATCATTTGCACGATGAACGCCGCTTCGTCATGTCGCGCGTCGCGAACAGTCATCTTATCCATGAGCTTTCACCCCCTAACCTTCTGCGCCTGTTCGCGCGGAATGCCACCTGATCGCGGTGACCTGACCTAAGCGGCGTCCGGTGCGAGCTCGATCGGCTCGACGATCGCGGCGTCATCGTTCTCGGGCTTGTTCACCCGCGTCGAGATCGGCCACATGCGCATCAGTTCGGCAGGGGATATAATCAGGCGGCGGCCGGCCTGCCAGTTCGAGCCATGGTAGACAGTCCAGCAAGCGATCATCGGCTTCACTGTCACAACCTTCAGGAGCAGTCCCGTGTCGCTCCCGCGCGTCGGTCTCGTTGTCCTGCTGCTCGCGATCGCGACGCCACGATCCATGGCGGAGAGCGCCAACCCACCAGCGCCTGGCCGCTCGCAGTCGATGATCGACACGTTTCAGGTCATGTGCACGCTCGAGCTGCCCGACTTCGAGCGCATCGCTGCGAAGGCGACGGTCCTGCGGATGCGCCCCGAAGCGGACGGCAAGCTGAACGCTCCGGGGGATACTGTCATCCGGAGCAAATCGTGGATCGGCAATCTGACGACCGGCCCGTTCGTGCTCCTGCTCGATGAGACGACCGGGCCGAAGGGAAAGGCGACGAGCTGCGCCATCGTGGGCGAGGTTCCGGATCTCGACGCGTTTCGCGCCGACGCCGTCGCCGCGATGAAGCTGCCAGCCACCCCGCCGCCGGAGATGGGCAACGACGGCAGCCGATCGTTCATCTGGGATCACAGCTTCGGGCCGGGGACGACGCTCATCCTGCGAGATTTCAAACCCGCCGGAAAGCCGGGAATCATGCTGAAACTGATCTCGGCGGAGCCGCCGCGCTAGCGCCGCAGGCGGTTCACTCCGGCTTGGCGCCGGCAAACTTCACGACCTTGCCCCACTTCTCGGTCTCGTCGGCGAGGAGCTTGCCGAAGTCGGCGGGCGAGCCCGGCAGCAGCGAGGCGCCGAGCTCGGTGAAGCGCGCCTGCGACGCGGGATCCGCGAGGATCGCATTCACCGCGGCGTTGATCCGCTCGATGATTGCGGCGGGCGTGTTCTTCGGCGCGCCCAGCCCGTACCACGCGCTGGCCTCGTAACCAGGGAGGAACTCGGCCACCGTGGGCAGGTCCGGCAGCACCTGCGAGCGCTCGGCGCCGGTCACGGCGAGTCCGCGCAGCCGGCCGCTCCTGACGTGGTCGGCGGAGGTCGGGATGTTGTCGAACATCACCTGCACCTGACCGGCGATCAGGTCGGTCAGCGCCGGCGCGCCGCCGCGGTAGGGCACGTGCACCATGTTGATGCCGGTCATCATCTTGAACAGCTCGCCCGACATGTGGATCGTGGAGCCGTTGCCGGACGACGCCATGTTGAGCTTGCCGGGATTGGCCTTGGCGTAGGCGATCAGCTCGGGGATCGACCTGATCGGAAGCGACGGATGGACATCCACCACGTTGGGAAAGCGGATGATGCCGGCGACCGGGACGATGTCGCGCAGAAAGTCGAAACCGAGCTTGTCGTAGAGCGTGGCGTTGATGGCATTGGCCGGTGCCACCAGCAGCAGCGTGTAGCCGTCCGGCGCGGCGCGCACGACCGCCTCGGTGGCGATATTGGTGCCGCCGCCGGGCCGGCTTTCCACCACGACCGACTGGCCGAGCCGCTCCGACAGCCACTGCCCGGTGAGCCGCGCGGTGATGTCGGCGGAGCCGCCCGGGGTATAGCCGATGATCAAGCGGACCGGCCGCGACGGGTAGGCCTGCGCCCAGGCGCCGCGCGATATCGCCGGGAGCGCAACTGCACTGGCCGCCAGATGCAGGAACGCGCGGCGAGACGATCTCGAATTCATGCCAGCCTCCATAGGTCCGATCGACACGGCGGTGCGGCGCGCGGATGCGACGTCACGTTTCCCTGCATGGGCCGTTCGAAGCTTCCGCCGCCGGATGGCGGCGGACGGTCAATCCGCGAGCGCCTGGTACACCAGCGCGTTGATCATCTGGCGATATTTCCAGCGCATCGGTCCCGGCGTGTGCGCCATGAACACGACCACGAGTTCCTCGCGCGGGTCCACCCACCAGTTGGTGCCGCTCGCGCCCGGCCAGGAGAAGTCGCCGACCGAGCCCATCATGCGCGCGATGCCCGGCGTCGTGCGCACCGCAAGGCCGAGACCAAAACCGTAATCGGCGCGGGTCGGGTCGCCGGTCAGCCCGATCATGTTCTTCACATCGGGCGCGAGCTGGTTCGACAGCATGTATTCGACCGTCTTGCGGCCGAGGATGCGATTGCCGCCATAGCTGCCGTTGTTCGCCAGCATGAGCGCGAAGCGCAGGTAATCGTCGGCGGTCGATGACAGGCAGCCGCCGCCGCACTCGAACTTCATCGGCTGTGTCGTCGGCCTGACCGATTGCGGCTGGCCGGTCAGCGGGTCGTTCGGCAATGCGCGGGCAAAGCGCGACAGCTTGTCGGCCGGTATGACGAAGCCGGTGTCGACCATGCCGAGCGGCTTGATCACGCGTTCCTGCAGATACTGGCCGAGCGACTGCTCGGTCAGCGATTCGACCACGAGGCCGAGCACGTCGAGCCCGAAGCCGTAGTCCCATACGGTGCCGGGCTGGTGCAGCACCGGCACCGAGCTCAAGCGGTCGAGGAACTCGGGCCCGGTCATGGCGGCGGAGGCGGCGCCGCTGCCGTCGGGAAACAGCTTGTGCACCGGCGTGGCGCCGCGGCCGCCGTAGATCAGGCCGGAGGTATGCCGGAACAGATCCTGGACCGTGATCTTGCGCGCGGCCGGCACGCGGTCGACGATGTTTTCCCTGGCGGCATCCATCACGGCGACCTTGGTGTCGCCGAACTTCGGAAAGTATTTCGCCAGCGGATCATCCATCAGCACCCTGCCCTGCTCGTAAAGCTGCAGCGCGGCGACCGAGGTCATCGGCTTGGTCATCGACGCGATGTTGAAGATCGCGTCGGTCGTCATCGGCGCGCCGGCGTCCTTGTCGCGGTAGCCGAACGCCTCGAAGAAGACGAGCTTGCCCTTGCGCGCGACCGCCACCACCGCCCCCGGCATCTGACCGCGGGCGATCTCGGCGTTGAGCGCCTTGCCGATTTCGGCGAGCCGCTCGGACGACATCCCGGCATCCTCGGGCTTGGCGCGCGGCAGCGCCTCGGCGACAAAGGCGTAAGCAGGACAGCACAGAACGGCGGCGACGATGAATGAAAGCCCTCGGCTGATCGCCATGACAGGTCCTCGATTGAGCAATGCTCCAGAGCTGAGCGGGGATTCCCGGAACGGGCGCCGATCCCGGATCGAATGCTAGCGACTTTCGGAATCGTCCGGAAGCCCGCGTTCGACGGACGCGGGGCTAAGGACATGGGGCTCGCGGCCGTCGCCTGCGCCGACCGCGCGCATCGCTGCGGCAGGCCTTGCCGACACGGTCCGATCAGCCGATGCTGCGCACAAGAGCCGGTTCAACCGGACAATCCGGCTAAGGTCGCCGGGGAAAAAGGGAGGACGACATGACCACGCGCAGAGACTTCATCGGCGGCGCCGCCGGCGCCATGGCGGGCGCAGCCTTTGTCGGCTGCGATCTGCTCAATTCCGCGCATGTCCATGCGCAGGGCGCACCCGCGCGGCGCCGGGAGGTCGTGGTGAACGGCCGCCGCGTGAAGACGGTCGACGTGCATGCCCACTGCGCGTTTCCGCAGGCCATGGCGTTGATGGGGATGAAGGTCAATCCGGACAACCTGGTCATGGGCGCCGATCGCATCCGCGCCATGGACGAGCAAGGCATCGACATCGAGGCGCTCAGCATCAATCCCTACTGGTACAAGGCGGAGCGCGACGTCGCACAGGCCGTCATCAAGATGCAGAACGAAAAACTCGCGGAGCTGTGCGCCGCCCAACCCGATCGTTTTGTCGCCTTCGCGACGATCGCGCTGCAGCACCCGGATCTCGCCGTCCGGCAGCTCGAAGAGGGCATCAAGACGCTCGGACTGCGCGGGGTCTCCGTCGGCAGCAACGTCGAGGGCCGCGAGCTCGCCGATCCGGCATTTCATCCGGTCTGGGCCAAGGCGGAGGAGCTCGGCTGCCTAGTCTTCATCCACCCGGTGCGGGTGCCCGAGCTCGACAAGAGGCTCGCCGGCAACGGCGACCTGACCAACATCATCGCCTTTCCGCTCGACACCTCGATCGCACTCTCGCACCTGATCTTCGAAGGGACACTCGATCGCTTTCCCGGGCTGAAAATCTGCGCATCGCACGGCGGCGGCTATCTCGGCTCCTACGCCCCGCGATCGGACGTCGTCTGCGCGAACTTTCCGCAGCGCTGCACCGGCGCACCGCTCAAGAAAAAGCCCACCGAATATCTGGGGCAGCTCTACTACGATTCGATCGTGTTCACGCCCGAAGCGATGCGGCACCTGATCGCGGAGGTCGGCGTGAGCCAGATCGTCATGGGGTCGGACTATCCGTTCCCGTGGAACACGGCGCCGGTGGATCACATCCTCGCCACGCCGGGCGCGAGCGACGCCGACCGCGCGGCGATGCTGGGCGATACCGCGGCGCGGCTGCTGGGCATCCAACCGGGCTAGCCGAACGGAACTGCTCGCCGTCGTCGCGGATTGTCATCGGGCAGGCGCACGGAGCGCACAATAGGACACAGCACGATCGCTCCAAGCGCGTCGCATGGACGACGGCCTGCTGGTGGCCATGCGCAAGGGCGACTACAAGTACGTCTACGCCGAGCAGCGTGCCCCCGGGCAATTGCAGGTCTGGGCGGAGCCCTTCACCAAACTGCGCCTGACGAGCGTTTGCATTTCCCATATCGCCCCGCGGTCGGCGCCGCGCTGGATGGAACCCGCCAAGCCGCGCGCCGTGGGCCGCGCGGATGCGCCGATGCGCTGTGGTCGCGGATCACGCCGAGTGCCCGACGGTTGCTGTCAGAGCGCATCCCATATGCGGTCGAGCAGGCCCGAGGCGGTGAGCGCAGCCACCGCGACCAGGAAGGCGGTAATGAGGTCATGCAGCACGTCGCTGGCGACGTGGCGGAACGGAATCCGGAACATGGGAGGCCTGACCATGCCGGATATCTAAGTGGCGGAGGCGCGGAGTCGAGTCGATCTCCGCACGCGACGCGCACTATTTTGAGGCGCGTCGTGCCGTCCGTCGCGGCGCCCGGTCCTTGCCGGCTGGCGGAATGTTCCGCGACGACGCATTCGCCGTCTCCGCGCCTTCCCAGGTTCGTTCCAGCACACGCAGCCAATTTCCGCTGCACACCTTCGCGATCAGACGCTCGCCATAATCGCGCGCGCGCATGATCTCCACCAGATGCTGCAGCCCGGCCGCATTTCCTATTCCCGCCGGAACCCGGGCGCCGTCGAAATCGGAACCGAAACCGACGCCGTCCTCTCCCACGCGCTCGAGCATGTACTCGAGGTGATCGATCACGAGCTCGGCGGGCGTATCGGCATCCGCGCGACCGTCGGCGCGGAGGAAACTGGTGGCGAAGTTGACCCCGACCATGCCGCCGGTTCCGCGGATCGCCGCCAATTGCTCGTCGGTCAGATTTCGCGAATGCGGGGACAAGGTATGCGCGTTGGAATGGGTGGCAACCAGCGGCGCATTGCTGGTCTCGGCCACGTCCCAGAAGCCCTTTTCGTTGAGGTGCGACAGGTCGATCAAAATCTTCAACCGGTTGCAGGCGCCGACCAGTTCCTTGCCGAGCGCCGTCAAACCGGGACCGGTATCGGGCGAAGACGGACAAAGGAACGGCACACCATGCCCGAATGCATTCGGCCGGCTCCAAACCAGACCGAGAGAGCGCAGCCCCGCTTCATGCAGCACGTCCAATAGTTCGAAGTCCGGATCGATTGCTTCCGCGCCTTCGATATGAAGAACACTCGCCAAGACGTCGGCGGCGAAGCTGCGGCGGATGTCATCGACATTGCGGCAGACGCGCACGCGGCCCTGCGACTCGCGCTCGATCCGAAGCAGAAGCGACACCATGCCGTACACGGCCGCCTGCGCTGCCGTCATCTCGACGGCGGGAGGCGACGGAACGTCGCTGAAGGCGGTGTCAGACGATGCGCTCCCATTGCCGCTCGTCGGCCGCGCCGTCGAGGGGACGAAGATCGCGAACAGCCCTCCCGCGAATCCTCCCTGCCGCGCCTTGGGAAGATCCAGGTGGCCATTGGCCTCGCCGTCGAGGAAGGCGCCCGCGGTTTTCTCGCCGCCACGCCGGTGAAGACGCAACAGGACGTCGTTGTGTCCGTCGAAGATCGGCACACGGCCGGGCGTCGTCAGGGGAATTGCCGCCATACAATCGTTATCGGTAGTTACGGAGAATCTGGCCCCGGATGAACGGATCCGGATCGCGGCCGATCAGCCGGTCGCCCGAGATCACGTCGTTGGGTTGCACGCGAACGCGCGGGCCGAACCCATAATGCGGGTTGGCCTGGGTATTGTAGACCGTCGGTGCGTCGGCATCCCTGTCCCTGCGCGCGTAGCCGGCGGCGTTGGCTGATTCGGCGACAATCGACACGGTGAGCGCGGCGATCATGCCGCCGAAGCCGATCAGCACTACATAGCGCGCCGCCGCCATCAATTTGCTGACCGGCAGATGCCACGACTGCGACGCGCTGCCAACTTCGGTCAAAGCCGGGATGGCGACCGTTGCCGCAGCTATCACAATGATGAGCGTCTCCATCGTGCCTTCCTGTATACCGCGCCGCGCCTTCGACCAGCCCGGTGGGGACCGGAATCGCCAGGACCGGCCCGGCGGTCCGCATATATGCCGGCAGGGAGATGAACGCCACCAGCTTGGCATTATTCCTCGGCTGGCGGACGCCGTCTTTGGCGGCTTTGCTGATTTTGCCACATCATTGCGGGAAAACCGGGTCGCGGGGACCGAAAATGTCGCTCACGCGCGTCCGGCGTGACCAAGGGCTCCGATCGGGAACGCGGCGAACCTGCCATGCCTGGCGCGGCGCTCCTAGCGAGGCAGACCGGAATCATTTCACCCATCCCTACTCGTGCCGCACGTTGCGGCTGAAATCGTAATCGGCGGCAATGTCGGCGGCATAGCGCTGGATGCGGGTCGAGCGGTCATGGCCGGACGCCAGGACCGTTTGCAAGAACGCGCGCTGATGGGCCCAGGCCGCCTCCGCCTGGGCGCGGCGGTAGCGCCCCGGCATGGTGTCATTGAGCCAGCCGTGCGGCGCGTCGCGATAGACGTGGATGTCGTAGCTGTTTCCGTGGCGCTCCAGGCGATCACGCAGGTGCCTGACGTCGTCGAGCGAGATCAGATGATCGGTTTCGCCGAACATTCCGAGCACGGGACAATCGACCGCGGCGATGATCTCGTCGAGCGCGCGCGGATATTTGTCGTTGACCGCCCATTCGCGCGGCTGCGCCGCGCCGTACCAGACGAGGGCCGCGGCGATCGGGCGCCCGGCCGCGACCACGAGCGGAAGCCGAGCGGTCTGGCAGATGCCCATGATCGCGAGCCGGGTGGTGTCGGCTTGCGGGATAGCGTGCAACGCGTCGATGGCGGCGCCGAGTGCGACCAAGGCGTCGGGATCGGCGACGTCGCAGCCGGCGTCGCCGCGATGCAGCGCCGCCTGGTCGGGATGCTGGAAGTAGAGGTCGGGCGCGATGGCGACGAAGCCGTCGCGCGCGAACCGCTCCGCCAGGTCGCAGATGTGGCGGACCAGGCCGTAGCGCTCGTGCACGACGATCACCGCAGGCATCCGCGCCGGGGCGTCCGGCACGGCGACAAACGCTGGCATGCCGCCGGCGCAGGCGATCGTGCGCGTGGCGATGCCGGTCATTGCTTCGATGCTTGCGCGAGGAAGCTCGCGTCGATGAAGCCGGTGAGTGGCGGCGGCTCGGCGAGGTCGCCGATGGCGACGAGCGCATCGAAATTGGCCTTGATGCCATCCTCGAACAACCCGGCCGCGCGCGCGATGACCTGCTGCTTGATGTAGAGATCGTAGGTGGCGGCCGCGATCTGCGCCGTGGCCCGCGTGTGCTTGGCGAGGATGGCGATGACGTCGTCGCGATGGGCCGGATCGTAGATATATCCGGTCGCCTTGACGTGGGCGCGCAGGAAGGCCACCACGGCCGCACGGTTTTGCTGCGCCCATCGGGTGTCGACGAGGATGTTGTTCTGCGCCCAGTTCGGCAGGTATTGCGGCACGCTGCCGAGATCGACGAAGCCCTGCTCGAGCGCGGAGAAGTCCACCGGATTGGTCAGCATGGCGGCTGTCACCGCCCCTGACGCGAGCTGCGCGAAGCGGTTCGGCGTGCCGCCGCCGTAGAGCAGATCGTAGTCCTGGTCGGCGAGACCGTTCCGGCGCGCCATCACCCGCAGGAAATAGAGCGTCACGTCGGTGAGGCCGCCGACGCTGATGGTCTTGCCCTTGAGATCGCTCCAGCTCCTGATCGTTTTGGCTGCAACGACACGGAACGGCGCGTTGGACGCGGCGCCCGCCACGATCCGGATCGGGGCGCCGCGAAAGATGGCGCGCAGGGACTGGTCGGTCGCGGCCTGCGCCATGTTGAGGGAGCCCGCGGCCAGCTGCTGCAGCACGCCGACCGCGGAGCCCGCCACGAACGTGTCGACCTTCAGGTCCTCGGCCTCGTAGTACTTCTTTTCCGTAGCGACGTAGTGCGCCAGGCTCAACGCGGTGTTGCTGGTGATACCGAAGGCGATCTCCGTCCCCGCCTGCGCCGGGCGCCACGCCGCGCCGGCCAGGATCAACAAGGCGGAGGCGATCACCGCGCGCCGGTTCATGATGTCTCCCAAGGTTTGCCGCTGGAGCCGTCTCGATCTCGGCCCCATTGCAGCACGCCTTCGCGGCGATTTGAACCGGGGGCGCGGACATTGATCGCAGGCGGGGCGTCGTCCCCGAAAGATCGGCGCCCCCATTACCGGGCGGAGCAATAAGACGGCCGCGCAAGGAAGAACGACGCGCCGGAGACATCATCAAGGCGCCGGCTTCGCGGCGGCGCTGCAATTGCGGTGATCGCGCGGGGCAGCGCCCGGGATCACTGCCCGATCACTGCTTCCAAGACTCCGGTCACATGATCCAAGGTGGCGCGACGGCGCATCCGCCGCAGCCTCGTCGCACTCTAACGCCCGGCTACCCGCCCGACTTGCAATGGAACGGATTGCTGCATTGGCCGTCCGACGCGTCCCAATAATTCCGCCCGTCCATTCGTGGGCCAGCTGTCGAGGGTGAGTGGCGCGCACGATCGGGACACAGGATCAACTGGCCGCTGCCACCGCATTCCTCGCACATGCAGGCCCACGACGGTGCCGCCCCGTGACATGACCAGCATGCCTCGGAGGCCATTGCCGCGCCGCATTCGAGGCAATGAACACCGTTTCTCGCTGCTCCGTTCTGGCTTGTCCTTGTCATGACGCACCCTCGTTCCATCCAACGTGGTGGAGTTATGCGTCATAACTACCAATCATTGACGCGGGGCGCAGTGAGCTCCTTCACATCCACTCATGACCTTCTCTCTTCGTTTCGAAACGGGGGGACCCTGCCGGGCGCCCGGCTCGCGCTGGCATGCGCAAACCTCAGAGTCGAGCGCAGACCGGCATGGCGAATCGGGGTGGCGGTGTGAACGCCTTCACATTCGCAACGCCGAGGCTGAGGCATAAACGCGCGCAGTCGCGCTCCGGCGAGCGCATCAACTCAAGGAGTTTGAGATGAGGATGATCCTGCTGACAATTTCTCTCATCGTGGTGACCGCTCCTTCTTACGCCGCGCAGAAGCCGTCGTTGGAGAAGAGGTGCCAGGACCTAGTCGGCAAGGAAGATCGCGAAGGCGAAGGCGGGCGAAGCCACGTCGGCCAGTTCCAGGTGCAACGCTTCAGCGACTGCATGATGGGCGCGCCGCGCTAGCCCGGCCCACCCGATTTCGGAACCCGTCGACGGGGGATCCCCCGGGGCAGACGGCGAACCACCAGGACTTGCCAAGCCTGCGCGACGGTGCCGGCCGGCCGAGGCACACCGGACATCACTTGAACGCTCTGCGCGTTCCCGCCGGTGACCTCGGGCGGGCGAGGCCGGCCTCGCCGTCGCGGGCACCTTCCGCGCCGGCCGGCGTACCTTGCCCGCACCCAGCAGTTCTGTTTCCCTGCGCTGCCTCCGGCGCACGGTGATTGTCATGTACCAGCCCGACCATTTTCGCGCGCACGATCTGCCGCAGATGCGTGCGCTGATGCGCGCCAAGCCGTTCGCCACGCTGATATCGGCAGGCCCGGCGGGGCTCCAGGCCACGCATCTGCCGACTGTGCTGAGGGACGACGAACCCGATGGCGTCATCGAATGCCATCTCGCGCGCGCCAACCCGCATTGGAAGGACCTCGCCGAGGGCAACGAGGCATTGCTGATCTTCCACGGGCCCGAGGGCTACATCACGCCCAACTGGTATCCCTCGAAAGCCGAGCACGGAAAGGTCGTGCCGACCTGGAACTATGCGGTGGTGCACGCTTATGGCCGGCCCGAGATGATCAACGACAAGACTTGGCTGCGCAACCATGTCGCCGCGCTCACGGCCCAGCAGGAAAGGAGCGAGGCCACGCCGTGGGCGCTGTCGGATGCACCCGAGACCTACATCGAAGTCATGTTGCGCGGCATCGTGGGCTTCCGCATCGCCATCACCCGGTTGGAGGGCAAGTGGAAGATGAGCCAAAACCGAGAGATGCGGGACCGCGAAGGCGTTGCGCGCGGCCTGCGCCAGCGAGCAGAGGGCGACGATCTCGCGGTCGCCGGGCTCGTCATGCCGCCGGTCCCTTCGAGGGGCTGAAAAAGCCGGAACGACGAGGCGGTTTTCGTGCGTGAACGCAGCCTCCGGAAAACGCACGCGCCACCGATCTTGCGACTTGCGGCTCGCACGACCCGCGCGTCAATGCTAGCCTCGCGCCCGCAGACAAGATCAGGGGCAAGGGAGAACGCATGACACGCATCGCCATCTTGGATCGCGCCGACATGAACGCCGAGCAGGCGCGCGTCTACGACGCCGCCAAGGCATCGAGCGGCATCGTGGGCGGGCCGTATCATGCCTATATCCGGCTGCCGAAATTGTTTGAGGCCTGCCAGGACCTGAGGGCCTCGCTGTCGTCCGGGCCGTTGTCCCGGCGGGAGCAGCAGATTGTGAACCTCGTCGTCGCCCGCCATTGGAGCGCTCGCTATCCATGGTTCGCGCAGGTGCGGGCGTCACTGGCGGTCGGAATCGAGCGGCCGGTCATCGACGCCATCAACGCGCGCAAGACTCCGGATCTGGCCGACGCGCGCGAGCGAACCTGCTTCGTCGTGGCGCGCGAGCTTCTCGCAAACAAGGGCCTCAGCGACCAAACATATGCCGCCGCGGAAAAGACCATGGGGCTGGAGGGCCTGGTGGCGCTGGTCGCGTCGACCGGCAGCTTTTCGATGACCTGCATGACAGCCAACACATTCGGGATCGATCCGCCGCCCGAAAACCCGACCCCGCTCGCGGAGTAGTCCGGCTGCGTCCATGCGGTGGGGAGAGACTCTCTCCCCACCGCGCCCAGGAGCTCATTGCGCCTCGGGCGGGCGACCGCTGCGCTCTCAGTTCGCCCTTGTCGCAAGCGCGGCCATGCCATTGGTCGGCACGATTGATCAAAACACAGCAATTCAAGAACAGATATTTTCGGCCACATCGCTAGGTTTCGCGCCAAGCCAGGGGGATTCGCCATGGCGCAGGCCGAAACGATTATCTAAGAGCCGCCCGCTCCCAGTCTTCCCTACCTGGTGGTCACGATCACCCCGACCGGCGTGAATGCCGTCGCGGTCAAATCCCGAACCGAAGCCCCGGGTCATGGTTTCGCTGCATAAAAGACAAGGGCGCGACGATTTCGGTCCGGATCCTTCCGGGCAAATCCGGAGTTGATGAATCAGGGCGCGGGCGAAGGCGTCGGCGTATGCTGACACGATGCCCCCTCACATCGAGGCCACGCGGGAGAATTCAATGTCCGATCTCACCGATGCGAAACGCAGGTGCTTCCTGCAGCGCGCCGGAATCGGCGCGGCCGGGCTGGCGGCGGCGAGGCACTCGGGTTGATCGAGGCCGCGCAGGCGCAGACAATCCCCGCGCCACGTCAGCCCGCCGGGTCGAGCGGCGCGAGCGATGGGGCTCGCGGCCCGCAAAATGAAAATCACGCTCCCGGCCGACCTGGCCATCGATGCCGAAGTGGACTTGTGCACGGCGGAGGGCGCTTACTCCCTCCAGGCTCGCCTCAACGTCAGCCTGCCGGGCCTGGAGCGCGACGTCGCCCAGGCCGTGGTCGACGCCGGGACCAGACCTGTCCGTACTCCAAAGCCATACGCGGCAACGTCGACGTCGTGATCGAGGTGGTCTGAGCCGAGCCTCTCGCGGATCCGGCCTTCGCGTTTCGATCCGGCGCGCCATTTCCCTGGGAGAGAGACCAATGTCCGAACACATCAACCATCATCGTCGCGGTTTTCTCGGCGTTGCGGCTCTGACCATTGCCACCGCACCGTTTGTCACGATGCGCTCGGCCGGCGCACAATCCGGCACGGCAAGGCCGACAGCTCTGCCCGCGATCAGGCCGGGGACGAACACGTCGTTCGGTCCGCTGAAACAGATCGATGCCGGGCTCCTCAATGTCGGATACGCGGAAGCGGGCCCCACCGACGGCCCAGCCGTCATTCTACTTCACGGCTGGCCCTACGACATTCACAGCTATGTCGATGTCGCGCCTCTGCTGGCATTGGTGGGCTACCGGGTGATCGTCCCGTATCTGCGCGGCTACGGCACGACGCGCTTTCTTTCAAGCGAGACGTTCCGGAACGCCCAGCAATCGGTGGTCGCGCTCGATGTCATCGCGCTCATGGATGCGCTCAAGATCGAGAAGGCGACCGTCGGCGGTTTTGATTGGGGTGCGCGGACGGCCTGCATTATCGCGGCGCTCTGGCCCGAGCGCTGCAAGGCCATCGTCTCGGTGAGCGGCTATCTGATCACCAATCTCAAGGCAAACCTACGGCCGTTGCCGCCCAAGGGCGAATTGGGATGGTGGTACCAGTACTATTTTGCGATCGAACGCGGCCGGCTCGGCTACACCGAAAACCGGCACGATTTCAACAAGCTTATGTGGCAAATCGCTTCGCCGAAATGGGATTTCGACGATGCCACGTTCGAGCGCACCGCGACGGCCTTCAACAACCCCGATCACGTCAGCATCGTGATCCATAATTACCGCTGGCGGCTGAGCTTGGCCGAGGGCGAGGCACGATACGACGATCTCGAAAGGAAACTGTTCGAAGCTCCCATTATCGCCGTGCCCGCGATCACCATTGCCAGCGATTTCGACGGTGCGGCGGCGGATGGAACATCCTATGCCAAGAAATTCGCGGGCAGGTACTCGCACCGAGTGCTCAAGGACATCGGTCACAATGTGCCGCAAGAAGCGCCGCAGGCCTTTGCCGAAGCCATCGTCGCAGTCCACGGCTATTGATCGGCGTCAGCCTTCGACCGGTCGGCTGGCGCCGCCGGCATCTTGCCCTCGCCGCTCCATCGAGGATGGGGAGGAGCGGTCCGAAGATTTCGCCGTAATGGCACTCAATGTCCGCCGGTGCGGCGCCTCAAGTTGAGATGGATGTTCTTCTCGCGCGTGAAACTGATGAGCTCTTCGATGCCTTCCTCGCGCCCGACACCGGACTGCTTGTAGCCGCCAAACGGCGCACCGAGGAAGTGCTTCGACACGTCATTGATCCAAACGAAGCCCGCCTCCACCGCCGCCGCGGCGCGATGTGCGGTGACGAGATCGTTGGTCCAGATCGAGCAGGTGAGCCCGTATTCGACCTGATTGACCTGTGCCAGCATCTTGTCCTCGTCGCTCCATTTAAGGATTGAGAGGATCGGCCCGAAGATTTCCTCCTTGCCGATACGCATGTCCATGGTGACGTCGCAGAACACCGTCGGCTCGACGTAGAAGCCTTTGGCCAGATGAGGCTCGCTCGGCCGTTTGCCGCCGCTGAGCAGCCGTGCGCCATCCTGCTTGCCGGCCTCGATGTAGCCGAGCACCCGCTCGTATTGCACCTTGCTCACGATCGAGCCCATGGTGGTCGCGGGATCGGTCGGAATGCCGGGCTTGTAGCGCTTGACTGAATTCTTCACCCGCTCGAGCACGGCGTCGTAGATCTTCTCGTGCACGAATGCGCGGCTGGTGGAGCCGCAGGACTGTCCGCACCAGGTGAAATTCATGCCGTCGACCACCGCGGCCGAGACTGCCTCGAGATCGGCGTCGGGAAACGCGATCAGCGCGTTCTTGCCACCGAGTTCGAGCGTGACCGGCTTGAGCGTGTCGGCGGCGGCCTTCATCACCGCGCGGCCGGTGGGCACGCTGCCGATC
>Ga0207689_10001884_pt1 | contig 19842 bp, 21 predicted proteins | sample KBSMisM52_FD_184312 | JGI IMG/M metagenome (GOLD analysis project Ga0207689, IMG submission 184312) | Miscanthus rhizosphere microbial communities from Kellogg Biological Station, Michigan, USA - KBS Miscanthus M5-2 (SPAdes) (version 2) | ecosystem: Host-associated > Plants > Roots >... | reverse complement strand
ACGGGCTCACGCCCATAGATATGAAGCCCGTCCTTGACCGCGAGATCCTTTAGATCGCAGAGCCAGGCGTCGATACGCCGCAAGGCGTCGTCCGGATTGTGATCGGAGCGCACGCGCGCCTCGCCCGCCAGTCCGGTCCGTTCGGCATGTTCCAGAATCAGCCGCGCGAGCCGCTCGCGCCGGCGCCGATCGAGGCCGTCCGCCTGGGCGTATTCGTCGACCAACCGCTCAAGCTCGTGCGTGTCGCCGGAGAGGCCGCCGTCGATCAGCGGCGGCGGCAGGTGCCCGATGGTCACGGCGGCGATCCGGCGCTTTGCCTGCGCCGCTTCCCCGGGATTGCTGACGATGAAGGGGTAGATCACCGGCAGGGAGCCGACGACCAGTTCGGGAAAACAGGAAACGGTGAGCGCCACGGCCTTGCCCGGCAGCCATTCGAGCGTGCCATGGGCGCCCATGTGGACGAGCGCATCGGCCTTGGCAACGTGCCGAAGCCAGAGCCCGAACGCGAGCAGCGCATGCCGCGGCGGCAGGATCGCGTCGTGGTAGTCCGATCGACGATCGCTCGAACGCCCGCGGTCCGGAGGAAATGCCACAAGCAGGTTGCCGAACGCGCGCGCGCGAAACCGGAACGCACCGTCACGCATGTCGGCGTCGTCTTCGGGACGACCCCAGACGTCGTGCATCCGCTGGATCGCTTCGGTCGGCAACGCGGCCGCCAGCTCGCGGTAGAGTTCGAGCGACAGCACCGCATCACCGGACGCGCCGGCGAGTTGGTCGAGCAATGTTCGCGAGCTTGGCGGCGCATTGGCGACGGCATAGCCCGCCGCCTTCAAGTCAGCCAATAGAGCAGTCACGCTGGCGGGAACATCGAGACCAACGGCATATCCGGAGCGGCCTGACGCACCGGGATAATCCGGCAGCAATACCGCCAGCCGCCGCTCGGCGCGCGGCGTGGAGCGCAGCCTCACCAGGGCCGCGATGCGGTCGGCCAGCATCTCGATCCGGTCTGCCTCGGGCACGCTTGCGACCGCGCTGAAGCAGAGGCCCTCCTGGATCGGAAGCGGTCCTTTGAAGGCCACCGCACCTTGCAGGATCCGCCCGTCGAGCTCGGGCAGGACGACGTGCATGGCGAGGTCGGCGGGTCCGAGGCCGCGCGGACTTTCCGTCCAGGCCGCGCGCTTGGTGGTCGCGATCACGGCCTGTAGCACCGGCACATCGGTGTCATCGAATGGCGTCGGGGCTCCGGCCGAGGCCGCCGCTGCGAACGCCGTCGTCGTCACGATAACGGCAGGCTCGAGCCGCGCGAGCGCGGATCGCACGAAATCGGCCGCCGCGCGATCCTTCAGGCTCGGGACCACGAGCGGAGCGGGTGCAAGACCGCGCTCGACCAGCGCGCGGCAAAGCGCATCGATCGGCGCCGTGTCGGCCGCAAGCAACATCGCGCGATAGAACAGGATCGGTACTCTGGGCCGATCCTGCCGGCAGAACGCGACAAGCCGATCGAGATCGACAGCGCCCTCGCCTGGAATGTATCCGGCCATCCGCGGCAGCGGACGCGGCTCGGCCACATCGACCCGTGAGCCTGAATGTTGCGCAAGTCGCCGGAGCAGCGATTGCAGGTTCTCCGGCCCGCCCTCGCGAAAGAAGCGCAACAACGCATCGAGCTCGCGATCCGGCAAGGTCGATGCGTCGGCGAGGCGTGGATCATCGCGGTCCTCGCCGGGGAGAAATGCAAGCGCGATGGAGCGTTCACGCGCGAGCGACGACAGCCGTTCGACCCCGTAGCGCCACCAATCCAGACCTCCCAGCAGGCGCACCACCACGACCTTGGCGTGCTGCCCCACGCTCTCGAGCCAAAGATCGACCGAGAGCGGATGCTGCAGGTCCCGCAAATTGGCGAGCCGCACGGTGGGAAGGATGTCACGCTGCACGGCCCACGCAACGGCGAGGCCGGCGAGGTCGCTGTCGGCGAACGAAAGGATGACGATATCGCCGGGGGGCTGGCGCAGATCGACCGGCTCGACCAGATCGTCGATGGAAGCCGAAGTGGTCGCCAGCAGGTGCATCGTTCAACCAAGCAGCGCGCGAGTGACACCGTCGCGATCAAGTCCCTTCAGGCCGATGACGACAAGCCGGCCTTGGCGTCCCTCGGCGGCAGTCCAGGCCCGATCGTAGTGGTGGGTGACGCGCGGCCCGACGGCCTGAACCAGCAGACGCATCGGTTTGCCCGTCACCGCGGCGAAGCCTTTGACGCGCAGCACGTTCGCGCCCGCCGCCGCAGCCGCAATGCGGGCCGCCAGGCTCGACGGATCGGAAATCTCGGGCAGTGGCAGGACGAAGCTGTCGAAATCGTCGTGGTCATGCTCGAGCTCCCCGTCATGGCGGGTGCGGCGATTGGCGATGTCGTCTTCCGTCGCCATGCCCAGACCGAGCAGCGCCGTCGGATCGACCTTGCCGTCAGCGACCGACACGATCTTCACCGCCCTCGGCAAGGCCTTCGCGATGGCGGCCGTCGCCTTCTCGGCGTCGGCACTGTCCATCAGGTCCCGCTTGTTGAGCACGACGAGGTCGGCGCAGGCGATCTGATCGTCGAATACTTCCTCGATGGGATCGTCGTGATCGAGTGCGGTGTCGGCTTGGCGCTGGCGCGCCAGCGCGTCGAGGTCGGTTGCAACCCGTCCCGCCGCCAGTGCCGGACCGTCGACCACGGCCACGACCCCATCCACGGTGACCCGGCTCTTGATCGCGGGCCAATGAAAGGCCTGCACCAGCGGCTTCGGCAATGCGAGCCCGGAGGTCTCTATGACGATATGCTCGACGGCCGGCCTGCGTGACAGGATGACATCCAACGCGGGTACGAAGTCGTCCGCCACGGTGCAGCAGAGACAGCCGTTGGCGAGCTCGACAATGTTTTCCTCCGGGCACGCCGCGTCGCCGCAGCCCTTGAGGATTTCGCCGTCGATGCCGACGTCGCCGAACTCGTTCACGATCACCGCCAATCGTCGCCCTTGCGCGTGCGCCAGGACGTGTCGGATCAGCGTCGTCTTTCCCGCACCGAGAAAGCCGGTCACGATGGTACAGGGCACGCGCGCGGACGAGTTGCTCATTCCATTTCCTCGAAATTGAGTGGAGGCACGCGGGCGATGAGCCCACGTTTGAGGGGTTCGGGCCGCCCGCGCCACGGCATGATGCCGTCGGCCGCGCCGGCGAGAAGGCGGGCGCCAGCGACGAGCGCGGCTCCGCAGGCGACATCGAGGCCGCCGAACACGTAGGTCCAGGATCCATCATAGCGAACCGCGGCGCTCAGCCCGCGCGTGCAGTTCGCCAAGCAGCGGACTCTTCGCACGACAACACCGCTGCCTGCGGCAGCATCCGCCGTTGCGGCGGCCAGCAACGCGCCGGGACGCGGCTCGCTGTCGGGTTCACCGGGATGCCGACAGGTTACGCAGACGTAGACGACGGCAGCATCGGCGGCTGCCGCGGTCTCGGTCACGCCTGGCTGCTGAATCGACGTCACCCGTGTCGCTCCGCAGGGGCAATCGCCCCGACCTCGGGTGCCTGACCGAATCCGCCAGCGCCGAGGCACCCCGCCCGGCCACGAATCGAATCAACGGCAGGTCTCCTGGCTCGCGGGTCACCGCCCGTCACCGCCTTCCCGGATCGTTCCAGTGGCAATGTGGTACGGGCTCGCCGCTTACAGTTGCGGGGGCAGCTGCGGTCTTGGAACCTGCGTTCCGCACCGCATTCCCTGTTCGCTCTCTCGTGAGAGACCGTCGATCACGCGCACTTAACGGTCGCCGTCTGCGCTTTGTCAATGCTGACTTGCTGTTCGGCTTGCGGTCGATTCAGCGAAGACTATAGTCATCCGGTCATCGGTTCCCGCCCGGCGGGACGAAAAAGGGAGCGTGGTGAGGGATTTGCCCAAAGCCACGGTTGCCTCGTAACGGTCAGCGGCGAGCTTGGCCCTCGATCGGCGACCGGAGATCACCACAGCTCCGGGAAATGAAGGGTAGGCAGGGACCCGCAAGCCAGGAAACCTGTCGACGATCAACCGTAACCACGCCTCCGGTGAAGGCGCATGGGGGATGTCATGAGCTTACGTCTGCCGTGCCGCGCTGCGCTGAGTGTGATCCCGTTTTTCCTCATGACAGCGTCCGCCTCCGCCCATCATGTGATGGGCGGCAAGATGCCCACGACCTTCGCCGAGGGGTTCCTCTCCGGCCTCGGGCATCCTGTGATCGGGCCTGATCACCTCGCCTTCCTGCTGGCGATCGGCGTGGCCGTCGGCGTCGGCGGACTCAGTCTCGTGTTGCCGTTGCTGTTCGTCGTTGCCTCGGCGATCGGCGTCACGCTGCACGTGAACGGCGTCAACCTTCCCGGTGCCGAGATCGTGGTCGCGGTCTCGGTGCTGTTCGCAGGTTTCCTGATCGCGCGCGGACGTGCCCTCCCGGTCTCGTTGTGGGCAATCCTTTTCGCCGCTGCCGGCCTCTTCCACGGCTATGCGTTTGGCGAGTCTATCTTCGGGGCCGAGAGATCTCCGCTGCATGCGTACCTGCTGGGCCTCATCATCGTCCAAAGCGTGCTCACCGTCGGAACCGCGTTGTTGGTGCGGCGCAGGGCCGGCGGTGTCTCCGCAATCGCACCCCGCCTGGCCGGGGCGGTGATCATCGGGGTCGGGCTTGCCACTCTGATCGCTCAACTCATCCCCGGCGCGTAACGTCTTGGCCGGATCCGCGGCCGCCAGCGGCAGGCTCACGCTCGTGCTCGGCGGCGCGCGATCAGGCAAGAGCCGATATGCCGAGAGCTTGGTGATGGCGCTGCCTTCGCCCTGGCTTTACGTGGCGACTGCGGAGGCGCGCGACAGCGAGATGGCGGAGCGCGTGGCCGTCCACCAGGGGCGGCGCGGGCCAAGCTGGACGACCGTCGAAACGCCGCGCGATATTGCCGGTGCACTCGCTGCGAGCGCAACCAAACCGGCGCTGGTCGAGTGTCTGACCCTGTGGCTTTCGAATGTGCTGTTGGCGGATGCCGACGTCGACGCCGAGATCGAACATCTGGACGGAGCGCTGGCGCGTGCCGGGGCACCGATCGTGCTGGTTGCGAATGAGGTCGGCTCCGGCATTGTGCCCGACAATGCTCTCGCCCGCCGCTTCCGCGATCTGCAGGGACTTCTCAATCAACGGATCGCCGCGCGCGCGGACCGCGTCTTCCTGGTCGTCGCCGGATTGCCGCTCACCTTGAAGGGAAGTCCATGACCAAACCGATCGAGGAAACCGAGGCAGAACGTCACCGCACCAAGATGGCAAAGCGCAAGGCGGTGCAGGATGCCGAGGTCGCGGGCAAGACGGTGGAGAAGGGCCTTCTCATCGTGCATACCGGCACCGGCAAGGGAAAATCCACTGCAGCCTTCGGCCTCGCGCTGCGCATGCTCGGCCGCGGCCATCGCGTCGGCGTTGTGCAGTTCATCAAGGGCGCATGGCACTCGGCAGAGCGCGACGCGCTCGCCGCGTTCGGGGAGCAGGTCTCCTGGCATACCATGGGCGAGGGCTTCACCTGGGAGACGCAGGATATCAAGCGCGACATCGCCGCTGCCGAGCGCGCCTGGGCAAAGGCACTCGAGCTGATGGCGGAGCCGACATTCGGCCTCGTGATCCTGGACGAGCTCAACATCGCGCTTCGCTATGAGTATCTCGACCTGCACGCCGTCGTCGCTGCGCTGCGCCAACGCCGGACGGGTCTTCATGTCGTCGTCACTGGTCGCAATGCCAAGCCGGAGCTGACCGAAGCCGCCGATCTCGTGACCGAGATGACGCTGGTGAAACACCATTTCGCCGCCGGCGTGAAAGCCCAGGCCGGAATCGAGTTCTGACCTTTGGCCGCCCGCGCGCTCATGTTTCAGGGCACGGGCTCGGACGTCGGCAAGTCGCTGATGGTCGCCGGCCTCGCCCGGGCTTTGACGAACCGCGGCCTCAAGGTTCGCCCATTCAAGCCCCAGAATATGTCGAACAACGCCGCCGTGACCGCGGACGGCGGCGAGATCGGACGTGCGCAGGCACTGCAGGCGCGCGCGGCCCGCGTCCCTGCCAGCGTTCACATGAATCCGGTGCTGCTCAAGCCGCAGAGCGAAGTCGGCGCTCAGATCGTGGTGCAGGGGCGCGTTCACGGGACCGCCAAGGCGGCGGCTTATCAACGCCTGAAGCCGGATCTGATGCCGTTCGTGCTCGACAGCTATGGGCGGCTTGGGCGCGAGGCCGATCTCGTACTGGTCGAAGGCGCCGGCAGCGCTTCGGAGGTCAATCTGCGCCCCAACGATATCGCCAACATGGGTTTCTCGCGCGCGGCGGACGTGCCTGTCATCCTCGTCGGGGATATCGACCGCGGCGGAGTGATCGCCAGCCTCGTCGGCACCAAGGCGGTGATCGACCCCTCCGACGCCGCGATGATCCTCGGCTTTCTCGTCAACAAATTCCGCGGGGATCCCACGCTGTTCGCCGACGGCATGGCGACGATCGCTGGCATGACCGGATGGCGGCCGCTCGGCCTTGTGCCGTTCTTTCCGGACGCCCGGCTGTTGCCGGCGGAAGACGCGCTCGCGCTCGACGCAGCACGCGCCGCCAAGCCGAAGGCACGGATCAAGATTGCCGTCCCGATCCTGCCGCACGTCGCCAACTTCGACGATCTCGATCCTCTCGACGCCGAGCCCGGGGTGGATCTGGTGCGCGTTCGGCCGGGTCATGCCCTGCCCGGCGATGCCGATCTCGTCGTGCTGCTCGGCGCCAAAGCGACGATCGCCGACCTCGCGGCATTGCGCGAGGCGGGCTTCCACATCGACATCAGCGCGCATGTGCGCCGCGGCGGCAGCGTACTGGGACTGTGCGGCGGCTATCAGATGCTCGGGCGCGCAATCCACGATCCGCGGGGGCTCGAAGGGCCGGCCGGCACCGCCGAGGGCGTCGGCCTGCTGAACGTGGAGACAACCCTGGCCGCGGACAAGCGGCTCGAACCTGCGCACGGCACCACCGGCGACGGCATTCCGTTCTCGGGTTATGAGATGCATATGGGTGTGACCGAGGGGCCGGACCGGGCGCGTCCGTTTGCTTGCCTCGCCGACGGCTCGTCCGAGGGCGCGATTTCACCCGACGGACGGGTGATCGGAACCTATATTCACGGGCTGTTTGTCGACGATCAGCAGCGCTCGGCCTGGCTGACGCGCTTTGCCGCGGGTCGGACCACCATCCGGTACGACGCGTTGATCGACGAAACGCTGGATCGGCTGGCGGCGCATCTTGCCGCCCATATCGATCTCGATCTGCTGCTCAAGCTGTCGCGATGAAGGCAATGGCAAGCATGGCGACGAACGCAATCAGGATACCGTCAGCCCGACGGTAGAGTCCAAGCGCAGCCCGGATATCATTTGCGTCGGCGGCGCGGCGCTTGTCCCCCATGAGCGCATCATCGACCCGGACGCCGCCGTAGTTGCGCGGGCCCGCAAGCGCGAGCCCGAGCGCTCCGGCCATCGCCGCTTCAGGATACCCCGCGTTCGGGGAGCGGTGGCGACGAGCGTCGCGACACACCGCTTGCCACGCCGCCGCTGCCGAAGCGCTTTTTGTAACCGCTGCGGCTGCAATGATAAGGAGAGCCGAGAGTCGCGATGCCGGCAGGTTGACCAGATCGTCCAGGCGTGCAGCCGACCACCCGAAAGCCTGGTAACGGGGGGTGCGATGGCCGATCATGCTGTCGGCCGTGTTGATCGCCTTGTAGACTGCTGCGCCGGGAAGCCCTGCTATGAGCATCCAGAAGACAGGTGCAACGACGCCGTCGGAAAAATTCTCCGCCAGGCTCTCGATGGCTGCGCGGGCAACGCCCGCCTCGTCGAGCGCCCCGGTATCGCGACCCACGATGTGCGATACCGCTTCGCGCCCACCCTCGGCGCCCGTTTTCTCGAGCGCGTCGGCAACATCCGCCACGTGCTCGTGCAAGCTTCGCTGCGCTATCAACGCGCTGGCCAAGAATGCCACACCGATCACTCCGAATGGCAGCAGCAGAAGGCCGCGTTCGATGACGAATGCCGCCACGGCGACGACAGTGACGACCAGCAGGAGGGTGATGATTCCGAGCGCGCGACGTTGTACAGGTTCCGTGGAGTCGCGGTTGCAATACCGCTCCAACGCACCGATCAGACGACCGATCCAACTGACGGGATGACCGATTGAACGCACCAACCGGTCCGGATAGCCGACCAGGGCCTCGATCAGGAGCGCGGCAAGGGTGAGCGTAACGGTCATGATCCCTCACCTCGACGCACCGCCCCTCCAGCATGGCGGCGATCTCGCCATGGCGCGGCGGCTGTTTCCCGGCGCGCCGCAACCTTTCATCGACCTGTCAACCGGAATCAATCCCTTTCCGTACCCGCTGCCGCCGATTCCCGCCGGCGTGTTCGCGCGATTGCCCGATGCCGAGGCGCAAACGCGGCTCGCGGGGATCGCCGCGCGGACCTATGGAGCCCCTTCCGCCGCCCACGTGACACCCGCACCAGGCACCCAGATTCTGTTGACGCTGGTTGCGGCGCTGGCACCTGCAGGCCAAGCCGCAATTCTCGGTCCGACCTACTCCGAGCATGCGCGGGCCGCCGCCCTTGCCGGACACCAGGTCACGGAAACAGCCGATATCGAGCAGCTTCACCGCGCCGATCTGGCCGTCATCACCAATCCAAACAATCCTGATGGGCGGGTGATCGCAAAAGACCGGTTGCTTGCACTGGCGCAGGATTTGAAAAACCGGGGCGGACTCCTCGTCATGGACGAGGCGTTCATGGATGTCTGCCCCCCAGAGGCCAGCCTCGCCGGCGAAATCGACCGTGGCAACATCGTCGTGCTGAGGTCGTTCGGCAAATTCTTCGGCCTCGCGGGATTGCGGTTGGGTTTCGCGCTCGCCGCACCACATCTCGCCGCCGCGCTGAATGCGAGCCTCGGCCCGTGGGCGGTCTCCGGCCCTGCGCTCGCGGTTGGTGAACGCGCGCTCGCGGACAGCGCGTGGATGGATGCCACACGGAATCGGCTGGCGGACGCGGCGCAGAAACTCGATCGGCTGTTGGCGGAAGCGAACATTGAGGTCGTCGGCGGCACGTCCTTGTTCCGCCTGGCGCAGGTCAACGCGGCAGCCGAAACCTTCAGTCGCCTTGGAGATGCCGGCATCTTCGTGCGCGCCTTTCGCGAACACCCAACCTGGCTGCGGTTTGGACTTCCGGACGACCAGGATTGGAGTTGCTTGCAGTCGCGGCTCGGGCCGGTTCGGCCGAACCTACCGTAGACAGCGTCATTCACCGCTTTGTGAAATCTGCATGACACAGAAATGCCCGGTCGGCGCCTTGCGGCTTTGCCAGCCGCGCCGCTGCCATGTTGTTTCTCGCACGCAAATTTGAACGCTCTGAACCCTCGTTTTGCCACGACGCGATAAGCATTTCAGTGGTCGAGATGCCAGTGATGAAAAATTGAGGATACGCCGCTCAAGGAAGGACACCGATCACGAAGATCAGGAGACCTCACCATGAGCGAGTTGAGTACCGGCCTGACGGAGACTTCTCCGCCGGTTGTTGAATTTGCTCCGCCCGATATCGCACGTCGTCACATTGCGACCTGGAACGGGTTGCAGACGGATACGGTCGAAGTGATCAGGCGTGAGCCGTTTACATATGAGTACAAAGCGTCGCGCCATTTGCTGATCATGTGCGAGCGTGCGGAGCGGGATGACGGCGAGACGCTGGTTGACGGTCTGCCGAGATCGATCCTGCACGAATACAGTCACAAGCTGAGCTTCGTCCCGGCTGGCCACCAGTTTTCCGGGTGGCAGAAGCCCCGCGCGCTGACGCGTGTTACCTATTTCTACATCGATCCCCAAGGCCCGCTGATCGATCCCGATCTGCATTTCGCGGAAACCGAGTTCAAGCCGCGCCTCTTCTTCTTCGACCAGGACCTGTGGGAAACGGCCCAAAAGCTCAAGGATCAGGCCAAGAGCCCGGACCACGGCAATCGGCAATATGCCGAGGCGCTCAGCGTCGTGATGGCGCACGAACTGCTGCGCCTCAACAGCGCCGCCGCTCCCGCGCAGCAATCCTTTCGCGGCGGCCTTGCCGGTTGGCAGGAGAAAAAGATCGCGCAGTATATCGCGGAGCACCTGCTCGAGGACGTTTCACTGGCGACATTGGCGGATGTCGTGAAGTTGAGCTCCTATCATTTCGTGCGCGCGTTCAAGCAATCATTCGGCCTGCCGCCACATCGCTATCTAAGCAGCCTTCGCATGCAACGGGCCAAGTCTCTGCTGGCGAATCCGGACATGTCGGTGACGCAGGTCGGCTTCAATCTTGGTTTCAGCGACACCAGTTCCTTTACGACCACGTTCCGCAAGCATACCGGCCTGACACCTACGGCCTATCGCCGAAACCTTGAATGATGGAATCGCAACGGCGAACCTTGTCCATGCCGATGGAGAAATATCCTTCCCGTTAAATCCTCATAAAGCTTTGGCGCACGCCTTTGTGAGCCGCAATCAAGCGCAATTCCGTCTAAGAGGCGGCAACGGCAGCTAAGCAATCCGGCGTTCAAACGTTATTTGTACGGTGCGGAATAATCATACATGGAGAAGTCAGATGAAAATGCTCATCAGCAAGGTCGTGCTCGCGGCTTCGGTCGCGCTCGGCACGCTCATGGCAGCCCAGGCTGCCGACGCGGCCCAGAGGTATAACGGCGCCCAGGCCTACGACGCCCAGGCTAATCCGAATTATCGCTTCGGTCCGCGCGTGACCGTTCAGCCGGGCGACGTCGTGTCCGGCAACAGCGTGATCGGCCGCGACACCGACCCGTTCATTCGCGATCAACTCCTGCGCGAATACAATTCGGGACGCCCGGATTGATCTGACTGCAGTGCGCAAAGGCCCGGCCTCGTGCCGGGCTTTCGTGCGCCCGGCCCTGTCTCTGCCGGTTGCAATATTCGCATCATCGTGACGCGGGAGCGGCGATCGATTTCACCTCGCGAATCTCGCCGATCTCCTCAAAAATCATCTCTACGTGCCGACTCTCGGCATCCAGGGCGACGACGACCAGATCGTGCCGATCCGCGCTTCGGGCCTGATGTCGTCCAAGATCGTCAAGGGCGCTACGTCGAAAATTTATCCGGGTGCGCCGCACGGGTTGTGCTCGACCCTGAAGCACCAGGTCAACGCCGACCTCCTGGCATTCATCAGGACGTAGGGGCAGCGCCGCAGGAGCGACGAGGTTGTTCTGATCTAGGTCACGCCGCCGGCGTGAACCTCAGGCTTGAAATCCTTGAACCCTCGCTCCTCGGCCTCACCCACCAGCCACGTTCGCGCTTCCTGTTCGGATGCGAACATTCGCTTGTCGCTTTGCACGACGGGTTTTCCCTCGACGCGGCCCTCGATGCGATAGGACGCCCAGACGGTCGCCCCCTTGTCATCGATCCGGCCTTGAAACTTGGCTTGGTCTTCTGCTCTCAACAGCATGGTTGCCTCCGGCGTCGCGGCAACTCAACGCCGCTGCGCCTATACCAGTTCCCATCGGAACTGCTGGCAATTTCCGGAGATCGCAAGCGCACGCCAATTCGAGTGCGCCAGCCTGCGCTTCAGGGGCATCTGGTCGCGGAACGGAGCAGCCGGCCTTGGCGTGCGCGAATGCGCCGAAGGGCCGCCGCTTCAGGATTGAACCGCTATTGGGCCGGCTCGAACGGCACCAGCAAGTCGGCCGATTTGTACTGCGGAGGGTACAGGATCACTTCCTTGCCCGGCTGCTTGAACTGCTCGACATCGTTGCCTTGGATGCCGCGGTACTGAATGAGCAGGAGCCTCGGCTCGCTCCATTCGCCCTTGGCGCCAAATTTGATCTTGCCGGCCACCGTGTCAAAGGTCGCCGACCGCATCGCGGCCGCGAGCTTGCCGTCGTCCAACGAGCTGGCGGAGTTGATCGCAGCTTCTAGAATCTGCATCTCGGCATAGGCATATGGCGGAATGTACAGACCGAGCGGATCGACACCGGCCGCACCGGCGCGCTCGCGGTAGCGCACCAGGAACTGCTCCACGCCCGGGAATTTCATCGTCGGCTCGGGCGCATAGAGGTCATAGCAGACGATATTGTTGAGCAGTGGCCCGAGCTGGGTCTTGAGGGCGGAGAACTGGAGGCCGATCATCCCGCCGCCTACCATTTTGGCCCCGAGCTTAACCTCGTGAATCGAACGGATCATGCCCGCGGAGTCCGGCGGGTAGGACGCGATGAAGACGAGATCGGGGCTGGTGGACTTTATGCTGCGGACGATGGTGCCGAACTCAACCGTGTTCGGCGGGTATGTGCGGTCGTACACGATGCGAATGCCGTGCTTTTTGGCGTTCTCGCGCGCGCCCTCCAATGCGAGCACCGAGAACTCGGCATCGGCCCCTACGAGCGCCACGGTCTGCGGCTTTGGGTTGAGGGCGGCGGCAAGCTCGAAAAAGCCCTTCGAGAATTCGACTTTCGCGTTCGGTCCGTTGGGCTGAAGTTGAAAATAGCGGTCGTAGTCGAACTGGTCGTTCGCCGCGAGCGCAAACAATGACAAGAATACCTTCTTGCGCTGCATGACCGTTGGCATGGCAGCCGCGGTCGGGACGGTGCCGTAGCCGGACAGCACGAGATCGACCTTGTCGACATCGAGCAGCTTCGAGTAGATCGCGGGAACCGTTGCCGGGTTGGACTGGTCGTCGTAGTAGACGAGCTCCACCTTCCGCCCGAGCAATCCGCCGCGCGCGTTTACCTCCTCGGCCCAGAGCTGGTACGTCACCAGCGCCTGTTTTCCTCCCGCGGCGAGACCGCCGGTGAGCGCCATTCCAAATCCGATCTTGATCGGCGGCTGGGCAGGCTGCGTTGCGCCGGGGACCGTGCTCAGCACACATGCGAGCAGTAGAAGTGCTGCGGCGAACAACGAACTCCGTCTGTTCATCAACTCCTCCCAAACTGGCGTGACCGCGCGTGGACATCCGTCGATCAGCCTTAGGCTGACAGAAACGGGATCGATCAGGAAGTAGAACTTTGCCTGGATGCCTTGGATGCGATCGTCACCGCCAAGGGGTTCCCCTGCACGCCCGGCATGAATGTGCGGGCACAGGTCTCGTTGGAACCATCGCATCTGGATCGCGCGCACCGTGATTGATCGCACCGGATCACATGGGTACTCTCACCCCTTGCGATAATTCCCGACGTGCCAACGAACTGTTTTCGTCAGCCGGGTGAGAAGGAGAACGTCCATGGAAACGCTGTTCAGGCGAGGCTTTTCGCGCGATGAGATGAAAAAGCGGGTGGCGCGTTTCAGGGATCTTCAAGGCTCGGACGGCGGCCTTCCGGACAGCAACATGCCGGGTTGCGAGCGTACTTTGTTCAATGTGATCGGTTTTCAGCCGCCAAAGGGCGAAGGCGACTCCGTCACCTCACCTGTCGGCGGCGACGCCTCCCGCGCCGCTGCGATCCCGATCTCCGAAGGTTTCAATCTGGGCTACTGCAAAGCAAAGCCCGGTCACGGCCCAATGATGCACAACCATGATACCAACGAGACGTTCATACCCATGACCGGAAAATGGCGGTGCAGTTGGGAGAACGAGGACGGGCAAGTCGAGTATCTCGACCTCGATCCGCTCGACGTCATTTCCTTTCCGCCCGGGGCCATCCGACGCTTCGAGAATGTGACCCCAGGCGACAAGAGCCAGGAGCACATCTTGATGTTCGTGATCGGCGGCGACGGTCCGCGTGCGGAATTCACCGACGATTCCATGAAGGAGCTCGAGCACGCCGGCGTCTGGCCACCGAAAGCGGGCTCGGCGCAAGCCTCGAGCAAACGATGACGGGTTGACGCTTGCGGGCCTTTCCCGTCGGTCATGAACCGGAGCGGTCAAGCTCGTCGAGCCGATCCGCCAACCGGTTCAGCTCCCACTCCCGTGCCAGCGTTGCCGCCCTTCCCCACGTCGGGGCCTGATCGCGCAAGGCTGGAAGCGGCGCGGATGCGTCCATGGTCGCAATCCAGCGATAGAGCCGGAGCTGATCGGCCTCGCTCGGAAACCGGCCCGCCGTCAGCGCGGCCTCGAGCGTCCCGTATTTTTTCAGCAAGGCCGCGGCTCCTTTCGGCCCGATGCCCTTGGCACCGGGCAGTTTGTCCGACGGATCGCCACGCAATGCGATGAAGTCGGGGACCTGACGGGGCTCGACACCGTATCGATCGCGCACCTCCTTCGGGCCGATCCGCGCCATCTCCCCCGCTCTGAGCGGATGAACGATCACCGTGGACGCGGATGCCAGCTGGAACGTGTCGCGATCGCCGCTCGCCACAACCGCGGTTCCGCCCCGCCGCTCTTCGTGCGCCACCGCGGCGGCCAGGAAATCGTCAGCCTCGTAACCCGCAGCCTTGGCGTTGGCGAAGCCGCAGGCAGCGACGAACAGCGGTAACAGGTCGAGCTGGACGAGCAACTCCTTGTCAAAATGGCGGCCGCCCTGGTACGCGGGAAACGCTTTATGCCGGTAGTTCGGAACGTCGAGCGTGTCCCATCCCACCAGTACGGCGCGCGGCCGCTCTTGATCGACCATCCGCAGCAGGAAGTTTGCGAAGCCAACGATCGCGCCGGCAGGTTTGCCGCCGACCCCAAGGATCGTCTTCGGCAGACCATGGTAGGCGCGGTGGGCAAAGGAATCGCCATCCACGACGAGCAGGGGACGGCCCGGCACTGCCGCCTTGGGTGATGGACTTCGACGACCTGACGAGCGGGCTCGCGCCATTTGGACCGAATACATTGTCGTCGAGGCGAACAGCCGGCAATCCGTCCCTCCGATCGCCGACCACGAAGCGCCCAGTCTGCACAAGTTTGAGCTGCTGATAAGGGCTCGACTGGAGAGCGCTCGCAAGCGCCAGCCGCTTCAGCGCGCCCCGAGCCATGCCATGGCGTCGATCTCCACCAGGCAATCGGGGCGCAGCGCATCAACCGTCATGGTGAGGCCCGCGGGCATCCACGGGCTGCGCAGCCGCCGCCTGAACTGCTCGCCATACGCGTCCAGGAACACCGAGCGATCCTGCCCGTCGAGGAGGTAGACGGTCGTCTTCACGATGTCATCCATCGTTCCGCCGGCCGCTTCCATGATGAACTGGAGCTGTCGCACGCATTGGTCGGTCTGGGCACGCAGGTCGCCGACGAAGAGGGTCTGCTGCGCGACGTCGACTGCATCCTGTCCGGCGATGAACAACCAGTCGCCCGCACGCACGCTCTGCGCAAACACGCGCGGGGTGCGCCGCGCAAACTTGCTTTCCACATACTGTCGGCGACCGCGGGTGGCAACGGCGTAGGAGCGCTGCGCAACACCGGCGCCAAGTGCGGGGCTGCCGATGCGGGAATTTGCCGGATACTCGTCGGGCGCATAGATCGGATCCAGCCGCACGGTACGCTCACGTCCATACGCGTCGCGCACGCTTGTGGCCGCCATGTTGCGCAGGAATGCCCAATGGCGGAAGGAATCCTTCAGACCCAGACCGGCCGCGCGCAGCACCGCGTCCATGCGCTCGAGCACGATCGTGCTCGGCGTGCCGACGTCTTCGGGCGCATCCACGCTGCCGACAAAGACAAGCTCGCCCACCCGGATGGCGTGGCAGGCTGCTCCCAGCGGGAGCGGTACGCCTTCAGCCACCACCTGCGCACGGTCGCGATTGGTCGAGGCGACGGCATCCATCCTGACCAGCCGGTCGGGACCCAGGGCGGACACGCCGACGAAGCAGGTCGTGGGAGCGCGATCGGGCCGGAACGCTGCCCGGAGCAATCGGCCGATGTCCGGCGCCGCGGTATAGTCCGTGAGCATGACCTGAAGAAACACGAGGTCGTCCGCGCTCTGGCCGACCGCGGCAAGCGCACGGCGGATGTTCTCCAGCGTGCGCTCGGCTTGCGGCACCGCGCCGGATGGAAGCTCACCAGGGCCGGCAGCATCCTGCGACACGAAGGTGAGATCGCCGACGCTCGCGCCGACCGCAAAAACCGGGTCTTCCGGGACCAGCCATCGCGCACCGGGGGCCTGGGGCGGCGCCGGAGCACCGTGCGACGCACGCGCGGAAAGCAATGCGCCGGCGCCAACCGCGCCCGTCGCGCCGCCGAGAAACGTACGGCGCGAGAGCCGCGAACAATCAAGCGTAAGGCCAGAGCTCCACATGTCCGCGTCCTTCATCTCGCTCGGACACGTATTCTACGCGAAGCACGACAATGAACGCGACCGCGCAAAGATGGACCCCGCCGGGTGACACAACCGCGCGAGCGGTCCAACTGGCGCGGGGCCGCGACGGTGAGGCGGTACCGTGAGATGATGAAGACGCGCTGAGCGCGTTTGCGCTTACCTGCTGGCGGCGTCAGCGCACGCCGCTGCGCGCCTCGGCTGGCTGCCGACGCGCGCCGCGGCATGAGATTGGCTCAGGATAGCAGTCGCTTCGCAGCTTGCTGCGTGTCGCCGCACTCAATCCGGCCAACCTGAATCATAGTGACGCAGGAGTTCACCCCGAATGAAGGGGTCGGGATCGCGGCCGATGATACGATTGCCCGAGACGACATCATTCGGTCCCACCTGACGGAGGGGACCGAACCCGTAGTTCGGATTCGCCTGGGTATCGTAGGCCAGCGGCGGTGCTGCGTGATGCCTGTGGGTGTAAGCGGCCTCCTGCAAATATCCCTGCGCGTGAGCGGCAGGCCCGACGGCGATCAGCATGGCGAGCGCCAGCGAAGGCAAGATCGCCATCTTGGCGAAAGGTGTACGCATAACACAACTCCTTGATCTTATTGTTCGAACGACGCCCTACTGGGATGTAGGGCGTCGCCTCTGACGAGTTTGAGTGCTCTTGCGAAGTCTTGCCGGCAATTGTCGTGATCTCGTTACGCGCCGGTCGGGCTATTGCGGTGGCAGATCGAACACCAGGAACTCGGAATCGCCTGCGCGGGACGTGACCGCGAGCGTTGCCTCGCCTTCCAGCGCCACGCCATCTCCGGCGCGCACCGGCGTGCCATTGACCTCGCCGGCTCCGCGGATCACCTGCACCCAGCCTTTTCGACCTCCAGCTAACGCGTGCGTGACGGCGTCGCCGGCATCGAGCAGGGCGGCGAAAATTTCCACGTCCTGGTGAATCACGATCGAACCTTCGCGGCCATCTGGCGAACCGATCAGGCGCAGGCGACCCCGCTTTTCGGATTCCGAAAACGTCTTCTGGTCATAGCGGGGCGAAATGCCCTCCCGGTCCGGCAACACCCAGATTTGGAGGAAGTGCACCGGCTCCTGCTTGGAGTGATTGAACTCGCTGTGCCGGATGCCGCTGCCGGCCGACATCACTTGCAGGTCGCCGGGCCGGATCACGGATCCAGTGCCGATGCTGTCTTTATGCTCGAGCGCGCCTTCGAGGACATACGAGATGATCTCCATGTCGCGGTGGCCGTGGGTATCGAACCCCGCACCGGGCCGGACACGGTCCTCATTGATCACGCGCAAGGGACCGAAGCCCATCTGTTGCGGATCGAAATAATGGCCGAACGAGAAGGTGTGGCGGCTGTCCAGCCATCCAAGGTTGGCGACGCCGCGTTCGTCGGAAGGTCTCACAGTGATCATGGCTGACTCCCATCGGGCAACCCCTGCCCTTTCCCGCAATAGATCGTCATGCTACGATCTTGCTACAATCACCGATTTCATAGCTTCTATGTCGATGATTTGAGGACAATTGCCGAGCCGCGGCGGGAGGCCGAATGGACAAGCTGACCAGCATCAAGGCCTTCACGAGAGTGGTGCAGGACGGCGGCTTTGCCGCTGCGGCGCGGGAGTTGCGCCTGTCGCGCTCGGCCGTAAGCAAATACGTGATCGATCTCGAACGAGACCTCGGGGTGCAATTGCTCGTCCGCACCACGCGCAGCACCAGCCCGACCGAGAACGGGCAGGCGTATTACGAGCGCTGCGTCGCCATCCTCGCCGACCTGGAAGAAGCCGATCGTGCGGTGACGCGGCTGCAAGCCGAGCCGCGCGGCATGTTGCGCGTCAACGCGCCGATGTCGTTCGGTACGCTGCACCTCGGGCCCGCCATCGCGGACTTCATGAAGAAATACCCCGCCCTTCACATTCAGCTGATCCTGAGCGATCAGCAGATCGATGCGGTGCAGGAGGGGTTCGACGTTACGCTTCGCATTGCCGAGCTGGCGTCATCGACGCTGGTTGCGCGCAAGATCGCGCCCGCGCGTCGCGCGATTTGCGCGGCGCCCGCTTATCTGGCGGAGCGCGGCACGCCACAGCATCCCGACGATTTGCGCAATCACGATTGCCTCGCCTACGGTCACCTCGCGACCGGCAACCAATGGAAACTCACTGGTCCCGATGGCGATCACTGGATCCGCATCCCCTGGACACTGTGCAGCAACAACGCGGAAGTGCTGCGCGACGCGGCGGTGCGCGGCCACGGCATCGCCCTCTTGCCGACCTTCATCGCCGGAGCCGATCTGCAGGCGGGAAGCCTGCGCAGCATCCTGACCGATTACAAGGCGCCCGAGATCTCGATCTACGCGATCTATCCGCAGACGCGTCACCTCTCCGTCAAGGTGCGGGTATTCATCGACTTCCTGATCGATCGCTTCGGCGGCCGCCCATATTGGGATCTGGTGGAGTAGCCGTCGGGTCCGGCACGTCTGTCCGCGCGGGCGAATTGCTCTCGCGCCTGCGCGCCTGGGGAGCAGGACGATGACGCCGAAAGCGATGAAAAGCGCAACCGACGTCAGCGAGACCAATCCGGCGCGGACATGGACGGACCAGGAGCCGCGCGCGACCCGTTAGCGAAATCGCCCGATGTCGGAGCGACGCGTCACGAGCCCACGCCGGACGCCGACATCGGCTCGATGTCACAGGTCAGACGGACTTCACCGGGCTGACCGAACGGGTACTTGTCCTGCCCGAGATACTTCTTCGCCAGCGAATCGATATGGGCCGCGGCGCCCTCCTCCGTGACGCGCCTGACGTGCCCACGCACCTGGATGTAGCGGTAGGGATTGTCCGGATCCATGATCGCGAGCGCCACGGCGGCGCCGGGTTTCAGGTTGCGTGCCTTGACGCGCCCCTTTGCGGTGTTCACCCGCACGATGCCGTCCTTGTAGTCAAACCACACCGGCGTGACCTGCGGCGATCCGTCCGGCATGGTCGTGGCAAGGCTTGCGAACGCCTTCTTCTGCTCAAGCAGGTCGAGATACTTTTCGGGAATCGCTGCCATGGCCTGGGTCCCTTGCTGCGACGGCGGTTCGAACGGGGTATCAGGGAATTCTTCAGCCGAACAGGGGGACCCAGTTGAGGCTTGGCCGGCACGGGAGCCGGCAAGCCTTGACGTCCCGGATGTCACGCCAAGCCATTTCGTGAAGCGGGATGTTACGCCTTGGCGTCAGATGGGCGAACCTGCACCTTCTTGCCCTCGACCAGATCGACGGGCGGGTTGAGGATCACCTGATCGCCGTCCCTGACGCCGTCGCGCACCTCGATCTGTTTTCCCAGATCACGCGCGATCGAGATTTTCCGCAGGTGAACGACGCCATCTTCGACCACGGCGACCTGCGGTCCATCAGCGTTGAAAATGATCGCGTCGGCCGACACCACGAGGCTCGGGGTCTTGCGCGGAATGTGCAGCTCGATGGTGCAGTAGATTCCAGGCGTCAATGCCCCGTCCGGATTGGGTATGTCGACTTCCGTGAGCAACGTTCGCGTACCAGGCTGCAGCGCATCGGCGATACGCGTCACCGTGCCGGGAAAAGTGCGATCCGGGATTTCGGGCACATGCACG
>Ga0207689_10001874_pt1 | contig 19902 bp, 16 predicted proteins | sample KBSMisM52_FD_184312 | JGI IMG/M metagenome (GOLD analysis project Ga0207689, IMG submission 184312) | Miscanthus rhizosphere microbial communities from Kellogg Biological Station, Michigan, USA - KBS Miscanthus M5-2 (SPAdes) (version 2) | ecosystem: Host-associated > Plants > Roots >... | reverse complement strand
GAGTGCCGATCCATGCCACCGCACGGCATCGCCGGCCGCAGCCATTCGTACACCGGTCAGATAGGCCGATCCGGCTGCCGTCGCAGCGATGACAATCAAGCGGCGGCGGGTGAGACTTGAGCTGAGGCTCAAGCTGAGACTTGGGTTGAGCATAGGCTGGTCCTCGTCAGTTGAGCCGGACGTTTGGACGATCATGTTCGCTCTGGTCACCGGGCGCGTCGCTGCCGAGCACATAGGCACTCGGAATTTGCGTGAACGTCACGACCCGGCCGCCATTGGCTGCGGCAAACGCCGCGGCGGCCTCGCGATCTCCGAAGGGAACGGCCTCGGCCGCTCCCATGCCGCCCTGCTTGCGGCTTTCAATGACAAAGAACGCCTTGCGCGCGTCGATCCAGTTGGTCGCACCCGGATCTTCCCAGCTTGTCGCACGCGCCATATCCGAGACGTAGATCGCCCGGATATCGCGGGGCTGGTCGGGCATCAACGTAAACGCCACGGTGTCGCGCACCGAGGTGAACCAGAACGGGTCCATCCTGCCCGCGGTGATGATCTGTCCCTTCGGACCGGGATGTTCGAGCAGGTTCATGCCGCAGAACACGCCCATCGCCTCGCTGCTGAGCGCAACCGGAGGCGGGACGACCGAATTGGCCGCATCCCGATCGCATCCCGCCAGGAAGACGGCGACGAGTACAGCGCAGAGGATTCGCAGCATCATAATTCCCTCCGCGCAAAGAATGCGGTCGCAAGCCCGAGCGGCGCGGCGATCCACACCAGCAGACCCAACAGCAGTGCGCCGATCCCCGTGCTCGCCGATCCGGCAAGCCCCGCCATGCCGGAAAACTGGCTGACATTGAACCCGGTCAGATTGGTCAGGCGGTAAAGATCGGTGGGATTGAGGAACAGCAGCGCCTCGAGGACGGACGCCGAGATGATGCGCCCCTGATCGACGACCAGGATGCCGAGCAGCGCCATGTCGAATACGAGCACCATCAGCAACCAGATGCCGACCGAGACGCCCGCCGCGGTGCCGCGATCGCGGACCAGGCTGGAGATCAGATACCCGATCGCAACAAAGACCGCGCCGAGCAGGATCGAGGTCCCGAGCATGGAGGCGAAGGCATACCAGCTTGCTGCCAGCACCGAGGCGCCAGTGATGGCGAGTGCGGCGGCGGCGGCGCCATAACCGATGATGGTGGCGAATGCGAGGATCAGGACATGCCCGCAGAATTTCCCGAGGATGACCTGATAGCGGCCGACCGGATAGCTGAGCAGCAGGATCATGGTGCCGCGCTCCATTTCGCCGACCACGGCGTCATGCGAAATCAACAGCGCGATCAGCGGCAGCAGAAAGATCGTGAGGCTGGAAAGACTCACCACCACCACATCGAGCGCGCCGGCGCCGACATTGCCGGTCGGCGCACTGCCGAGAAATGTGAGGGACAGGGCAAGCGCCGCCAGCAGCAGCGTGGTGGCCAGGACCCAGCGATTCCGCAATCCTTCCTTGATTTCCTTACTGGCGATGATGGCGATGTTCCTCACGCGGTATTCTCCCGAAGAAAATGGGCGTAGAGATCGTCGAGGGTCGGCGCCGCGATTTCGATATTGGTGACGCAGGGATCGCCGGCCGCGACGCGCAGCAACTCCATCTTGCTGGCCTCGTCGGGCACCAGCAGGATGCGGCCGTGCGGGCTCGCGACACTCGCCCCGTTCATCCATGCCGCAGGCACGGTGGCCCCCGGCGCCAGATCGAGCGAGACCCGGATCGGCAGTTGCGAGATCGAGCGCAGCTGCGATAGCGAGCCCTGCGCGACCAGCTGCCCGCGGTTCATGATCAGGACATGCTCGGCGCGATCTTCGAGTTCGTTCAGTGCGTGCGAGGAAATCAGGACTGTGGCGCCGTCGTCGCGCAACTCGTTGAGAATCTCATAGAAGGTCTGGCGCAGCGCCGGGTCCAACCCCGTTGTCGGCTCGTCCAGCAGCAACACGCGCGGCCGTCCCAGCAGCGCCTGGGCGAGGCCGAGGCGCTGGCGCATGCCCTTGGAATAGGTCCCTACCCTGCGATCGGCCGCATGCATCAGGCCGACACGGTCGAGCAGCGGCCATGCCGAGGCGGGCTTGATCCGCTTCAGCCGCGCGTAAAACCCCAGCGTTTCGCGTCCGGTCAGGGCAGCGTTGAACGCGACATTTTCCGGCAAATAGCCGAGTAGCCGTCGCGCCGAAAATTCACCGGCCGCCGGATCCTCGCCCAACACGCGGACCGAGCCGCGCTCGGCGTGGATGAGGCCGAGCATCAGCTTGATCAGCGTGGTCTTGCCGGCGCCGTTGTGGCCGACCAGCGCGCTGAGCCGCCCCGGACCGAGGTCGAACGAGACGTTGCGCAGCGCCTTCACCGCGCCATAGCTCTTCTCCACGCCGTTCACGGCGACGGTAACGGTCATCGCAGGCTCCGGCTGGCTGACGGCTTCGGTGGCGGCGCGATCAAGGGACGCGTATCGACGACGCCGCCGGGATAGAGTGCGGGAAACTGCGCCTGCGCCCAGCGCAGCACCTGCACCGCGGGACTATTGATCAGCACCTTCGCCGATGGCGCGGTCCACAATACGCGGTCGACCAGATCGTTGGGGCGGTAGGCAGTGTCGGCGATGCCGTCGCCGTTGAGATCAAACGCGGGATTATCGCTCCAGTAATTGCCGCGGCCGCCCTTCGACCAGTCGAGGTCGCGGGTGCCGACATATTTCACCTGGTTGCGGTTGCCGACAAAGGCGTTGCCGGTAATCTCATTGCCCTCGGAGCCGGCGGTGAAATGCACGCCGATGCCGCAACGTTCGAACCAATTGTTGCGAAACTTGTTGTGGTTGGTGTTGTAGATGAAGACGCATTTTTCCGGCCCGCTGCGACCGCCATGTGCAGGCTTTGCTTCCGGCAGCATTCCGCGTTCTTCATCCGGCCCCTCGTCCCGGCTGCTTGCAATGTTGTCGAGCGGGCCACCGGCCACCCAATTGCCGTCGATGTCGGCGTAATTGGCGTAGTTGAACAGCATGCCGTAGTCGCGATCGCGATCGGAGATGTTGTTGCGGATGATCAGCCGGTTCGAAAACATGATGGCGTAGCCGACGTGGTTGCCGATGGAAACGTTGCCGCTGACTTCGCTGTCGTTGGTGTACATGTAATGCACCGCGAACCGCACCTGTTCGAAGCGGTTGTCGAGGAAGCGGTCCTTGCGGCTGGAAATCGTGAAGATGCCGTCGCGACCGTAGCGGAAGCTGTTCCCGGCGATGGTGACATCGGGCGCATTCCAGACCGAGACGCCGTTGCCGGCCTCGTTGCGGCGTCCGCCCTGCATGCCGTCGACGATGTTGCGCAGCACGCGCGACCCCGTCGCGCCATGGACATAGATGCCGTACAGGTTGCCTTCGAAACGGTTGTTCTCGACCAGCGCGCGTTGCGCTGATTTCTCCAGGAACACGCCGGAATCCATCTTCTCCAGATCGTGGCCCGATCCCCGGATGGTCACGCCGCGAACGGTGACATCAGGAACAGTCACGGTAACGACATTGCCGGTACCGCCGCCGTTGAGCACCGCGCCCGGACGGCCGGTCAATACCACGCGCCGCTCGATCCTGATCGCGCCCTTGTATTCGCCTGGTGCAAGCTCGATGACGTCGCCGTCCTGCGCCCGATCGAGCACCACCTGCAGCGGCTGCTCCGGAACAGCCCTGATCGTCTCCGCAACCGCGAAGCCCGGGATTCCGGCGGCGAGGATCGCCGCCGGAAGAATGCGCAGGAAGCAGAGCACGTGCGTTCCCGCTCAGGAAATCTTGGGTTCGACGAACATGCGGCCCTTCATTTCCATGTGCATGGCGTGACAGAACCACGAACAATAGTACCAGTAGACGCCGGGTGCGTCCGCCTTGAACGTCACCGAGGCCGTGGCCATCGGCGCCACTTCCATCGCGACGCCGTAGTTCACGATGCAGAAGCCGTGCGTCAGATCCTCAACCGCGTCGATATTGGTGACGTAAACGGTGACCTCGTCGCCTTGCTTGACCTGGAACTGCTCCAGGCCGAACGCCGGCGCGGTGGAAGTCATGTAGACGCGCACCTTGCTGCCGTCCCTGATCACCTTGGAATCGGCTTCGAGGTTGATCCCGTCGGCCTTGGCCTGCTTGACCGCATCGGCAAAGAACGGATCGGCGCGATCCCAGATCGAAATGGGGTTGATCTTGGAACGATGAACGATGGTGGCGTCATGCGGTTCGGCAAAGCTCGGACCGTCGTGGACCAGCTTCATCTGGTCGCCGGAAATATCGATCAGCTGATCGTTCTCGGGCTTCAGGGGACCCACATTGAGGAAGCGGTCCTTGGAGAACTTGTTGAGCGAGATCAGCCACTTTCCGTCCGCCTCCTTGGTCTGTCCCATCGAGGAATGGTTGTGGCCGGGCTGATAGTGCACATCGAGCTTCTGGATGATCGGGTCGACCTTCTCGCCCTTGAAGGCTCGCTTGGCGAGATCGATGTTCCATTTGACCACCTGGCTGTCGAGAAACAGCGTCGTATAGGCGTTGCCCTTGCCGTCGTAGGCGGTGTGCAACGGGCCGAGGCCTAGTTCGGGCTCGGCGACCACGACGTCGCGCGGCTTGATCTTGTCGTCGAACAACTGGTCGAACAGCCGGACGTCCATCACGGTGACGGTCGGGGAGAGCTTTCCGGCTGCCACGATATGGATGCCATCGGGCGCGGTGTTCATGCCGTGCGGGCTGTTGGAAACCGGGACATAGCGCGTGTACTTCGAGCCCTTGCGACCGTCGATCACGGGCACGCCGTTCATTTCCTTGAAGTCGCCCTTCTTCACCGCCTCCTCGATGCGCTTGATGTTGAAGATGGTGACCCAGTCCTGCTCCTTGGCGGTCATCTCGGCGAGCGTGACGCCCTCTTCCGAATTGTAGCAGGTCGAGAAGGCGTACTTGCCCTGGTAGTCGGCATCGACGTTGTCGAGATTGCCGTCGACCATCACCTGCCAGGCGACTTTCATGGTGTCGCCATCGATCGCCGAGAAGATCGAACGATACTGCTTGGGATCGTCGAGGACCTTGCCGTCGTTCGGTATCGGCACGCCGTCCTCGCCGTTGGCGAACACATAGCCGGTGCGCGGATATTTCTGCACGCGCAGGCCGTGCACCGTGTGCTGGTTCGGCAGCTGAATGATCTTGTCGCACTTCATGACGTCGAGGCGGACCCGTGCGACGCGGGTATTTGCCTTGTCGTTCATGAAGGCATAGCGGCCATCATAGGTGCCGTCGGTGAAGGAGATGTGCGGATGGTGGAGATCGCCATTCAGGTAGGTGCCGCCGCGGTTCTTGAGGAACTCGCGGGTCTCGGGCAGCAGCCCCTCGGTCAGCACCTTCAGGCTTTCATTGGTCTGGCCCCAACCGGTGGCGCTACAGCGGTTGAACACGGGAACGCGCATCAACTCGCGCATCGACGGAAGTCCGATGATGCGCATTTCGCCGGACTGGCCACTCGAGAAGAAGGTGTAATATTCGTCGAGCTCGCCGGGAGCCACTTCGGCCTTCTGGAGGACCGCAGGCCGCGCGGCCGGTGCCTTCGGCGCCGCCTTGGTCTGCGCATCGGCCGCCGTGACCAGGCCCTTGCCGTCCGTGCCCAAGGCAACTCCGCCTGCAAGACCGACGCCCGCTGCCGCCGCGGTTGTTCCGAGCAAGGTGCGTCGGCTGACGCCTTTTCCGTTTTCGTTGTCGCGCATAATAGCCTCCTGGGCTTTCAAGTTGAAGGTGGGGTGAGAGCGGCGACAGGCGGCAACACAACAGGCTTGCCTCCCGCGGTGATGATGGTGTTCGGACCCTTGGCCCCGCTGCGCATCGAGGGCGACGACAGCGCGTCGCGCTTCTCGCGCTTCAGCCGCACCTGAATCATGTGCGGGCAGCGGTGGTCGTCGAAGTACAGTTCCTGGCAATGCATGCAGTAAATGCACTCATTGACGTTGATGTGCCCCTCGGGGTGGATCGCCTGCACGGGGCATTCCTTGGCGCAGCGCTGACAAGGCGATCCGCATTCGGGCCAGCGGCGCAGCCACTCGAACATCCGGATACGCCCCGGAATAGCCAGCGCGGCCCCGAGCGGACACATGTAGCGGCAGAAGAACCGCTCGACGAACAATCCGGCCGACAACGTCGTCAGGGCGTAGACCACGTACGGCCATTCGCGCGCGAACTTCAGGACGATGGCGGTCTTGAACGGCTCGACCTCGGCCAGCTGCTCCGCAAATGCCGTGGAGTAAAGCGACATGCCGAACAGGCCGAGGAAGATGATGTATTTGATCGGCCACAGCCGCTCATGCAGGCCCCATGGCAGCCGGTATTGCGGAATCTTGACCGCCTGGGCGATGTTGTTGAGCAACTCCTGCAGCGCTCCAAACGGACAGAGCCAACCGCAGAATGGCCCGCGCCCCCAGAACAGAAGTCCGGCGGCGATCGAGGCCCAGAGCAGGAAGATCAGCGGGGCCGACAGGAAGTATTCCCAGCTGAATCCGGTCAGCAGCGAGTTGGCGAAGGTCAGCACGTTGACCACCGAGAGCTGAGCGTTCGCATACCAGCCGAGCCAGACCAGAATGAAAAGCAGATAGAAGCGGCGGACCCACACATAGACTTTGGGCCGCCGGACCAGCGCATTCTGGAAAAAAAAGATCAGGGTCAGCGCACCGAGCGCTGCGATCGCCGTGCTGATCTTGACGATATTGCCGCGCCAGATCTTCATCCACAGCGGTTCGTCTTCGGCCGCGTAAGTTGCCGGGCTGTCTCCGGCCGTCGGCGTCGTCGGCGCGCCGGCGCTTTTGGTAACCGGCGCTTGCGCCGACGACACCGGCGGTGACGGCGATGCAGGCTGTGCCGGTTCGCGCTTCATGTAGGACTCTGGAAGCGTGTAGCCGACATCGAAAGTGACCCAGGCCTTTTCCCTGGTGCCGACGACGCGCTGCACGAGGAGTTGCAGGGTCCAGGGTTCGGTCGGATCGAGCGTGAACTCCGGCGGTACCGTGAACAACGCGATTTCCGGAAACGCCGGCGCGCCTTCCGCGGCCAGGCTTCCCAACCGGGTATGGTCGCGGTCGCGGAAACGGACGCTGTTGGTGTCCTGGATCAGTTCGATCCGGTCGAAGATACCGCCGCGGACATAGGCCGCCCCCTTGAAGGAATAGCGTCCCGATCCCGCGACGACGAGGGCGTGCTGACCGGGCTTGAGCCGGCCGGCCAGGCGGTTGAAACCGTCGTCGCCGAGCAGGCTGCGGCCGATGGTCGGCACGGCGACGTCCGCAACGTAGAGGTCGATGAAGCTGTCGCCCGGATCGCCCTCTTCCGGACGCGAGGCGGCAGCGGCATTGCCCGACTTTTCGAAGACCTTGTTGACGTCATCAATCGAAAGGATCAGGCGGCGGACGGAACCGTCACCGACAAGGCTCTGCCAGTCGCGAACTTCGCTCTTGGCGGGATCGATCGCCTTGGAGACGTGCGGCGGCGCGCCGGCGGCCACGCCGCCCTGACCGCCGAGCCGACCGCTCTTGATGAGCTTGGTGGCCGAACGAACGATGCTGTCGCCCATCACCAGGACGGTGACGGTCGCGCCGCTGACGATATCGACCTGCGGCGCGGGGGTGGCACCACGCGCGACGCCGTCCATATCGGCGCCGATCAACTTGTTGACGGCCTCCAGAACGCGCTTTTCCGGAATGCCGAGCAGCACGATGGGCTCTTTGTGCTCGACAAGCTTGAGGCCGGTCAGCACTCCCTTGGGTGTAATGCCGACCAAAAGCTGGATTGGTTTGCCGGAATAGCCCGTCGCATTGGCAAAGTCTGAGTTCAGGTAGACGAAGCCGAGAAGTTGATCGTCCTTGTAGGCGCCCACAATCGCGGGATCGCCCTGCGGCGGGCCAAAGCGATTCGCCCCCGCAACCAGTTCAACCGGCTCGGCCTTGCCAAGGTAATCGCTCAGCCGCCCGGCGGCGCGCGCCTCTCCAAGCATGGCAATCCAGCCGAAAACGGCCAGAATTCCCAACAGGGCATAGGTGTTGACGGGTTTGGACAAGTGCTTCTTCCAGATTTCAGCAGAACGCCGTTGTTCTGGACCGCAAGCTCAATGATCAATAGAGCAGCGAACAGAATCGCTACTTGCGCTGGATCAAACTGCCGACAATCTGATTGGTTCAAACTTATCGAGAGGAAGAACCCGACATGCGCAGAGAGCCGCTTCTGACCGCAGTGCCGCCGGCTCCCGTGCGCAGCCTTATCGAGCTCTACGCCATTGCGTTTGACCAGGCGCAAAAGGCCGCACGACAATACGGCGCGCTTGCCGAACAGACCGGTGAGCTCCTGCAGCCGCTGCGCCACGTCTTCGAGGTGCTTGCGACACGCGAGCGCAATCGCTGCGACGGCCTGTCTGCAGCTTGCCTTGCCGCCTGTGGCAGGCTTCCCGATGCGTCCGATCTGCGCTGGGCACCGATCGATCTCGTTCCCGCGGCGGAAATAGCCGACATCGGGAATTCGAGCCTGTCGACGCCTTATACCGCGTGGGCGATCGCGGCCCGCCACCGCCAGCGCGCTTTCGTGTTCTGGACCTACATTATCGCGCTCGCCGAAGATCCCTTGATACGCCAGGCGGCAGAAAAACTGGCACACGAAGCGCTGTCCGACGGCAATCAGCTGCGCCGCGAGCGGCGGCTTACCTGGCGCGCCGAACGCAAGACCGGGGCCGAGAACGCAGCGAAGACTGCCGAGGAGATCGACGAGCCCGTCTCGGCGGCGCTGCTGGAGAGTCTTCTCCTCAGGGACATGATGGCCTGGTCACAACGGCTGGGCCCCGTCCAGCGCGAGCAGCTCTTGTCTCTCGATCCGGCTCCCCTGCCCTCGCCTTTCCTGACACTATCGGACGGAAACGACGCTGACTCGAAAGTTGAGAACATCGAACAGGTCAAACGCCGTGCGCTACGCCGTGCCGAACAATTATCCAATATCTATCTCGACGACGCCGACCGCGCGGCCGACCAGAGCAGCATGGAATTGGCGCAGAAACTTGCGGCGCAATCCATCATGCGACTCGCAGGCCTGCGTCAATTCGCCTCCGAATCGGGATTACGATAATCGGCAGATCCACGGATGGACCTTATAACCCACTGCAGCATCCGACAGGTGAGCAATTCTGCTCATCGTTACAGTGAATTCTTAGTCGCCCTCCGCGTCGGTATTGTCGGCACCAGTCTGATCATTCAAATGTTCCGCAAATTTTGCGCAAGCCGTTTCGCGCGTCCGGCATCGCCGCAACGCGCTCAACGTCCACTGGCAAGGACGATGAAGTCTGGCCTCTGACGAAATGCATCAATTGCCCAATTCCGGAATATTCTCGCGGAAAATGATTTCGCTGCGCGGCGCCTCAATACCGTGCATGGCGCTTCTGCCTGCCCGCAAGTTGTTGAAGATACCAATGCAGCTCATCATCGTGTTCAGCTGATTCTGGGTGATGACCACGTCCATCGTTCCCTCGATCAACAAACTGCGCGTATCCGACGATAGTCCGTGACCGATGAACACCACGTCGCGCGCACGCTTCATTTCCGTCAGCGCACGTGCGACGCCATCGGCCGCGCCGCCGATGTTGTAGATTCCGGCAAGATCCGGATGCTGGCCGAGCAGCATGCGCGTCTGGCGGTAATTCCTGTCGGCGTCGTCATGGCCTTCGCGCAAGCCGACGACCTTGATGGCGGGAAACAATTCCTCGAACACATGTAAAAAGCCCATTTCCCGTTCTTCGTGGGCGCGATAACTCAGGCTGCCCGCGATCATCGCCACCTTCGCCGGCCGCGGCCCGATAAACCGCGCGATCAGATAGCCGGCAGTTCGTCCCGCCGAGCGATTGTCCAGTCCGACATAAGCGGCACGGCGCGCATTGAGGATGTCCGAGATCAGGGTAACGGTCGGCACGCCCCGCTCGGCGAGCATGTTGACGGCCTCCCTGACGGTCGGATGCTCAAGCGCCATAAACGCGATGCCGTCCACCTTGTCACGATGATGCCAGAGCCGCTGCGCCAGCAATTCGGGATTGAAGCTCTTGATGGTGTCCACCTGGCAACGGACATTGAAGGGGGCGAGCCGAGCTTCCGAATGAGCGATCAACTGTCCCAGCATCGACAGAAAACGGTTGGTGCCCTTCGGCAGCAGGAACAATAGCCGCATCGGCTTCGGCGTCATCGCCGCCAGCAGATCCTCGGCGGGCATATAATTCAGTTCGGATGCGGCGGTGAGCACGCGCTGCAGGGTTATGGGCCGCACGCCGGGCCGGCGATTGAGGACGCGATCGACCGTCGCCGTGGAGACGCCGGCACGGCGCGCCACGTCGACAATGCGGCTCAGAGGCGATGCTGCCGGCTTGTCCACCTCAAGAACCTGCGGATTCAATTACATCAAAAACCATCATCTTTACCGTTTGACACACTGCGTCAGCCCCGTAATTTTGCACCAAACTGGCTTACCAGACCATCAAATAACATCAAAAATTTCCGGAGGAAACCATGATCCTGTCCCGTCGATCCGCCCTGCAGGCCTTGTCGCTGCTTCCCGCGGCCGGCTTTGTTGGCGCCATGCCGCGCATCGCTCGCGCCGCCGAGTTCTCGCTGAAATACGGCAACAACCTGCCGCTCACACATCCGCTCAACATCCGCGCGCATGAAGCCGCCGAACGGATCGCCAAGGAGACCAACGGCCGCGTCGAGATCACCATCTTCCCGAACAACCAATTGGGCGGCGACACCGACATGCTGGCGCAGGTGCGAAGCGGCGGCATTACCTTCTTCACGCCGTCGGCTCTGGTCGCGGCGACTTTGGTACCCGTCGCCGCGATCAATGCTGTCGGCTTCGCCTTTGCCGACTACGATCAGGTTTGGAAGGCGATGGACGGCACGCTGGGCGCCCATGTCCGCGCCGCGCTGGCCAAGGTCGGCCTCTACACTTTCGAGAAGATGTGGGACAACGGCTTCCGCCAGATCACAACCGGCGCCAAGCCGATCGAGAGCGCCAAAGACATGGACGGACTGAAGATCCGGGTGCCCGTCAGCCCGCTCAGTATCTCGATGTTCAAGGCGTTGTCGGCATCGCCGACCAGCCTGCAATTCAGCGAAGTCTATTCGGCGCTGCAAACCCGCATCGTCGATGCGCAGGAAAATCCGCTGCCGATCATCCAGGTCGCCAAGCTCTACGAGGTGCAGAAGTACTGCGCCATCAGCAACCACATTTGGGACGGATTCTGGTTCATCGCCAATGGCCGGGCCTGGGAGGCCCTGCCGGCCGACCTCAAGACGATCGTCGCCAATGCCATCAACGATGCCGGCCTGAAACAGCGTGACGACATCAAGGCGTTCAACGCAACCGTGCAATCCGACCTGCAGAGCAAGGGCCTTACGTTCGCCAGGCCGGCACCCGATAGCTTCCGCGCCAAGCTGCGCGATGCCGGCTTCTACGGCGAGTGGAAGACCCGCTTCGGCGATGAGGCCTGGGGGCTGCTCGAAAGCGCCGTCGGCAAGCTGGCCTGAACGCGCGATGACGGTCGCCGAACATCCGATGGCGGACGACGTGCAGGCAGGGCTTGGCCCTGTCTCCACATTGTCGTCGCGCGGCATCATGAACGCCTGCGACGCTGCAGGCCGCTGGCTGGGCGCGGCGGTGGAAACGGTCGCCGCCGGCCTCGTGCTGTTCGAAATCGCCATTCTGCTCGCCGGCGTCACCAGCCGGTATGTCTTCCACAGTCCGCTGGTCTGGTCCGACGAACTGGCGTCGATCCTGTTTCTCTGGCTATCGATGCTTGGCGCCGTGATCGCGTTGCACCGCGGCGAGCACATGCGGATGACGGGGCTGGTCAGTTATGTCGGCCCCGGGGCGCGGGCGTTTCTCGAGGCGATGGCGGCGATGGCGCCCCTCGCGTTGCTGGCGCTGATCCTGCATCCCGCCTTCGACTATGCCAGCGAGGAACGCTTCATCGTCACCCCTGCGCTCGAGATCAACAACGCCTGGCGTGCCGCAGCGATCCCGGTCGGGATGACGTTGATGGCCATCATGGCCGCGATCCGGCTGGTGCAGTGCCACCGTGCCTCGCTGATCGTTGCAGCCTTTATCACCACCGCCGTCCTTATCGGCGCGTTCTGGTTCGCCGGACCCAGCCTGCAACCGCTCGGACGCTACAACCTGATCATCTTCTTCGTCGGCGTGGTCGCGGCCAACGTATTCGCCGGCGTGCCGATCGCATTTTCCTTTGCGCTGGCGACCTTCGGCTACCTGGCGCTGACGACAACCACGCCGCTGATGGTGATGGTCGGTCGCCTCGACGAAGGCATGTCCCACCTCATTCTGCTGGCGGTGCCGCTGTTCATTTTCCTCGGCGCGCTGATCGAAATGACCGGCATGGCCCGCGCCATGATCCAGTTCCTGGCCAGCCTGCTCGGACATGTCCGCGGCGGGCTGTCCTACGTCCTGATCGGCGCGATGTATCTGGTCTCCGGCATTTCCGGCTCGAAGATCGCCGATATGGCAGCGATCGCGCCAGTGCTGTTTCCGGAAATGCAGCGGCGCGGCGCCAAGCCCGGCGATCTCGTGGCGCTGCTCGCCGCCACCGGGGCGCAGACCGAAACCATTCCGCCGAGCATCGTGCTGATTACCATCGGTTCGGTGACCGGCGTCTCGATCGCCGCGCTTTTCACCGGCGGCCTGCTGCCCGCGCTGGTTCTCGGCGCCGCGCTCTGCGTGGTGGTATGGCGGCGCTATCGGCATGAGGACCTCAGCCATGTGCAGCGCTATTCGAAGCGCGAGATCGCCAGGCTGACCATGGTCGCCCTGCCCGCCATCCTGCTGCCGTTCGTGATCCGGACCGCCGTGGTGGAAGGCGTCGCCACTGCGACGGAAGTTTCCACCATCGGCATCGTCTATGCCGTGCTGATGGGCCTGTTGGTCTATCGCCAATTTCCCTGGCGGCGTCTCAAGCCGATGCTGGTCGAGACCGCGTCGTTGACCGGCGCCATCATCTTCATCGTCGGCTGTGCCACCGCGATGGCCTGGGGCCTGACGCAATCCGGCTTCTCGCAACAACTGGCACAGGCGATGGCGACAATTCCCGGCGGCGCTTATGGCTTCCTCGCGATTTCGATTGTGGCCTTCGTGATTCTCGGCAGCGTGCTCGAGGGCATTCCGGCGATCGTCCTGTTCGGCCCGCTGCTGTTTCCCATCGCCCGGCAGGCCGGCGTACACGAGGTGCACTATGCAATGGTGGTGATTTTCGCGATGGGCATCGGGTTGTTCTCGCCGCCGTTCGGCGTCGGTTACTACGGCGCCTGCGCGATCAGCAAGATATCGCCCGACGAAGGTCTCAAGCAGATCTGGGGCTACGTCGCCGCGCTGTTTTTCGGCCTTGCCGTCGTCGCCGCCGTGCCGTGGCTGTCGACCGGCTTCCTCAAATTCTGAACCGTTGGGAACTGAAAGTATGAGCCGCTTTTTTGGCGAGATCCGGCAAGCCGGCTATGTCGTCCACGACATCGAGAAGGCCATGGACTATTGGAGCCAAACGCTCGGCATCGGGCCATGGTTCTACAATCCACGCGTGCCCATCGTGAATTACCGCTATCGCGGCGAAGCCTATGAGCCGCACAATTCGGTGGCGCTGGCGAATTCGGGGCCCTTGCAGATGGAGCTGATCCAAATCCGCAACGACACGCCGTCGATGTATGCCGATTTCCTCAAGGCGGGTAACACCGGCTTGCAGCACGTCGCCTACTGGACCGAAGATTACGACGCCGATCTGGCGCGCCTCGAAGCCCGGGGGTTCAAGGCCGTGATGAGCGGCGAAGTCGGCGCGCGCGGTCGCTTCGTCTATTTCGATACCGAGTATCATCCGGGAACGGTGATTGAGCTGTCGGAAGTCGCCGGGCCCAAGGGCAAGATGTTCGACCTGATCCGTGAGGCGGCAAGGGGCTGGGATGGCAGCGATCCTGTCCGCCCGTTCCCTGACCTGAGCAAACTCTAGATTCCCTGGCATAGGCGCAGATCGCATGATGACCAGTCCTGTTCGCATCGAAGCGGATTATCTGATCGAAACGCCGGTCGATCCGCGCAGCGCCGCGGAAACGATGGCCGGCGAGCAGTCGAGCGGAACGTTCGTCGCCGTGCCCGGCGAAACGCCGGAGCTCAAGCAACGCGCCGCCGCCCGGCTGGAGAAGATCGAGCTGCTCGAGGCGGTATCCACGCCGTCGCTGCCGGTGGCCCGGCCGGTCAATCCCGGCGGCCCCTGGCAGCGCGCCCGGGTGACGTTGTCGTGGCCGCTCGACAATATCGGCGCTTCTCTTCCCAACCTCGTCACTGCCGTCGCCGGCAACCTCTGGGAATTGCGTCAGCTCACCGGCCTGCGGCTGCTCGACCTCCGGCTGCCGCTCGCATTCGCCTCCGCCTACGCTGGACCGAAGTTCGGCGTCTCCGGAACCCGCGAACTCGCCGGCGTCAACGGTCGCCCGCTGATCGGCACCATCATCAAGCCGAGTATCGGTCTCAGTCCGACCGAGACGGCAAATCTCGTGGCCACGCTTTGCGACGCCGGAATCGATTTCATCAAGGACGACGAACTGCAATCGGACGGGCCCTATTGTCCCTTCGACGAACGGGTACGGACCGTGATGCGTGCGGTCAATGATCACGCGGCGCGGAGCGGCAAAAAGGTCATGGTCGCTTTCAACCTGACCGGCGAGATCGATCAGATGCGCCGCCGCCACGATCTTGTGCTGGCGGAAGGCGGCACCTGCGTGATGGCGAGCATCAATTCGGTCGGGCTGGTCGGCATGATCGAACTTGGCCGCCATACGCAGCTCCCGATTCATGCCCACCGCAACGGCTGGGGCGCCTTGAATCGTCATCCGGCACTGGGCTGGGAGTTTACGGCCTGGCAGAAAATATGGCGGCTGGCGGGCGCCGACCATATGCACGTCAACGGCATCGGCAACAAATTCAGCGAGCCTGACGCCAGCGTCGTGGCATCAGCGAAAGCCAGTCTGACGCCGATGTTTGCGCACAAGCCGTGCATCGCCATGCCGGTGTTTTCATCAGGCCAGTCCGCCACACAGGCCTACCAGACCTATCTCGAACTGGGTTCGACCGAACTGATCTTCGCCGCCGGTGGCGGCATTCTGGCGCATCCCGATGGGCCGGCAGCCGGGGTAGCCGATCTGCGCACGGCATGGGACGCCGCGATCTCCGGCCAGACGCCGCGCGCGCCATGACCGGCCACCTGCGTCTTCCCGACGGCCCGCTGGTCGCATTTTACGGCGACGACTATACCGGTTCGTCCGCGGCGATGGAGGCCCTCACCTTTGCCGGGCTGCCGACAATTCTGTTTCTCGAGCCGCCCACGCCGGAACGCCTCGCCGCCTCCGGGCAATTCCGCGGTATCGGTATTGCCGGCGTCGCGCGCTCGAAGGATCCCGCATGGATGGAGCGGCATCTTCCGCCCGTCTTCGATATCCTCGCCGGCATCGGCGCACCGATTTCGCACTACAAGGTCTGCTCGACATTCGATTCCGCGCCGCATATCGGCTCGATCGGACGGGCGATCGATCTGGCGGTGCCGCGTCTCGGCGGCCAATGGCATCCGCTGCTGGTCGGGTCGCCGGCAATGGGCCGCTATCAGGTGTTCGGGCATCTGTTCGCAACCGTGAACGGTATCGGCCACCGCCTCGACCGTCATCCGACCATGTCGCGCCATCCGGTGACGCCGATGGACGAGTCCGATCTTGGCCGTCATCTCGCGCGCCAGACTGCGCGACAAATCGGTCTCGTGGACTTCGTCACGATGGCCAATGGCGGGGCGGACGGAGCCTTGGCAAACGCGCGCGCCAACGGCGCCGAGATTATCTCGCTCGACGTCCTCGATCAGCCGTCGCTGGTCGAGGCCGGTCGCCTGATGTGGAAACACCGTGGACAACGGCTTTTCGCCGTTGGCTCCCAAGGGGTAGAGCAGGCCCTGGTTGCCTATTGGCAATCGGCGGGCCTGATCCCCAACACCAGGCCAAGCGGGTCTCTCTCCGCCGTCAAGCGGATCGCCTGCATCTCCGGTTCGTGTTCACCCGTCACCGCCGAGCAGATTGACCATGCCGCACGACATGGCTTTGAGATCGTGCGGCTGGACGCAACGCGCGCCGTCGACGCAGCGGAGTGGACCAGGGAAATCGGCCGCGGCGCCGAATGCGGGCTTGCTGCAATTTCGGCCGGACGCGATCCGCTGCTGATCACCGCCAGCGGCCCGGACGATCCGGCGATCGGCGCGCTCAACGCAGCCATTCAGCTCAACGGAGCAACGACGGCAACGGTGAACGACCGGATCGGCGCCGGCCTTGGCCGTGCGCTGGATCAGATCCTGCAAACCGCGCGGCTTGAACGGGCCATGGTCGCCGGCGGCGACACATCCGGCCATGCCCTCCAGGCCATGGGCATCTACGCCCTGACCGCGACCACCCCCCTGGCTTCGGGAGCACCGCTTTGCCGCGCGTCATCGGACCGGGAACACGCACGGATCGAAATCGCCCTGAAAGGGGGGCAGGTTGGCGGCGTCGATCTGTTCTGTCTTGCGAGAGATGGCAACAATCGCAGGCCATAGCCGTCAGGCGGCCTCGCTCCGACGAACTTAGTGGAGCACGCCGGACACCCCGATTTCAATGCTGTCGGGCGGCAACCTGCAGCCTGCGGTACTGGCGCGGGGAACCCGGCGGCGAAGTCGAGGTGCCGATCGCCGGCAATCCCTGTTTGATTTCGCCGCGGTGGTCAGCGAGGATCTCGACGAACTGCTCGAATTGTCGGATCGTCGGGTCGTAATGTTACACGGTGAGTTCGTCCACGAGGCCCGCGCCAGCGAAGCTGATCTCACCGAAATCGGGCGGCACATGGCGGGGCATTGACGGTCAGGACCGATGGTCGACTTTTCCTCGCTGAGCCCACTGGAACGCGACGCGCATTTCCTGCGGCGTTCGTTCGACGTCGCCCGTCGCGCCATGACCCATGGCAATCACCCTTTCGGCGCCCTGCTCGTCGACCAGGGCGGCACCGTGCTGATCGAGGCCGAGAACGGCTACATGCCGTCGCATGACGGCACCGCGCATGCCGAACGCCTGCTGGCGACACAAGCCTGCAGCACTGTCGCGCCGGATATCCTGCGCGGCGCTACGCTGTATTCGTCCGCCGAGCCCTGCGCGATGTGCGCAGGCGCGATCTACTGGGCCGGCATCGGCCGCGTGGTCTATGGCCTGAGCGAACATCGGCTGCGCGATCTCACCGGCAACCATCCGGAAAATCCAACCCTCAACCTGCCCTGCCGCGACGTGTTCGCCAGCGGGCAACGCGCGACCGAGGTGGTAGGCCCGCTGCTTGAGGACGAAGCCGCGGCGGTTCACGCCGGGGTCTGGAACAAGTAATCCCGCAGCGACAGGCCTACGAGACGCTATCCCGGCGTTCGCTCGCAAAGAAATGGCGCCGCGGGAACATCGCGGCGCCATCGCTTGTCACCTGGAGGCACGGCCAGGTGGTTAGAACTTTACCGTGACGCCGCCATAGACGGTCGATTCGGTGCAGGAGTTGGTGCTTTGGCCGTTGGCTGCGAGCGTGCAGACACCGGCCATCGCATTGTGATCGAGACCGAACTTGTTCTGCCAGTAGCGATAGGCGACCCAGAGGTCGACGAAGTGCGAGTACTTCGGACCCATGAAGGCCTTGCTGGCATCGAACGTCAGACGGATCGGCTCGCTGTTGAATTCGGTCTTGGAGGCGGTTGAGAACCGACCCGGGCCCGAAAGCGCGGGAAGTCCGTTGGAATCGCCCTTCGGTCCGTACCAGCCGGCGCGGCCGCTGATCGAGAAGAAGTCCAGCGAGGGCGGCAGGAAGCCCAGGTCCATATAGTAATTGACTTCGACCGCCCATGTCGGCCGGTACGAGACATTGCCGTCCGAGTTGCAGGTCGTTCCGGGAATGCCGGGGCCGAACAGGCCGCACTGGGTGAAGGCGTTGTGGTTGGAGAACTCCCAATACATCAACGGCGCGACGTTGACGTAGCCCTTGTAAGGCAGGTCGAAGGCGAACTGCAGACCGGCGACGACGTCGCGCTTGGCGGGCGCCAGGAAGTTGTTTTCCGTGTTGGCGTCCATACCGACTTCGAACGAGACATTGCGCAGCGGCCCCATCGTGAAGGCCTTGGTGTTGAAGATTTCGTTGAAGCCGAAGGTCGAGCGGAACAGGCCGTAGATTTCGGTGGCGCCGGCACAATCCGCAAAGCCTCCGGTGATGGTGACTCCGGGCGCTACGCAGGGCGAAGCGGGATCGTTATGGCCCGACTTGTACATCGAGATGGTGAAGAAGTTGGTGCCGTAGGCCCAGGCGTCGAAGTGGGTGAACGAATAGACCTGCTTGGCGGTGGTGCCGTTGATCGAGCCGTTCGGATTGACCGAGAACATGCCGGGATCGGTACCCTTCGGCATCCACGAGAACGACACCCGGTTGTCGATCACCAGGAAGAACGGCGCTTCAGCCGCCGGCTTTGGCGCCTTGACCGTCAGATCGGCAGCAGCGGCATAGCCGGCCGGTGCCAGCGTTGCGAGTGACAGCACCATTGCTGCCAATGTTCTACGAAGACGCGACATCCCCATTACCCCCAAGTTGACGATCGAATGATCGAGGCCCTTGGACGCAAGCCTTGCGCGCATCGAATAAAGTGAGAAGCCTCAACTTTCCCCACGGCTTGATGCAAGTTTCATCAAGAACAATCGGCCTGTCAGCATCTTGCGCGACGCACCGGCGGAGTGGAGAACCAGACAGGTCAATCTTCGGTGGAACCGGCTTCTTCGACTTGAGCCTGTATCTATTGGCTTTCTGCGACGATCTGGCGCAGGGCGGACAACGCACGCACGGCGGGTGCTTCGCTTCCGACAGCTCGCGCAGCAGCGGCAATAAAACTGCTCAACTTCGCGTCAGGACTGACCAGGCCGTTTCGAATTGGTCTGGACCGTTACAAATCTGCAACATCGATCAAGCGCTTTTCACCCGGTCTGAACAGCGCGCCGCAGTCCGAAAATGCCTCATAAAGCCAAGCAATCAAGAAGCAGGGAGGCGCTTTGCTTGCAAAAGAGTTGAGCAATGGCTGGCGCTTTTTCCCTACTTACGCACGCGCCGAAACTAGCTCAATATTGAGGCACCATTCCCTGGGACGCGCGTGATCACGAATGCTGGATTCGACGCCTGCCGAGTTGCACGCCGGTGCCATGCCGCTGCTCCAGACGGTTGGGCTGACCAAGCGCTATGGCACCTTCCTCGCCAATGAGGCGATCGACATCGATATCTGGCCGCAGCAGATCCACGCGCTGCTCGGCGAAAACGGCGCGGGCAAGTCGACCCTCGTCAAAACTATTTACGGATTGATCCAGCCGAGCGAAGGCGAAATGCGCTGGCAGGGCGAGAAGATGGTTCTCTCCGGACCATCGGAAGCACGCGCCCGCGGCATCGGCATGGTGTTCCAGCATTTCTCGCTGTTCGACAATCTCACCGTGGCGGAAAATGTCGCCCTCGGACTCGACGGCAAGGAATCCTTCAAGGACATGTCGGCGCGCCTCGAAGAAGTATCCCGTGTTTACGGGCTTCCGCTCGATCCCAAACGCGAGGTCTGGCAACTATCCGTGGGTGAACGCCAGCGCATCGAGATCGTGCGCGCGCTGATGCAAAATCCAAAATTCCTGATCCTCGACGAGCCGACCGCGGTGCTGACCCCGCAGGAGGCCGACCAGCTCTTTACCGTGCTCAATCGCCTCAAGGCCGAGGGGCGTGCGATCCTCTACATCAG
>Ga0207689_10001870_pt1 | contig 19919 bp, 16 predicted proteins | sample KBSMisM52_FD_184312 | JGI IMG/M metagenome (GOLD analysis project Ga0207689, IMG submission 184312) | Miscanthus rhizosphere microbial communities from Kellogg Biological Station, Michigan, USA - KBS Miscanthus M5-2 (SPAdes) (version 2) | ecosystem: Host-associated > Plants > Roots >... | reverse complement strand
ACCCTCGCCATGCTCGGCAGTTCCGCCGACGCAGCCTGGAAAAAACGCATTGAAGAGATTCCCATCGAAGGCTGTACCGTCAAACTCAACGTTCACCTTCGCGAACTCCCCAACTTCACCGCGCGTCCCGGAACCAACCAGGCGCACCACTACGGCCAGATCAACACCCCGCTCACCAAAGAAGAATGGAAGGCTGGATACGCCGCGGCCAGACGAGGCGAACTCCCCGACTATCTCTGGTGCGAACTGTACTTCCAGAGCGTCCACGACTCCTCCGTAGTCCCCCACGGCGAGCACACCATGAGCGTCTTCGCCCAATACGTGCCGTACAAATTCGCCCATGGCACATGGGACCAGCGCCGCAACGAAGTCCGAGCCCTCGCCATGAAATCCCTCGCCCGCTTCTCGAGCAACATCGGCGAAGACTCCTCCGCCGTAATCGACGCCCAGGTTCTCGGCCCCCCAGACATCGAACAAAAAGTCGGCCTTACCGGAGGACACATCTTCCAGGGTGAATGCCTCCCCGCGTACATGTGGGACAAGCGCCTCACCTCGCGCACCCCCATGAAAGGCCTCTACCTCTGCGGTGCCTGCACCCACCCCGGCGGCAGCGTCATCGGCATCAACGGCCGCAACGCCGCCATGACAGTCCTGAAAGATTCGGGTGCGAGATAAATTCTGGGTACCCCATCCTGCATCGTCCGTCAGGAGGATTTAGGGTGGGAACAGACAGAGGCCGCGACCATGAACCAGAACTTCGCCGCAATCATCCTCGGCGGTACCGGGCAAGTCGGTTCTGCGGTAGTCGCTGAACTGCTCGCAATTCCGGAATGCCGCGAAGTGGTGATGATTACCAGAAAGCCCGTCGCGCCACGAGAGCGCGTTCGTAACCTCGTTCTCGATACCTCCGCTCCCGACTTCGCCGATCGCACTGCTGCCCTCGTCCGCGAAGTTCTGAACCATGGGCCCGCTAGCGCTGTCAGTTGCGTCGGTGTCGGTACTGGCTCGATGCGCTGGACCGAAGAAGAACTGAAGCGCCTTGAACTTGGCGTAGTCGGCAACTTCGCGCGCGGCTGCCACAGTGCCGGAGTCGCCCAGTTTTGCCTCCTCTCCGCCGTGGGAAGTTCAAGCCGCAGCCGCTTCCGCTACGTCCGCGTCATGGGCATGAAAGAAGACACTGTGCGCGGCATCGGATTCGCGCGCCTCGCCATCTTCCGCCCCGGCATCATCGTTGGCAACGCTCATACTCCGTCCTGGGTCGGCTGGCTGGGCAGCCTCGTGCCCGGACCGTTTGGCAATATCGATCAGCGAATTCTCGGTCGCTCCATCGCCGCCGAAATAACACTGCACAACCAGCAGGTCGGTGAAGTGATCCTCGAGAATCGAGCAATGAAGAAACTCGCCGTCGACCTCAACCAGCGCAATCGGTAGTCAAGCCATCAAGCGGAGGTGTCATGCACGACGTCACATCCGAAATTTCCCGTCGGACATTCGTCACGGCCAGCCGGCACTCGCTGTCGGCGAATCAGGTACCGAGCCAGTTTTGGTGACCAGGGAACGTTGGGCTCAGCTGGGAATCACTGTTCAGTTCCTCATCGTCGTGCGGACTCTCGGTGAGATCCTCCGTCTCAAGCACGTCCATGGCGCAAGCTTCTCTGTCGAACAGGCCATGCCCTACGTAGGTGGCGTCTTAATAGCTGTCTGCTGTTGCTGGGCAGGCGTCATCTTTTACTTCTTCCGGCGCTACGCCATCTCCGCGTGGATCGCATTGGCAACCGTGCTCGTTCTATTGGCGTACAAGATCGCCATCATCGGCACATAACCCCAATCGAAACTCGCCCGCATATTCAACAACGACCCTCCGGATTAAACTTCACCCGTATACCCGGCAACGACTGTTGAGCGGAGGGCTAGGGCGAGCAGCACGTGGACCGTTGAAATGTGGATGGAGTTGGCGGTTCTCACGCTGAGCATTGGCTTATGGGTACTCTGTTTTTCGCTCCCCGGTTCGAGATAAACCATTCAAGCGGTTATTTCCGTATTCGCGGTAATACGGCCGGAACCCAAGTTTCCGATGGATGAGTGCATTGAGATCTGGCAGTCATTGAGCTTCCCTGAGAACGCGGGCGGGAACGTTTGAGGCGATCCTGGTGATATGTTGTTTCCGTGCGTTATTCGTGGCTAATTCTCGTATCCGCAACCGCGTGCTTCGGCGCCGCGCCCATGGGATGGAATTCCTGGAACAGTTTTGCCAACATTGTGAATTCCCAGATCGTTCAGCAGCAGGCGAAAGCTCTGGCCTCGAACGGCATGAAAGAAGCCGGCTACGAGTACGTCGTAATCGATGAAGGTTGGTGGCTGGGAGAACGCGATTCCGCAGGCAACATCGTCGTCAATCACAAGCAGTGGCCTGCTATTCAGCCCGGCGAGAAAGATGGCGACATGGCCAACATTGCCGCCTACATTCACAGCCTGGGACTGAAGGCCGGCATCTACACCGACGCTGGTCGGGACGGATGCAGCATGTACCCTGACTCGGGTCCAAAACTTTTGAATACGGGCAGCGAGGGTCATTATGACCAGGACTTCCTGCAGTTTTCGAAATGGGGTTTCGACTATGTGAAGGTTGACTGGTGCGGCGGGGCGAAGGAGGGGCGATCTGCCGCGGTCCAGTATGCGCAGATAGCTCAGGCCATTCAGAAAACGCAAAGAGCCACTGGACGGAAACTGTATTTTTCGATCTGCGAGTGGGGCAGCCAGAATCCCTGGTACTGGGGTCCGGGCGTCGGAGGAATCGAAAGCACCATATGGCGCACAGGGGGCGACATTATTCCGCCGGTTGTGGAGAGCCTGCATGATGCCGAACATGACAAGCGCGTCATCACTGCAATTAACGTGCTCGATTCCTTCGACACAGGACTGCACCCGGAAGCGCAACATACCGGCTACTACAACGATCTCGACATGATGGTTATGGGCATGCGCGGCATGACCAGTTCTCTCGATCGCGTCCATATGGGCCTGTGGGCGATTTCGAGCGCTCCGCTGATGGTCGGCTCAGACCTGACGCGTCTTTCTCCGGCTACCTTGTCGTTGCTGACGAATCGAGAAGCACTGGCAATTCACAACGACCCTTATGGATTGCAACCTATTAAAGTCGACGAGCCGACTCCTGGACTCCAGATCTGGGTAAAACCAATGGTAATTGCCGGACGGCGTGCCATCGGGATACTGAATCGCACTGACGCCTCTGCGCAGGTCAAAATCAATTGGGAGAAGCTCGGACTGAAAGGCACTCCAAAGTCGCTGCGCGACGTCTGGAATGGGCGAAATATCGAAGCAGCTAATGTCACCGTCACTGTCCCACCTCATGATCTTGCGTTGATGGTTGTAGAGGGCGAAGATAAAGCGCCAAAAAAGTACGCAGCGAATCGAGATAGCATCACCGGAATTCAGGCACCCCGTGGGTTCATCTTCGCGCGACTTCATTACGCAAACACCTCTGACCATGTGATCGTGGTCTCAGTCAAAAGCACATCTGGACTGTCCACCGCCCTCGCTCTCCCACCAACTGTCGGATCGGAGGATGCCATGATTGGTCTCATTCTGCCTCACGGAACGGCCGACCTCTCTTTCGAACGGGAAGCTGGGGCGATCCGCAACCTGGATGTTTATGCCTGGTGACGAGCGATGGCGGTGAAGTCGGACGCTCATTGAGAGCGCGGCGGGAGCTCGGTAAATTGGGGATCGCACCACCTGCATAGTCGCAAACGTTGAATCTTGACTCGCATGTGGATTGTTTCCGTATCGACGGTGAGAACGAAGCCGCAGGCGCCGCGGCCGCTATGGTGCTGGCTGGCGAGTAGTTTTGAGGCCGGGATAGGGTGAGTCACAGGAGGTAAGCCACTGTGACTCGACTTCGCAGGATGATGCTCGAAGAGCTCGAGCGTCGCAATTATTCATCAGGGACGATCGCTACTATGTTCGCTTCGTAGAGAGGTTCGCGGAGCACTTCGGCAGGTCACCGGACAAGCTCGGTCCGGATCATGTTCGCACCTACCAGAGCTATCTGCTCAAGCAGCGCAAGCTCAGTCCGGGAACAGTAGAACACCATATCTCGGCACTGCGATTTCTCTATGGGCAGACGCTGCCCCGGTATGAGTTCCGGTAGGCGGCTGTTGGGGAACCGAATACTGCTAGGCGATATATCCCCCCAACCCTTTCATCTGGCGACCGGGGAGGGTCGAACGCTATCAAGTGCACTCCAGTCAATCGCCATTCTCACCACGTTCTCTCCAGCCCGACTCGGGGCAATCTGCCGCCGGAAACCAAGAGATCGAACTGCCAACATCCCTCCAACGTCAAGCTCTCAACGTCCGGCATCCCCCGACGCCCTTCATTCCAAACGCGAATATCTTTCAGACACTTTGCAGGCAATATGCCTCCATCAGCCCATAATGCAATCAAAGAGCAAACCATGCATCTCAACTGCATTCCACACGACATGCGCGCACTCGCACCTTTTTCAGGGAAATCACATTTCGATTGCCTCAGGAATCTCCGTAAGTCATTTCACAAGCTAAATGTACGGCCAAGTCTAATGCGGAGACATATTTGCAGCGACCCTCCGCTCCAACTCTATGAAAGTAGGATATTTACTCAAAAAAGGGGGGGAGGGGGTAGAACTCATCAACAGCCAACGATGTATCCTTTCCCAGTCGTAAAGAGGCGGGCTTCCAAGATGGCGGGCAGCAAGATTGCGTTCACGATTCTGTTGATAGGTGGGTCCCTGGCGATGGGTGCGGCTAGGCCATCGGTTGTTAGAACACATTCCGGCGCGGTTTCGGGAGTGGAAACGACTGACGGCGAGGTGATCAGCTTCAAAGGCATTCCGTTTGCGGCGCCTCCTGTCGGGCAGCTGAGATGGCGCGCACCGAAGCCTGTGACTTCTTGGAAGAACCCGCTCAAGGCCGATCACTTTGGCGCTTCCTGCATGCAGGGGCCGAACAGCGAGCTGCTGCCGTGGACGAAGGAGTTTATGTATGTCACTCCTGTCAGCGAGGACTGCCTTTTTCTGAACATCTGGACTCCGAAGCTCTCGCCGTCGGCGAAGCTGCCGGTGCTGGTTTATATCCACGGCGGGGCGTTCACCAGCGGGTCGGGAGACGTGCCGGTCTACGATGGCGAAGCACTGGCGCGGACAGGGATGGTGATCGTCACCATCAACTACCGGCTTGGTGCGCTGGGGTTCATGGCACATCCGGCGCTCACGAAGGAATCAGAGCATCACAGTTCGGGCAATTACGGGTTGCTCGACCAGATCGAAGCATTGCGCTGGGTAAAGCAGAACATCGGCGCATTCGGCGGAGATGTTGCGAGGGTCACGATTGCGGGTCAGTCGGCGGGTGCGATGAGTGTGGCCGATCTGCTGGCATCGCCACTGGCGAAAGGACTGTTCAGCGGAGCGATTGCGGATAGCGGAATTGGTGGACGCGGAGTTCCGATGCGGACATTAGCCGAGGCGGAGAAAGCTGGAGAGACGTTTGCGACCGCGAAGAAAGCCGCCTCAATCGAGGAACTGCGGGCTTTGCCCGCCAGCGAATTCGCGCGGTCAGGCGGGCGGCTTGGCCCCATCGTGGATGGCTGGGTTGTGCCCGAGAATGCGGTATCCGCCACAGAGGAGAAGAGCGGCGGAAGCGATGTGCCGGTCATGACTGGATTCCAGGCGAATGATGCAGCGCTCGGCGGGCCGCCGTCGAGCTCGGCTGCGCAATTCCAGAGTCGCGCGAAACAGCTGTACGGGCCGATGACGGATGAGTTTCTGAAGCTGTATCCGGCGGGCAGTGATGCGGAGGCGGCTCAATCGGGCGTTGCGAGCGGTCGCGACCGGCTGAAGGCCGGCATGTACTTGTGGGCGAGCAAGCGCGCGGAGACCCACAAGTCGCCCGTCTACATTTACTACTTCGATCGCGCCGTGCCCTGGCCTGCGCATCCGGAGTTTGGCGCATTTCACTCCGGCGAGTTGCCATACACTTTCGGCAATCTCCAGAAGTTCGATCGGCCCTGGGAGCCGCTGGATCGAAAAATTTCGAAGATGATGATGGCTTACTGGAAGGACTTCGCGAATTCGGGCGGCCCGAATGATGCGCTTGTTCCGACCTGGGATCCGGTGGATGCCCGCAAGCCGATCGTAATGCGGCTGGGATCTGATGGCGGTCCGATACCGGTTGCGGATGCGGCGAAGCTGGATTTTTGGAGACGATATTTTGATTCGCCGCAGAGCAGGAATGCAGGCCCGTTCTGAACACTCAACGTCCGGAAACCATCGATGAACAGTGTGCCCCCGCGCCTTGCGTCGAGAGGACGAAGGACGCATCGACGCAACCAGGTCTGCGAGAGCGAAGCTACTCTCGACCCTTGGAAATGCGAATGGAGTGCTTGAAGTTCGATTGGTAAAAAGGGGAGCTCCTCTGCTATCCTCCCACCCACATGGCTGCCAATCCGGCATTGAAACGGGGCATCCGCTTCCGCGACCTCGCCCTCTTCTACGTCGTCGTCGCCCTTAATGTGCGCTGGACCTCCGCCGCAGCCGCTGCCGGTCCCAGCATCCTTGTCATCTGGCTCGCCGCCCTCACCTGCTTCTTCATTCCTCTGTCTGCAAGTGTGATGGAGCTCTCATCCCGTCATCCCGAAGAAGGCGGAATCTACGTCTGGACCCGCCGCGCTTTCGGCGACTTCACAGGCTTCATCGCAGCTTGGATGTATTGGATGAGCAATCTGCCGTTCTTCGCCAGCGTGCTCTACTTCGGCGCGGCATCCGTACTCATCCCCTTCGGCAGCCGTGCAGACCGGCTCAGCAGCAGCCCGCTTTACTTCATGACCTTCGCCGCATTCTGGCTTACCGTAACGGTCGTGCTCAACGTGCGCGGAGTCGACTCCGGCAAGTGGCTCAACAACATTTGCTCCGTCGGCAGTCTCGTGCCCCTCAGCCTGCTCATCATGATGGCCGCAGTCTCATGGCATAAGTTCGGCTCTGCCACGCAATTCAATGCTGCAAGCCTCACACCGCATTTATCGCTCGACAATGCCGTCTTCTGGTCAGGAGTCTTCTTCGCATTCTGCGGAGTCGAAGCAGGCAGCGCCATGGGCGATGAGATCCAGAACCCACGCAAGACAATTCCCTGGGCCATCCTCGTCGGCGGAATCGTCATCACCGCCGGCTACATCGGCGGAACTACCGCTCTCCTCGTAGCGCTCCCCAGCGAAGCCGTCAGCGGGCTTCAAGGCTTCGTCAATGGAGTGCATGCGCTTAGCGATCGCCTCGGCCTGGGATGGATCCTGATCCCCGTCGCACTGCTCGTCGGTCTGAACACGGTCGGATCCACCGCCGCAAACCTCTCCTCCACTTCACGCCTTCCGTTTGTAGCAGGCATCGACCACTACTTGCCTCCCGTCTTCGGATCCATCCACCCGCGCTATCGAACACCCTGGGTAGCCATTGCCGTCTACGGCGCAGCCAGCGTCCTCGTCGCAATCCTCGGCCAGGCAGGAACAACTGTGCGAGGCGCCTACAACGTCCTCGTCAGCATGGCCGTCATCTCCAACTTCATCCCCTACCTGCTTCTCTTCGCCGCCATGATCAAGTTGCAGAATGAACCCGCCGGTCCCAACGTCCGTCGCGTTCCCGGAAAAAAACCGGTCGCCATCGCGCTCGCCTTCATTGGCCTCATCGCCACCTCAGCCACGATCGTGCTCTCGCTTTTCCCAGGCGCAGATCAACCCAACAAGGTGCTCGCCGTGATCAAAGTCGTGGGCGCTACGCTCGCGCAGCTTGGACTCGGAATCGCCATCTTCACAGCGGAACGCCGCAGATCGCGCCTCAGCACCGAATCCGGTTTTGAAAGGGCACGACTTTAGTCGTGCCTCAAAAGCCCAATAAAAGCGCCGGGCTTCAGCCCCTGAGGGATCTTGCCAGCTCTAGCGAGAAACTTCCCTGCCGCCGACGAAGACACGCGGCCGCGCAGGAGCCCCAATGAAGTAGGCAAGCTCACGATAATCCGTGAACTCGTGAATCAGAAAATCCGCCTGCTTTCCCGCTTTAAGCGAACCAACCTCATCTCCCAGCCCCAGGCTGTACGCCGCATTGATCGTCGCCGCGCTCAGCGCCTCCGCAGGCGACAGCCTCATCTCCACGCACGCTAGCGAAAGCATGAACGGCATCGAAGGCACCGGCGACGATCCCGGATTAAAATCCGTCGCAACCACAACCGCAAGCCCCGCTTCTACCATCTTCCGCGCCGGCGGATACTGTGTTCTGCTCAACGCAAATACCGATCCCGGCAGCAAAACCGGCTGCACTTCAGCCGCTCGCAAATGCTCCAGCGTCGCATCTGTTGCAGTCTCCAGATGATCCGCCGTCGCCGCTCCCAGTTCTGCCGCGACATCAGCTCCCGTCCCCGGCCGGAACTGCTCCGCATGCACCCGCAGCTTCAGCGCATGGTTCTTCGCCGCGCTCAGCACTGTCCGCGTCTCCTCAACCGAAAACGCATGATCATCGCAGAACACATCACAATACTGCGCCAGCCCCTCCGCCGCAACCTCGGGAATAAGTTCCTCCGCGACAAAGCGGACATACTCAGCACGACGACCCCTATACTCCGGCGGAACCGTATGCGCCGCCAGCAGCGTCGGCACCATTCGCACAGGCCCCTCCTCATTCAACCGTCGAATGACCCGCAGCATCTTCAATTCCGTCTCGCGATCCAGCCCGTAACCCGACTTTGCCTCCAGAGTAGTAGTCCCGCCACGCAGCATCCAGTCACGATGCCGACGCGCCGCTACAAGCAAATCGTCCTCGCTTGCCGCCCGCGTCAGAGCCACGGTCTTCAGAATCCCTCCGCCCGCCGCCGCAATCTCCTGATACGTCGCGCCCGCAATCCGCTGCTCAAACTCCGCCGCCCGGTTTCCCGCGAACACCAGATGCGTGTGCGCATCCACAAACCCCGGCGTCACACAACATCGCTCCGCATCGATAATCGTCGCACCAGCCGGGATCTTGGATTTGAGTTCTTCGTAGCGACCGACGGCGGCGATCCGACCACCATCCATAAGCAGAGCCCCATCTTCGACAATCGCCAGGTCTCTGAGTTCCATGCCAACACGCGCCCGCGGCGGTCCGGCGAGGGTCACAATCTGCCCGATGTTGACAATTGCGGTAGTCATCCAATTACTCGAGTCTCTCGAAAGTAAACCACCTGTCGTACTCAGCTCCTTGGATAGAAACGAATCAGAGAGCCAATATTCTGTTCAATCCTGCAGCCCTCAATCTTCTCACCCGGCAGAAAACAGTTGCCCGGATTGTCAGGATCGTATTGCACCGGAACTCTTCGTCCCACCATCTTGTTCATCAGCGAATCGACAGGCTCAGAAAACATCGACAGCGCAAACCGTGCGGAATAGTCCTTCTCGCCGACCACATAGGAGAGATCAAAGACCGGTAACTGGATATCGCCGAAGCGCAGGTGACGAACCACTTCGAGATTTGCCGATTGGACAGTCCCTTCAGCAGCAGGCCACGATTTCGTTCTCTTCACGGCATTGAGCCTGGAGACGTTTTTGAACACGATGCTCGCCGAGAAAGCAACAACGGTCAGCAGCATTAAGGCGTAGCCCACGTTCTGCATGTCTCGCTTACTTCCCCGCCATCGGAATGTGAATCCCCTTCTCCCGCGCCGTCTCCTGCGCCAATTCATACCCCGCATCCGCGTGCCGCGCCACCCCAATGCCCGGATCGTTATTCAGCACCCGCGCAATCTTTCGCGAAGCCATCTCAGTTCCGTCCGCCACCGTCACCTGCCCCGCATGAAGCGAGAATCCCATCCCCACACCACCACCGTGATGAAAGCTGACCCATGTCGCGCCCGACGCAGTGTTCAAAGCAAAGTTCAGCAGCGGCCAGTCCGCAACCGCGTCCGACCCGTCCAACATTTTCTCGGTCTCGCGATAGGGACTCGCCACCGATCCCGTATCCAGATGATCGCGCCCAATCGCAACCGGCGCTGAAATAATTCCGCGCTTGACCAGATCATTCATTGCTTCGCCCATGAGCGCTCGCTCCCCATATCCCAGCCAGCAGATGCGCGCTGGCAGGCCTTGGAAAGCAAATCTGCCACGAGCCAGCCGCATCCACCGCGTCAAAATCTCGTTATCCGGAAAAAGTTCCACTGCCAGCTCATCCGTCACATCAATGTCCTTCGGATCGCCCGAAAGCGCAACCCACCGGAACGGTCCCGCTCCCGTACAGAACAGCGGACGAATGTACTCCGGCACAAACCCCGGAATCAGAAACGCATCCGCGCATCCCGCATCAAACGCGAATCGCCGGATGTTGTTGCCATAGTCGAACACCACAGCCCCGGCCCGTTGCAGCGCAAGCATCGCATCAACATGCGTCACCATGCTCGCGGTCGACCGGCGAACATACTCCTCTGGATCGCGCTTGCGCAGCTCAGCGGCCTCAGCCAGCGTCAGCCCTTGCGGAACATAACCATTCAGCGGATCATGCGCACTGGTCTGGTCCGTGACAACATCCACCTGCACCCCGCGCCGAGCAATCTCCGGCAGCACGTCCGCGCAATTCCCCACCAGCCCAACTGAAAGCGCACGCCCTTCGCGACGCGCCGCATCGCAAAGCTTCAATGCTTCATCCAGGTTCTCGCTGATGGTGTCGCAATAGCGAGTCTCAAGCCGCCGCTCGATCCGATGCCGATCGACTTCGATCACCAGCACCACGCCATCATTCATCGTCACCGACAGCGGCTGCGCCCCGCCCATGCCCCCCATACCGCCGGTCACAACGAGCTTATGCTTCAGGCTTCCGCCAAAATGTCTTTCCGCCAACGCCGCAAATGTCTGGAACGTCCCCTGCAGAATTCCCTGCGTCCCGATATAAATCCAAGACCCCGCCGTCATCTGCCCGTACATCATCAGGCCCTTGCGGTCGAGTTCGTTGAAGTGCTCCCAGTTTGCCCACTTCCCCACCAGGTTCGAATTCGCAATAATCACGCGCGGAGCCATCTCATGCGTCGGAAACACCGCCACCGGCTTCCCCGACTGCACCAGCAACGTATCCTCGGGACCAAGACCCTCAAGTTCGTGAACGATAGCGTGAAAGCATTCCCAATTCCGCGCAGCCCGTCCGATCCCTCCGTACACCACAAGATCTGACGGCCTCTCCGCCACCTCGGGATCCAGATTGTTCATCAGGCAGCGCAGCGCCGCCTCCTGCTGCCAGCCTTTGCATCGAAGTTTTGCGCCTCGTGGCGCCTGAATCACGGGAGAGGTTGCGGTAGTCATGGTGAGCTCCTGCTCGATATTCAAGTAGAGAATACTACTGCAGCCATCGCCTCATTCGCCCTCAGGCTCAACCTGGGAGCCGCCCGAAATCTGCCGCGCATAATCGTCCGCGTCAAAACTCCCCAGCGACTCCTCGATCAATCCATCCGCTCCGATCCGCCAGCTTTCGAACCCATCGATCTCCACAGCACGTCCGGTGCCTCCCGGTCCCGTGTTCGTCCCCGTAAGCGTCCAGTGGTATTCGACGCGATTTCCTGCCTGAACGAGCCGATTCATCCGGACGCGCAAATCGGGAAACGCCAACATGAACGACTGCGCAGCCGCTGCAATCGCCGCCCGTCCAAGCGAAGGAGGTCCGCCGTTGATCGTCAATGATCCGTTGGGTGCGAAGAACACCGCGACTTTGTCGGCATCCTGGCTGCACCACGCATTTGTATAACCCTCGGCGATTTTTTTGAGCTCGAGTGAAATCTCTTGCATAAGAAGCCATCCTGACATGCAGAGCGAATGAAGGGAAATCCTTTTCAGCGTTCCCGCTCAACATGTATGCTGTCGGGACTTCCACCATTCCAATTGCGGATCCCATCTCGATGAACACTGCAGCTTCTACACTCACCATCGACCGCTCACTTGCGGCTCACGGCGCCATCATGACCTTCCTCGGCCTTGTCTCCGGCTTTACCACCATGTTCGCTAAGTCGCCGCACACCGCACTCGAAGCCCACTCCATCGGCGTCGTTCAGGGCGCACTTCTCTTCGGACTGGCCGCCATCTGGCCCGCTCTCGGCAAAAACGGCGTGGTCACTGCCGCACGAATCTCTGCACTCGTCGGACTCTACGCAAACTGGGTCGGCGCGCAGCTGGCGGCCCTCTGGAGCGCCAAGGGCATGATGGTGGTCAGCGGCTCATCCATGCCCGGTGGCGCAACCCCGTTGATGGAGCTCATCGTCAAGATTTTGCTTCAGGTCTCAATCCTCGTGATGGTGATGTGCCTGTTGATTCTGTGGGCCCTGAAGAAGTCAAGTAACGCAGCCGAATCCCAATAACGAGAAGCATCCAATTTCAATCGGGCCTCAGCCCGCTGATTTATCCTTCTCTTCGTGCCAAACACATTGGTAGAGTGCGTTCCTAACTTCTCCGAAGGCCGCGACAAGGCGAAAGTTGACGCCATCGTCGAGGCCATGAAAGTCCCCGGCGTATACCTGCTCGACCGCGAAATGGACGCGGATCACAACCGCTGCGTCATCACTCTGGTCGGCGAGCGCGAAGCCATACAGGAAGCCGCTATTCGCGGCGTCGGCAAAGCATCCGAACTCATCGACCTTACTCGGCACCAGGGAGCGCATCCCCGCATGGGCGCTGCGGACGTCGTGCCATTCATCCCCATCGAGGGTGTCACCATCGAAGATTGTGTCGCGATGGCAAAGCACGTTGGCGCGGAAATCTGGAACCGTTTCGAAATCCCCACCTACCTCTACGAAGCGGCCGCTGCCTCTCCCGAACGCCAGAACCTCGAAAACATCCGCCGCGGACAATTCGAAGGTATTCGCGCCGAGATCGCCACCAACCCCGCGCGACGTCCCGACTTCGGCGAACCGCGCGTTCATCCCACCGCCGGCGCCACCGTCGTCGGTGCGCGCAAAGCCCTCATCGCCTACAACGTCTTCCTCAACACCACCGATGTTGACGTTGCAAAGAAGATCGCCAGGGCCGTCCGCTTCTCCTCCGGCGGCATGCGCTTCGTTAAAGGCGCAGGGTTCCTCGTTCGCGGTATGGCCCAGGTCTCCATGAACCTCACCGACTTCGAGCAGACGCCCATCCATCGTGTCTTCGAGCTCGTCAAGCGCGAAGCTGCACGCTTCGGCGTGATGCCCGTCTCCAGCGAGATTGTCGGACTCATTCCCAAAGCCGCTCTCGAGCAAGCCGCCGAGTGGTTCCTCCAGGTTGAAAGCTTCGACTCCTCGCTCATCCTCGAGAACCGCCTCGCCTCCGTCATGAGCGGCAAGATGGCTGTCGGCGGTCTTCGTGCCGGAGTCGAGCCATTCATCGAGCAGCTCGCCGCACCTACTGCAACACCCGGCGGTGGCAGTGCCTCAGCCGCAAGCGGCGCAATGGCTGCCGCATTGGCTCAGATGGTCGCCTCCATGTCGCGCGGCAAAAAGGCTTACCTGCAATACGAAGCCCAGCTCAGCGAAGCCATCGCTCGCCTCGCCACGCTCCGCGAAGAGCTGAAGGCTGCGATCGATGCGGACGCCGAATCCTATAACGTCGTCATGAAGGCCTATCGTGCTGCACGCGAAACCGATGACGGCGGTGTTGGCGTGAATGCCGCTCTACGGCATGCAACAAGCGTTCCTCTTGGAGTCGCAGAAACCGCCGCAGAGACAAAGCGAATCGCCGAGTCGCTCAAGCCGATTACAAATCCCAATATGGCTTCCGACCTCATCACGGCGGTCGCGCTCGCTCAGGCAGCATTGACCGGCGCGCTATCCAATGTCGAAATCAATCTCGGCTCCATGAAACCTGGCTTTTCTCAAGACGACGCCTTCTTACTCGAAACGCGGAACCGAGCTGCAAGCCTGGCGATCTAATCGCCTCTGCTCAGTTAATCTTCTCGGTCTTAAGCGTCAGTCGTACAATGGCTGTTCCGTTGATCCCAGCAGTGCAGAAGCCCTCTCGAGCATCAGAGTCGGATGCACTGGCTTCGCCAACACTTCAAACTGGTGCCCTTTCCTGCCCGCCTCTTCCAGCAACATCGCCGTATTCGCGTGACCGGAAAATAACATCACATGGCATGCCGGATAATTCGACTTGATCACAATGGCAAGATCTATCCCGTTCATCTCAGGCAGAATTACATCGAGAATCGAAAGATCCGGCCGCCACTCCGCCAGAATCTCAATCGCTCGTTCAGCTGAGTATGCGGCACGCGCTTCGTAGTGCTGTGTCTTGAAAATCAACGCCAGCGTGTCTGCGATCGCCACCTCGTCGTCGACAATCAAGATCCGCCGGCTATTTTTTTGCAAGGGCATAAGAGCCACTGTTCTCAGTTGAGATGCCGCATTCACCTGTTCAAGGTTGGACGACTCAGCCGTAAATGAGTGAAAATCGTCTTGCGAGGTTTCGCTGTCGTGTCCAGCGGCCCCAAGTTCGTTGGTTCCCTTCGATACGATCTCCCTGCTCTGATCGTCTCCCGGCCCCTTTTTCCGTATCTCTGTGCCCCATACCGACTTACGATGCGCAGCAAACCCTGCTAGGATACCTCGAACAACGATAAATCGTTGATTTCATTGAGGCAATTGCATTGGTGGAATAAGCTGCCGCCGCACCTGAAAGGGCCAGATGGTTGAACAAATAACAACCCGAGAATGGTCCGATCGCTTACGGCGACTGTTGAAGGATCTCAAGGTCACCCAGGCGGGACTCGCTGAACGCCTCGGCGTCTCCCCTGCCACCGTCTCCCGCTGGCTTGCAGGCAAAAATGAGCCCACCGCCGAGACGTATGTCGCCCTCGGCAACCTGGCCGGGCGTCCGGTCGGAGATTACTTCTGGGAGCGCGCCGGAATTGATACCTCCGAATTGCCTGATGCGAACATGCGGCAGGCCCTTTCCTCCATGCGCGTCACCCTCGAGAACTTCAACCTGATCGCAAACAAGAAAATCTCGCAGCACATCGCCGGTGCGGGAAACGCAGTCGCAATCCCCTTGATGAACGTGACAGCTTTCGCTGATCCCATTCCTCCGCATGAAAACGTTCGCCTCTCCCAGGCCAGGTTGGAAGACGTGCTCCTCGCTCCGCTCTCCTGGTGCCCTCACCCCGAGAACATGCTGAGCATGCACGTTGAAGGCGATTCGATGTACCCGACTTTTCCCTCCGGTTCAATCATCTTCGTCGACACGGCGTCTATTGAGCGTGAAAACCTTCATGAGAGACTCGTCGTCGTATCGCACCGCGATCTCGGGTTCAAGGTCGCTCGCTTTCAGCGCCTCGCAGGTTCGGACCTCCTCGTCTCTGCCAACCCGAAATATCTTCCACTCGACGTGAGCAACGCAACCAAGTGGAAGATCTTTGGCGAAGTCCTCTGGTGGGTTTCCAAAGACCCAAAAAATAAACACTGATTTTCCTTCAACTTCAGCCCTCCTGCGATTTCTGCGCTCAACCTTCCGCGGAAGTGCCACATCTTATTACAAACAAGTCGGACGGAGAGTCTCGCGTGCACGGGCCCGGATCGGCTTAGCAGCGCGCGATGCGCACGTCGGCCGTCTGAGGAGGAATATATGAAAAAAACACCATATCTATTTTTGCCCCTGCTCTTCGCGATGGTCTTTGCTGCGCCTGCACAACCGGCTCACGCTCAGATCTCAGTGCAAATCGGTCCCGCACCTGCCTGCCCATATGGATACTTCGACTATTCGCCGTACGATTGTGCTCCTTACGGCTACTATGGCCCCGAGTGGTTCTCCAATGGCGTCTTCGTAGGCGCTGGTCCCTGGTATCACGGCCGCGAGCGCTTCTGGGGTCACGTTGACCGGCACTACGATCGCCGTTACGGCTATCGCGGCGCCTATCCCCGCCACGGCGATCGATTCGAAGAACGCTATCGTAGCGAACGCTGGCAACATTTCAGAGGGAACGACTATCGCGATGGGCACGGTCATTCCCGGCACAGTGAACACCATGACCGCGACCGCGATCACGACCGTCACTAGCTCCATAAGCGTCCGGGCACGCCAATGCGGCCCGGACGCCTTCATCACTCAGCAGCCTTCCAGTGACTGTTTGGTCGAGCGACCGCGTACATCTGGGCTCCAATTTCCGTGAACAACCCTCTGCGATCTTCTTTCGAACCTTCTCCCGCTGCATGGGTGGTATAGAGGTCGAAGTGCGTTCGGTCTGGAATGTAAGTAAAGTGCGCGTCCGCACCCAAGGCATTCAGCACTGCATCCATTTTGTGCGCCGCTCCATCCAGGTAGAACGTATCGGCTGTTCCGACGAAGACGTGAATTTTCCCGCGTAGCAATGCTCCGCGTTGCGCCCAGGTCGTCTGCACAATGTGCGCGAGGTCGTAGTGATCGCGCCAGTATTCAATAACCTCTGGATGTACATCACCGGTTTCACGATCGAACATTTGTGCCGGCCGCCCATCCTTTCCGCGCGGCGAGAATACCCACTCGAACGAAGCTATCTGGCCGCCATAGGGTCCGAGCACGGCCTCATTCCGGGCAAACTGTTCGAATGTCGCCACCACCTTCCCGTGATCTCGCATCACTGGATAAGCTGAGCCATCCGCTCGCCGATAAACATTTGCGTGCGGCGCATAGAGATTGATTCCCGTGAAGTCGTGAAAATCGCTTGGGTCCGGAGACGTTGACCACGTTCCACCAAAGATCTCCGGATAGTCGATTTGCAACTGCAAGCTCGCCCATCCGCCTGAGGAATGCCCCTGTAGGAAACGGCCGCTCGGCTTGGCATCCATTCGATATTTCTTCTCGAGATACGGAATGTACTCCTTCGTAAGCGCCGTCCCCCACGGCCCATTGTTCACTGAATCGTCGAACTCATGCGTACCCGTCGGACACGATTCATCGAGCATGACCCAGATCATCGGAGGCAGTCTCTTCTTGTGCATCATGTCCAGCAACCCAGCGCCAAAGGACTTCGCACCGGCTAAATCTCCACCGAAGCCGTGAGTCCAATACACAACCGGATAATGCTCAGCAGCGTTTTCCTGATAGCCCGGCGGAGTAATCACCCATGCGCGTATATGTGTTTGGCTTCCCCAGAATGCCGACAGCGCCGGGCTTACAGAATCCTCGACATGCGCACTCGTATCCAACCCCTGCGGATCCGGCCGGGGCGCTTGCGCGTCAATCAACTTGTTCAATGTCAATGTCGGCTCCGCACCTTGCCCAGGCGTAAATCCGGACAAGGACACAACCTCGCTCACCAGATCTCCGGGACGGCGGCCGCCATAGTTATAACTGTGATTCACATCGAGCACTGCCTGCGCCTGGTAGTCTCCGGGTTTCAACGTCGAGAAGTGTCCCGGAAAAGCCACATCATCGGTATCGACATCGACTGACATACCCGCCGAAACATCCGAGACCTCCTTTGCAGCGACATAAACGGCCGCGGGTGCGAACGGATTCTCATCCACTGCACTGGCCCCTTTTCCTTCCGCTAGAAAGATCAGCAGCCTTCCTGAAATCGGCTTAGTGAACTGCGGCCCGAGTGTCACTCGAAAAAAGAGGTGTTGTGGTTGTTGCCCATTCCCCGCCAACAGGCAGGAAAGGATCGTGACACACAGCGAGAGCAATCTGAATGTGCGCATGGTGAACGCATTGTATGCGGCAGAACAATGCGTGAGCAATGCAGCGTGTAACGAAATGTCAGGCTTGCTTCTCTAGCGATGCGACGCCGGGCTTACCACCAGATCCGTCGTCTGGCCTGCGCTCAACGTGACCTTGACGGGCGCAGCCACCAGCTCACCCGCCTTGGCCCCTACTCTGTAATCTCCTGGCTCCAGATCAGGAATTACATAGTCTCCATCGCCGTTACTTCGCGCAGTAAACATCTTCCCGTCCCTTAGTCTCGTGGCCGACACAGTAGCGCTCGGAACCGCGTGCGCCGCCGTATCACTCACCTTGCCCGAAAGACTGTAGGTCTCAGCATACGCAGCAACCGTGAACAGCCAGCACATCAACATCGTGAAAGCCGCTGCCCGCACCCGTGAGAACAACTGGATCATCGACAATCCTCCGCCAGACACGAATGCGCCCGCCCGAGCCGTCGCGGAATTCGCCTTGCTCCGGGCGGTTACCAACTGGCTCGCAGCGGACGCTAAGCTGCGCATTGACTTCATTCCGCCTTGTCGCGGATGCATCGCCTCAGCTACGAAGCGCGTCTGCGAATCTCTTCGCGCTCAACCTCTCGCTGCTCCACTGCCGGCCTGCGATCCACCGCCGCTTCCTTGCGGTCGTAGACCAGGTCCTCGAAAAGCGCGCGGTAGTGAATCATTGCTCTCCGCAGATCCTCAGTCGTCGACTGCCCCTTCGCCTGGCGTATCGCAATGTCGTGCGCCGAGCGGTAATTCTGCACCACTACCGGATGATCCACCGAGATATCCGCTGCCCGCTGTTCGAAGTCGCCCATCGGATACCCGCAGGTCGCCATGATGTCGCCGAGTAGCTGATCCGCCTCCGCGACCGCTCCAGCTGGAGCATCCACAAAGTGTGCCTGCACGCGGTCCCATTGCTCTGCGAATCGCGACCGGTCCTCTGCGGCCAAGGTCCGCAAATGATACTTCTCCACTCGCTCTGCACGCTTCTCAAGCTGTGCCTCGGCGCGTCGACGATCGCCGCTCTCCGCAATCGACCGCTCGTACTCCGGTCCAAAGCGCGAACGCAGTTTCTCGGTCCGTCGCCGCTGAACAAAATAGATAATCGCGCCGACAATCACCACGACCAGTGCAACAATGATCGCGATCTGGGTGGGAGTAAGGTCCTGCATGTTCATATCCCGGGTCCTCCTGCTTTAGCTAGTCACATGTAAGTTGATATATGCGTTCACCGCCCAGGCACTCGGGGCAGTACAGGTTGGAGCACCTGCCGGTGATCGCAGGTTGCCTCTCCTCACAGGAGCCCAACAAAGACGTGTGGAAAAGCAACCCGCATTCATAGGTCATTGCGGAACGACGCTGTCCGGCACCGCAGGGCGAGTCGGAGTTACACGCTGCACAGGTGGAGGAGCAGTCTGCGGCGTCGCGTTCTGCGACTCACCACCCGGAGCGGGCTGTTGCTCCTGCACTCCGATGGACGCACCCGAAACTACGAGCTCCACGCGCCGGTTCTTCGCGCGACCCGCCGCGCTCGAGTTGTCCGCGATGGGATCATTCTTCCCGAATCCTTCAGCGGTTACATTGTCATCGTGCACGCTCTGGCTGACCAGGTAGTCCTTGACGCTTCCCGCGCGTTCTTCTGAAAGCTTCTGGTTGTACTCCTCCGAACCGATGCTGTCTGTGTGTCCTTCCACTTGAACCTTCAGGTCGGGATGGGCCAGCAGAATGCCCGAAACCTTTGCCAGCTTTTCCCGCGCTGCCGGCTTCAGCGTGTACTTGTTGAAGTCGAACAGGACGTCAGGCATCTCCATGATCAATCCACGCGCCGTCTCGCGGGTTTCCAGCACCGCACTAAGCTGCTGTTTCAGCCGTTCGCGCGCCTGCTGCTCCTGCAGGGCAAGTTGTTGCGTCCGCTGTTCCGCATCCAGTTGTGCCTGCCTTGCTTTTTCCGTCTGAGCCTGGGCGGCAGCCGTTGCCGCCTCCGCCTGGGCCCGTTGTGCAGCTTCAGCCTCTGCCCGCCGGGTAGCTTCCTGTTGCGCCAGTGCCGCCTGTTGCTGTGCTAGCTGCGCCTGCTCGGCGTCCCGCCGTGACTGCTCAGCCCGCTGCCGGGATTGCTCGGCGTTCTCTTCCGCCTGCACTCGAGCGGCCCGTTGCGCTTCCTCGTCCTCAGCTTTGATCTTGCGGATGGTCATGATGCGCGCGTCTTCTGATGCCTGCACTGCTTCG
>Ga0207689_10001867_pt1 | contig 19943 bp, 20 predicted proteins | sample KBSMisM52_FD_184312 | JGI IMG/M metagenome (GOLD analysis project Ga0207689, IMG submission 184312) | Miscanthus rhizosphere microbial communities from Kellogg Biological Station, Michigan, USA - KBS Miscanthus M5-2 (SPAdes) (version 2) | ecosystem: Host-associated > Plants > Roots >... | reverse complement strand
GGTCCGCTATTTGAGCCACAATGCCGTACGAGCGCTTCCCCGTTTTGACGTAGTCCACCAGAAAATCCTTGTGATACACCAGGCTAGCTGTTTTGAGACGGCGCAGATATTCCGGAAACAGCCCGGCCATAAACAGCGTGAAGTCCCCGATGTGTTGGTGAACGGCACGTTCACGGTCCAAGGATTGCGCTTCAAGCAAGACCTCTGATTCGAACAAGAGATCCACGACCGTATCGACCTGCTGTCCTTGCTGGTTTTTGACTTTAAACAGTTGGTCGGTATGGGTGAAGTCGACGAGCAGATTGGTGACGTAGGTCGTGACGTTGAGATCGGGCCAGCCGAGCTGTTCCGTGAAGGTCTTCTCGGTCAAGGCGCTGAAGAGTTGCCGCAGCGGGTGTCGAGCCGGGATCGAACTTCCCATCTCTCCCTCTCACTCGATCAGATGCGCTCTGTCCTATTATAGCAGACTCTCTTCAGGAGACCGCTGAAATCGCATCTCGACTATCCAAGACGAAGGTGACCGGACCATCGTTCACGAGTTCCACCTTCATGTGAGCCGCGAAGACACCTGTTTCCACCGCGGTGCCCTGGGCCTTCAGGGCAGCCGCCACCTCTTCGTACCATCGCTTGGCGTCCTCGGGCGGCGCGGCGTCTTCGAAGCCAGGGCGTCGGCCGCTCTTGGTGTTGCCCAGCAAGGTGAACTGAGACACCAGGAGGACGGCGCCGCCCACATCCACAAGCGAGCGGTTCATCTTTCCGGCATCGTCGGCAAAGATGCGCAGTCCACGCAGTTTCTCGACCATGAACCGGCAGTCTGCCTCGCCGTCCCCCTTCGCCACGCCGAGCAGCACGAGCAGCCCGGGGCCTATCGTCCCCACAATGTGCTCTTCCACCTCGACGGAGGCCCGCATCACCCGCTGAATGACCGCTTTCATCGGTCGCGGCCCGACGGGCGCAACCGGGACAGCGAGCCTTCAAGCGCGAGCAACCTGCGTTTTGCCTGCAGCCCGCAAGAAAATCCTCCGATCGACGCGTCCTGCGCAATGACCCGGTGGCACGGCAACACGATCGGCAAGGGATTGGCACCAACCGCTCCGCCGACGGCCCTAGCATACTGTACCCCCCCGACCCGTGAGGCCAGACCTCGGTAGGACCATAGTTGGCCATAGGGGATTGCCCGTAGCGCGTTCCACACTCGACGCTGGAACGCTGTACCTCGCGACAGGTCGAGCGGGAGATCAAACGACGTGCGCCTTCCCGTCAGGTATTCAACCAGCTGCTTCCTGGCCTCTCGGAGTGTGGCCGAGGAGGACGCGCGTGGCACGCACGCCGCCTCCACGCCTAGACCGGCTGCAACCGCCGCCTTGGACGGTTGCGGCAGAACGATCGCGGCAAGGCCCCGTTCCGATTCCGCGACCCCCATCCAGCCCCAGCGCGACTTGAACATCAAGAGGCGATACATGCCGATTCCTAGCGGCCGGCCATCCGGCCAATCTTGCTTCGGACCATTCCCCAAACCAGATCCAGTTCTTCAGAGCGCAACAGGGCGTGCACACCCAGATATCCGCTCACACTCAGCCCAATCGCCACGGCCAACATCACTGATTTCGCCGCCCACTCCCCCTCATGCGTCCAGACCTGCGCCCCGGCCACCCACAAGCAGGCGAGTACGAGTGGAATACAGGCGACCATGACACGCCCGGCAGACCGGCCGACCGTTCCCCATTCGACTCCGCCAAGGCGTCGATTGAGCACGGCAACGAGAATGCCGCCGTTGACCATTCCTGCGAGCGCCGTAGCCAGGGCCAGACCCGAGGCGCCCAGCGACGACATCAGCAAGAGCGAAAAGACGATGTTGGCTGCCACGGCGACGGCCGCCGCAATGGCGGGTGTCTTCGTATCTTGCAGAGAATAAAAGGCCGCCACGATGATGCGCACGCCGCCAAACGCCCAGAGGCCGACGGCATAGCAGAGCACGGCCATCGCGGTCTCGGCGGTATCGTGTGCCGTGAACGTGCCGTGCTCGAAAAACAAATGGACGATCGGCGTGCGCAGGACAATCAGCCCGAGCATGGCCGGGAACATGATGAAGACGATCATCCGCAATCCGAAACCGAGCGTCGCCCTGAGCTCTTCCATGGCGCCGCGCGTCGCCTGGGCCGAGAGCGTCGGCAAGATCGCCATGGCGAGCGCGACGCCGAAGATGCCCAGCGGAAACTGGATCAGCCGCATGCCGTAAAAGAGATAGGTCGGCGCGCCGGCGATGAACGACGCCAGAATTGTGCTGATCGTCAAGTTGACCTGCGTGACCGACATCCCGAGCAACGACGGGACCATCAGTTGGCCGATCCGCTTCACGCCGGGATGTCCCGGCTCAAAACGGAAGCCAAACAGCAGCCCTCGCACTTTGAGGCTGGGCAGTTGCATGACGAACTGCGCGACTCCTCCGGCCACGACGCCGATTGCAACCCCAAGAATCGGCTCTTCGAGTTGGGGGGACAAGAGCAATGCGCAGCCGATAATGAAGATGTTCAGGAACAAGGCGGCATAGGCCGGAACGGCGAACGCCCGGACCGAGTTCAACATACCCATCGCCATCGCGGCGAGACTAATGAACAGGAGATAGGGGAACATCACCCGGGCCAGCAACGTCGTCAGCGCCAGCTTCTCAGGCGAAGAATGAAAACCCGGAGCGAGCAATTGCACCAGCCATGGCGCCGTGACAATGCCCACGAGCGTCACCAGCGTCACGATCGTCAGCAATGTCGTGAACGCGGCGCTCGCCAGCTCCCAGGCTTCCTGCTTGGACTTGCGCGACTGGTACTCGGTGAACACCGGAATGAAGGCGCCGGACATCGAGCCCTCGGCAAACAATTCCCGCAGCAGACTGGGGATGCGGAAGGCGACGTAGAACGCATCGGCCGCGGGGGTGGCGCCGAACAGCCGCGCCAGCACCATGTCGCGTATGAAGCCCAAAATACGGCTGGAAAAGGTGGCAATCCCAATGACGCCCGCCGCCTTCACCAGCGAGTGATTTTCCTGCTGCAGGGAGACGGGAGAGACGGCGGTGCGGTCGGACATCGTACCGGATTTTAGCAGGATCTCTGGAAAGTCTCTAATGATACCGCTCGGCAGGCGACATACTCTCCTTCTTACTCATGATGGTTCCTGCAACAGGCGGTTCGAAAGCTCGTCCGGATTGTCACCTGGAGCCGCAGGACAGACACGAGCCAGAATCACACCGCATCGTTCGATGCCAGCGCAGAATCCTCCGGTGATGTCGTTCTCTCTGAGCTTGGTGATGACCGCCTCCACCACGTCGTTCCACTGAGCCGGAGCAATGCCCGATCCGATTCCCGAATCCGGCAAGACATAGACGTGCCGCTCGAGAAGCGAGACCATGAGCAGCACCCCCGTACGCTGGCGTGTCCGCGAGAGGTTGTGTTGCCCAAAGGCCTGTTCCGCCCTCAACTGTACCTTGCGGCGCAGACGCTCGGACGACGTCACCGCCCGAATGACCGGAGCGAACGTGCCGATCCACGAGCCGATCGCATAGGACAGCAAGACGGCAACCAGCAGCCATGCCGCCTCGACGGTCTGCCATCGCCAGGAAGCCCAGAATCCCTCACCCATGAGCAGACTCGTGAGCACGACCAGCGCCAGCGCGAGCCCGGCACGGTGTTGTGCATCGCGATACAGACCAGAGCGCGCCACGAGCATCGGCACGATTTCCGCGCGCGTGTGTGCTTCTGCGGCGCGCACGGCCTCGCTGATGCGGGCTTTGTCCTGCTCGCTCAGAATGAACTTACCAGTCGCCACTGGCACCTCCGCCGCCGAAATCACCGCCGCCGCCGCTGAATCCTCCGTCGGACGACCCCCCGCTCCACCCACCTCCGCCGCTACTGTACCAGGACCAGTCGTCGGCTCTACGCCGGCGCTGCCGGCCGCCGGCTGCGCTCAAGACCACCCAAAGAAGGACAGCTGTCACCCCCGCTGCGGCGACTCCCCAGACAAGACTCGCAGCCTGCGCCACCATAAACGACAGGACCGCACCGAGCAACGCGCGGGCCCGCCGGAGGCCTTGGCTCAAGATCAGACCGGCCAGGAAGCCGACGATGATGCCGATCACCACGTACTGGAGGGCGCTCGTTGCGCCTTCCGGTCGCGGCACTGCGTCGTCCGCCGCCTGATACGTGCCTTCGATCGTGTTGAGAATTGCTTCCGTGCCGGCCCGCACGCCCCCTGGAATGTCCCCCGCCTTGAAACGCGGCACGATCTCGTTGCGAATGATCCGGGCGGACCGTAAATCGGTCAGCGTACCTTCCAGCCCGTAGCCGACTTCGATCCGAAGCTTTCGCTCTTTGAGGGCGACCAACAGCAGGACCCCGTTGTCGGTACCCTTTTGGCCGAGCTTCCAGGTGGTGGCGACGCGATGGGAATATGCCTCAAGCGGCTCTCCTTCGAGTGAAGGAAGGATCAACACCGCGACCTGATTGCCGGTTTTCTCCTCATGCGCCTTGAGCTGATCGCTCAGGTGCTCGGTGTCCTGAATAGACAGGACACGGGCAAGATCCACCACACGTCCCGTCAAGGGCGGGACGTCCAGTGCAGACACGAGAAATGGATTGAGAAGAAGTCCAAACAAGACGATGAGCCGTGCCGGCACTCGCCAGACACGGCTCAAACTAGGGGCGCGCATCATTGGAATTGGTTCAGTTGAATTTGACCTCCGGCGGTTTGGCAACCGCCTTCTCGTCGGCGACCGTGAAGTTCGGTTTTTCTTCCATATGGAGCATGAACTTGGCCGTCAGATTTGTGGGAAAGTACCGGACCATTTTGTTGAATTCCGCGACGCGGTCGATATAGCGCTTACGGGCGACTGCAATGCGGTTTTCCGTCCCCTCGAGCTGGCTCTGGAGATCACGGAAATTCTGATCCGCTTTCAAATTCGGATAATTCTCTGCAACAGCAATGAGACGGCCAAGCGCAGATGACAGACCCGCCTGCACTTTTTGAAACTGTTCGAAGGCCACGGGATCCTTCAGCGTTTCAGGTGTGATCTGAATCGCGGTGGCCTTTGCCCTGGCTTCCACGACGCCTTCGAGCGTTTCTTTCTCGTGCGCGGCATAGCCCTTCACCGTGGCCACGAGGTTGGGGATGAGATCCGCCCGTCGCTGGTATTGATTGACCACTTCGCTCCACGCGGCCTTGGTGTCCTCATCGAGTCCCTGCAAATCGTTATAGCCGCAACCCCACAGGCTCGCGCTCATCAGGACACCCATCACGATCATCAGACCCCTGCCCATAGCCATCCTCCTTCTGATGAAGGTGCAAACAGGATCATGCTATCATGCGGATACATTTGAAGATAGCGGAGGTTGCCGCCCATGTCGCTCGAGCGTTCGTCCCGACAGCCAGGTGGATTTCAAGTGAGGCACCGGTCATTGGGCATCTACCAAGGAAGCGCGATTGAACTGGCCTTCTGGCATCCTTCTTCCACGATGCCGGAATATGGGCTCTGCCGGTTTTCCACCAAAGACAAGGCGCAAGCCTTGATCGATTTCCTCACCTCTCCAACCTGCGCCGAACCGCTCGATCCGCGCGACTTGACGATCGAACCATACGATCTCACCGAGCACGAGCGGCTGACGACGGAATATCCCTTGCCGTCCGCCTGGGAACAACCGATCTAAAGACGTTGCATGGAGGATGATGGGTGAGGCACTGAGAGGTGCCGCGCGATCAGCCTTTGGCAGGCACGGCTGCGGCTGCCGATTTCTGCAGATGATCGGTGGCCTGCGCCTGAATGAAAGCCAGCAGCCGCTTATTGTCCTGGGCCGCACGTAAGAACTTAAAGGCAATACCGCGCTGACTGACTGAGCGCACCATAGCGGCCACCTCGAGCGGTGGCTCGTGAGTCCCGGTCGAAATTTCGAGGTAAAAAATATCATCGACTCGCACGTGGGTCTCGCTCTTGATGATGCAGCCGCCCATCGAGAGATCGAGCACGGTGCCCTCGCCGCGGACCTTGCCGCCGGAAAACGACAGAAACAGCCGCACAGGAATCCGGAGATGCTCACGACGGTCGACCGGATGGCGCGGACGGTCGAGCCCGATGCGCGACGCCAGGAAGCGGCAACTGCACTGAGGGCAAGAAAAGGGAGACAGTAAAAAGATCGCCGCCACTCGTTCGCTGGCCGACAGCGGCCTGGAACGGAGCACCCGCTCATGGCGACATTGGGGACAATTCAGCAGTCGGCCCATCACTCATCGATAGTGCATGTCGGCCGATCTGTCAAGGGAAGAGGCGTAACACGCTATGATCTGTGAACTTTAGCTTGTAGGCGGCAGCTGACACTTGCGGGATGTTAGTGCGATTCGTCGTGGGGATCGGCCGGCGCTTCGGTGAATGGACCTGGCTCAGCGATGGTGGCGTGAAGAAACTCCCGGTTTAACTTGGCGATGAAGCGGACGCTGATCGATTTTGGGCATACGGCTTCACATTCATACTGGTTGCTGCAGGACCCGAACCCTTCGCGGTCCATCGCGGCGACCATCGCTTTGGCGCGCTTCGTTCGTTCCGGATCGCCTTGAGGCAACAAGGCAAGGTGGGAGACCTTGGCTGCGACGAACAATGTGGCCGACGCATTCTTGCAGGCGGCTACGCAGGCCCCACACGAAATGCAGGAGGCGGCATCCATCGCAGTCTCCGCCTGATCCTTGCCGATCAGGAACACATTGCCGTCGACCGCTCCGCCGGTATTGACCGAGATATATCCTCCGGCCTGCATGATGCGATCGAACGCGCTCCTGTCCACGACAAGATCTCTGATGATTGGAAAGGCCTTGGCCCTCCAGGGCTCGATGGTAATTGTGGCGCCGTCCGTAAACCGACGCATATACAGCTGACAGGCCGTGATGCCGCGATCCGGCCCGTGCGGGATGCCGTCAATGACGAGCGAGCAGCTGCCACAAATGCCTTCTCGGCAATCATATTCGAACGCCACCGGCTCCTCGCCCTTGAGCGTGAGCTCGTGATTGACCACGTCCAGCATCTCGAGAAAGGACATGGCAGGACTGATGTCTTTGGCCTGATAGGTGACCAGCCGGCCCTTGTCCGCCGGTCCCGCTTGCCGCCAGATGTTCAGCGTGAACTTCATCGTTCTCGTGACTATTGGTACGTGCGCGTCGAAGGTTTCACAAACTCGAACAGCAGCGGTTCCTTGTGCAGCACCGGCGGACTGTTGGGCACATACTCCCACGCGGCCACGTGGGAGAACCGAGCGTCGTCCCGCACTGGCTCTCCAAGCGCTGTCTGATGCTCTTCCCGGAAATGCGCGCCGCACGATTCTTCGCGATGCAATGCGTCATGGCAGAGCAGTTCGGCGAATTCGAGGAAATCGGCGACCCGTCCGGCATATTCCAGTTCTTGATTCAGCGTCTCCCTGGAGCCAAGCACCGCCACGTCGTGCCAGAACTCCTCGCGCAAGGCCGGGATTCGTTCGAGCGCTTGTTTGAGTCCCGCTTCGTGTCGCGCCATCCCGCAGAGATCCCACATGAGGTGTCCCAACGTTCGGTGAAAAGACGCGGCGGTTTGTCTGCCCCGCCCCCGCAGCAGACGCCCGACCCGGTCGTTCACCCGTTCCTTCACGGCACGTACATCGGGATGGTTGGGACCGATCGGGCTGCTCTTGGTGGTCGCCAAGTAATGCCCGATCGTGTAGGGCAGGATGAAGTAGCCGTCGGCCAACCCTTGCATCAGCGAACTCGCACCCAGGCGATTGGCGCCATGATCGGCAAAGTTCGCCTCTCCGATCACGAAGAGGCCGGGAATCGTGCTCATCAAATTATAATCGACCCATAGGCCGCCCATCGTATAGTGCGGCGCAGGATAGATGCGCATCGGCGTCTGATAGGCATTCTCGCCGGTGATGCGTTGATACATATCGAAGAGATTGCCGTAGCGTTCCTGGATGACTTCGAGCCCTTGCTTGCCGATGGCGTCCGAGAGGTCTAAGTACACCCCATACCCGCCGGGCCCGACGCCGCAGCCTTCGTCGCAAATGTGTTTAACCGCCCGAGACGCCAAATCGCGGGGAGCCAGATTGCCGAAGCGCGGATAGCGGCGTTCCAAGAAATAGTCTCGCTCCTCTTCAGGGATTTCATCGGGCGGCCGGACGTCACCCTTCTGCTTGGGGACCCACAAACGCCCATCATTGCGCAGCGACTCGGACATCAGCGTCAGCTTCGCCTGATAGGCCTCGCTTGGTGGGATGGCTGTCGGATGGATCTGCGTGAAGCAAGGATTGGCAAAGGCGGCGCCCTGCTTCCACGCCCGGTAGGTGGCGGTCACATTGCTGCCGCTGGCGTTGGTGGAGAGGTAGAAAATATTGCTATAGCCGCCCGTCGCCAACACGACAGCTCGAGCCGTGTGCGATCGGATCTCGCCGGTAACGAGATCGCGCACGACGATCCCCCGCGCGTGACCATCCACGACGATCAGATCGAGCATTTCCGTCCGCGGATGGATCCTTACCTGGCCGCGCTCGATCTGCCAGCAGAGGGCGGAATAGGCGCCGAGCAGGAGTTGCTGGCCCGTCTGACCCCGGCAGTAAAACGTGCGGGACACCTGGACGCCCCCGAACGAGCGATTGGCCAGCTGGCCGCCATATTCGCGGGCAAAAGGCACGCCGAGCGCCACGCATTGATCGATGATCTGGGTGCTGACCTGGGCGAGCCGGTAGACGTTCGCTTCGCGGGAGCGGAAGTCGCCGCCCTTGATCGTGTCATAAAACAACCGCTCCGTGCTGTCGCCGTCGTCTTGATAGTTCTTCGCCGCGTTGATGCCGCCCTGCGCCGCGATACTGTGCGCGCGGCGGGGACTGTCCTGAAAGCAGAAGCACTCCACGTGATAGCCGAGCTGTCCAAGGGTAGACGCGGCGCTGGCGCCGGCCAGGCCCGTTCCCACCACGATGATGCCGATCGATTGTTTGTTCGACGGACTGACCAGTTTTTCACTGAAACGGTGACGGTCCCATTTGCTGTCGAGCGGTCCCGATGGGACTTTGGAATCGAGTGTGATCACGCGCGTACCAGTCCAAAGGCAATCGCCAGCACGATGGCGGCATTCCCGACGACCACCAGCATGGCGACCAGCAGGCCCGCGCCGCGAAAGAGCCGGTCGAGCATGGGATGTTCCAGGCCCAAGCTCTGGAGGCTGCCGGACAGCGCGTGACTGAGATGAAAGCCCAGCGCTACTTGGCCAATGAGATAGATCACGACCAGCGCCGGATTCTGAAACGCATGGACGACGTTGCCGAAAACATCACGGTGTCCGCGGAAGTCCAGGCGGTTATGGACCGAGGGATCCACCACGCCGGCGGTCAAATGCAGCAGGTGAAAGACGATGAACAACACCAGGAGGCTGCCGGTAAACGCCATCGTCCGGGACGCCAGCGACGCGCGACGATACCGATGCGTCACATAGCCGGCCGGCCTGGCACGCCGATTCTGGATGGCCAACCGGACCGAGAGGCCGATGTGCACCGCAACGATCCCGAGCAGCGTCAGCCGAGCGCTCCACAGGGCCATCGGCATGTCCCGCAAGAACGCGGCGTACGAATTCAGCGCATCCGGCCCTTGAAACACCTGTAAATTACCGAGCATGTGGAAGACCACAAAGACGACGAGCGCCAGCCCCGAGAGGGCAATGAGAACCTTGCTGCCGAGGGAGGTGAGGATGTGTCCGAAGAATCGGATCATGAGCAACGGGCGCGTCGCACCGCTTCCTTCATATGTACTCCGCTCTCGTCAATAGCTCAAGTGTCCGACAGAAAGGCGCGGGCTCATGCCGGCGAAGCGGTTGCAGCGCGCCCAGCCACGTAGCCTGTCGCCCAGGCCCACTGAAAATTGAATCCGCCGATGCGCCCATCGCAATCAAGCATCTCTCCGATCAGATACAGGCCGGGAACCGACTTCGATTCCATGGTCCGATAATTGATCTCCTCGAGAGGAATGCCGCCGGCCGTCACTTCGGCATGGTTCCACCCGCGGTCCGTCGCCACAGGGAGAGGCAGCCGGGTCAAGGTGGCGACCACCTTGTCTCGTTCGCCGCGAGGCACCTGCGCCGTCGCTGTCCGTGCATCGGTCCCGAGAGAAGTGCAGACGGCCTCCGCCAGGCGTTCCGGCATCATGAGCGCCAACGTCTTGCCGAGCGACTTTCGCGGATTGGCCGCCGCCTGTGCCATGAACCAAGCCCGTGCCGCTTCCGGCGTCCATTCCGGAATCAGACTGACGGAGACGTCAGCTTGCTCTCCCTGTTCGCGAGCCAATGTCCAAAACCGGCTCGCATCCATGACCACCGGACCACTCACGCCAAAATGGGTCCAGAGCAGGCTTCCCCTGCGGAGATCGACGGGCTTCCCGCCCACGACCGTGGTGAGCACCACATCCAGCGACAGGCCCGAGAGCATCCGATGAAACATCGTCTCGTGGAGGACCAGTGGCACGAGCGCGGGAACGGTCGTGGTCAGCGAATGACCGAGAGAGTGTGCGAGCGCAAAGCCCGAACCATCGCTCCCCGATCTCGGAAGCGACTGGCCGCCGGTCGCGAGGATGACTGCCTTTGCGGCGATGGCGCCTTCGCTGTGGTGAATGACGAACCTTCCGTCTGCGCGTTCGATGCCCGAGACGCGCCGGCCGGTCTCAATCTCCACGCTCAGACCCCTACAGCGCTCGAGGAGCGCAGTGAGCACGGTCCGCGCCTTGTCGGTGGTGGGGAAGAGCTTACCGGTGGCTTCGCGCTTGAGTTCGACGCCCATGCCCGCAAACCACTCGATGGTCCGTTCGACGGACCAGGCCGCGAGCACATTCTTGATGATGCGGCGGTTGCCGAAGAAGTCGGCGGCAGTCACCGCAGCATGTGTGACATTGCATCGCCCACCGCCGGACACCAGGATCTTGGCGCCCAGTGTCTTCGCACCATCGAGGAGGACGATCCGGCGGCCTCCCTTACGTTCGCCGGAGGCGATCGCAGCGGCAAGGCCGGCTGCGCCCCCTCCGACGATCACGAGATCCGCCGAGTCCATCGAGCGCACGATAGAGGAGTCTGACCATGCCGGATCTGTCTCGGACGGATCGTCACCGGCATCAACGTTCCGTTGGCCCGTTGGCGGCTTCAGATGGAGGCGGCCCCCCCATCCACTGAACCAACAGACGAAGAAGTCCTTCGACTTCTGCTTGGCCATGGAGATAGAATCCGGCGCGTGACCCGTCCACTCTACCGACACGGACACCCATCGTGACTATCTTCCCCAGCGAAAACACGGTCTCGTCGGTCTCCTCGTCACCGATATAGAACAAGCCGGTTCGCCCGAGATGTTTCATGAGGGCTAAGGTGGCGAGACCCTTTCCGCCTTGCCCTGGAGGCAAGACGTTGATGGCATACTTGCCTTCGATCAATTGAGGGGCAGGACGCAGCCGCCGGAGAGCGGCGAGCGCGGCCATGCCGACATCCGCTGGATTCTGGGCGCCGCGAAAATGCACTGTGAGCGAATAGCGTTTGTCCTCGATGTCGGCGCCGAGTGAGGTCATGGGAAGACTGCTTTGCAACTGCTGCTTCCATGTCGCGCATGTCCGTTCGGCTTCAATTAACACGCTGGGAGCGGTCAATGGACTTTCGATGCCATGATTGCCGATCAGATGAGGCACGTAGCCATTGATCCTCATCGCGACGTCGGCCAGCGCTCTCCCGGTCACAATGGCACAGGGCGCGCGCTGGCTCAGCGCACCGAGCGACTGTAACGTGGAGTCAGAGACGGCGACCGCATGGCGATCGCGTGAGATCGGTGCGAGCGTGCCATCGAAATCAAAGGCATATAACAGCGGCTGAGACGCGGCATCGCGCAATGCGCGAACGCCGGTCTCCGAAAGGGCATGAATCACGCCTGCCCTCCCGTGGTGGTTCTGACGTTTCGGGCACTTGTTTGCCGTTCGACACGCGCTCGCTGCCGCATGCGAGCGGCATCCATGAGCATTCGTCCCGCCCAGCGAAACACGTTGAACTCTTGGACGATCCCCCTCATGCTCCGCATGCGGGCGCGTTGTTCGGTCGGAGGCATGGTTAAGGCGAGATGCATCGCCGCCGCGCACTGATCGATATTATAGGGGTTCACCACGAGTGCGTCCGGCAACTCGCTGGCCGCACCGGTGAATTGGCTGAGAATGAGGATGCCCTGCTCATCGTCCCGTGCCGCGACGAATTCCTTGGCGACCAGATTCATCCCGTCGTGAAGGCTGCTGACGACGCACAAATCGGCGCCGCGGTAATGCATCATCACATCCTGTACATCATGATGCTGAATCAGGAGATGAATAGGCCGGTAGGTCTCGGTGCCGAACCGGGTATTGATGCGGTCGGCCAGCGCCACTACTTGTTGCTTGAACAGTGCATATTCCTCGATCTTCGAGCGGCTCGGCGCGGCAATTTGGACAAACGTAAACCGTCCAATCCACTGGGGCTCCAGCTCCAAGAGTCGTTCGGCGGCCAGAAACCGTTCAAGGATGCCCTTCGTGTAGTCGAGACGCTCGATCCCCAATGCCACGCGGTGATCGGGCGGCAGCGCATACATTTCCCGTATCCGCCTGCGACATTCGGCGACGGACGGCTGGTGAGTGAGCGCGCGGCTCGGCCACTCGATCGAGATCGGATAGGGATTGACCGCTGTCAGTTTCCCTCCGTATGAAATGGTCGAACTGTCCCAGTCGATCCTCGTCTCGAGCGACCGATCCACCGTGTTGATGAAGTTACTGCAGTGAAAGCGCGTGTGGAATCCCAAGATGCTGCTGCCCAACAGGCCTTCCAAAATTTCGACATACCATGGACAGATCGCATAGCGTTCGGGGTTCGGCCAGGGGATGTGCCAGAACGTGATGATGGTGGCATTCGGCAGGTGATCCCGTACCATCTTTGGTACCAACGCGAGATGGAAATCCTGGATCAGCACGACGGGATTATCGGTTTTGGCTTCCTCCACGACGGTCAACGCGAACCGTTCATTAATTTCCTTGTACTGCTGCCAATCTGTGGACCGGAATACCGGACGCACGTGGGCCAGATGGCAAAGAGGCCAGATCCCTTCATTTGCGAACCCATAGTAATAGCCGGCTTCTTCTTCAGGGGTGATCCAGACTCGCCGGATATCGAATGAGGGCGCATCAGGCGGCACACGGACATGGCCGCGCGCGTCCACCACATCTCGGTCCGCGCTGCCGTTTCCATGCGCGATCCACACGCCGGAGCAGGCCCGCATGATCGGCTCCAGGGCCGTGACGACCCCACTGGCCGGTACTTGGACCTGGATGGCGCCATCCTTCCAATTGTGAATGTAAGGCTCGCGGTTCGACACAATCAGCACCTCGTCTCCGGCCAGATGGTCGTGGAGAATGGACTTCAGGGTGACAGGCTTCCAGCTCAACTGGCTTTCGTCCCGCATGCGCTTGTCCGCCTCAAGATCGTGGATGAGCGCGCGCAGATCTTTGGCGACGGGCTGCAACTCGGGACCATGGTGCTTGTCTTTCTTCAAGGCAATGAACCCTTCGCCCCGCAGCATCGCCCGGACGCCTGTCACCCACCCGCGCCAACTCAAGTGGGCGACAAGGACGGTGACGGAAGAAATCACTGCCCCAATGACGGCAAAGAGATAAAACAGGTACCGCTTGGTATCGCTGCTCCGGCGTTGGACCCAGCTCATGTCGTGCACCAGCATCAAGCGGCCGAGTGGACCGCTATTGCCTTCGATGCCGACGGCCGACACATGTACGGCTCCGCGCGGCAGCTGCACGAGAGCCGTTTGGCCGGTGAGCACCGTCGTGGTCCCCTCACATGTGATGGCGTCCGGATAGGTGAATGTCTTGTACAGCAGGCGATTGTTGCGGTCGCAAAATCCGATCGCAAACAGCCGTTCATCCTGAATGATCCGGTTGAAATACGCCGCCAGCTTCGTCTTGGATTCGGACACCAAGAGGTCGCCGAGGGGGCCTTCGACCATGCGGCCGACGAGTTCGGCGCGGATTTCGAGATCCTTCATGAACCATTTCAGCGTGAGGCTATCGACCAGTGGGATGACGGCATAGGCCAAGGCGGCCAGCACCAGAGCCAAAGGAAACAAAAAGCGCAATGACAAGCGCATAACATCACCTCTCGTTTACTTCGGCCGCAAAATGCCCTAGTGTGAGGACATGTATCCCTACGCTCTCATAGGCAATTGTCATACCTCCGCCCTCATCAATGCAACTGGGTCCGTCGAATGGATGTGCCTCCCCCGGCCGGACAGTCCGCCGGTGTTCGGACGGCTCTTGGATCCTGAAGGCGGCCATTTTTCCATCGCCAGTCCGCCATCGTCCATGGCCTACACGACGAGCCAATCGTATCTTCCCAACACCAACATCCTATTGACGACCGTCAAGCACTCGAAAGGTGACGCGTTTCAGATCACGGACTTCTGTCCCCGATTCGAGCAGTACGGCCGCATGTATCGTCCTGCCGCCCTGTTTCGTCTCGTCCAGCCTCTGCAAGGCACACCAGCCATTGTGGTGAGCTGCCGTCCGGTCGCCGGATGGGACAAGACGGTCGCGCCTCTCATTCGTGGCAGCAATCATCTGCGATACGACATTCGCGGCGAGTCGCTGCGCCTGCTCACCAATATGCCTTTGACCTATCTGTGCGAAGAAACACCGGTGGCCCTGACGCGGAATTTTTATTTCGGCCTGACCTGGGGCCTCGGCATCGAGGACGACCTCGTGAAAGTTACGCATGACTTTCTGGAACAAACGACCCGCTATTGGCGGTTGTGGGTCAAGCATTGTTCCGTTCCGTTACTGCATCAGAAGGAAGTGATCCGGTCCGCACTGGCCCTGAAACTTCACTGCTATGAGGACACAGGAGCGATTCTGGCGGCCATGACGACCAGTTTGCCCGAGCAGCAGGCCGGTCCGCGGAATTGGGATTACCGCTACTGCTGGCTACGCGACGCCTACTTTACGCTCACGGCTTTCAACAATCTTGGGCACTTCGAAGAGATGGAAGCCTTTCTGAACTTTCTCCTGAACATCGCGCTCACGCATGAGCATTCGCGAGACCGGCTCCGGCCGGTGTACACCCTCAGTCAGGGATTGCCCCTTCCGGAGATTGAGCATGCCAACTGGAAGGGCTACCAAGGCAGCGCGCCTGTCCGCAGCCACAATCAGGCGGCCGATCAGGTTCAAAACGACGCGTATGGCGAGATGATTCTCACGTTCACGCCGATCTTTTTCGACGAACGGTTCGTGGATCTCCGTACCCGGGACCTTGACGGCCTTCTCGCGCATCTGGCCCAGCTCTGCGCCAGAAGCATCGGGCGGCAGGACGCGGGGCTGTGGGAGATCCGGCGCGGCTTGCAAGAACATTCGTTCACCAATCTCTTGTGTTGGGCCGGTCTGGAACGCTTGGAACGGATCAAGCGGGCCGGATACCTCAAAGCGATCGGGCAGGACCTCACCGCCGACCGGCAGCGTGCGGCCAAGGCCTTGCTACGCGCCGTTCGTGAGGGGTCGGTGCGCAACGGCCCGGACGATCCCAGCCATGACGCAGCACTCGCACAGCTGGCGATTCTCGGGTATCCGGATCGCAAGCTGTGTGAATCCACGCTGCGGCACATCGTTCAGGACCTGTCACTGAAGCGCGATCGGCAGAACACGGGATTTTTTTACCGCTACGTCCGCGAAGACGACTTTGGCAAGCCCGAAGGCGCCTTTGTCGTGTGTTCGCTGTGGATCGCCCAGGCACTGGCTCGTTTGGGGAGCATCGATGACGCCCGCGCCATCCTCGATCGCGTGGTGACGGCCGCCAACCATGTCGGCTTGTTGTCTGAACACTTCATCCTTCGCACGAATGAGCAGTGCGGCAATTTTCCCCAAGCCTATTCCCACGTCGGATTGATCAATGCGGCGTTTGCGGTCAGCCCTCCGTGGAGCGACGTGCTCTAATCGGAGGCTGAAAGGCCGTCAATCTTCTCCATGTTCTGCCCTGGACGGACCCGTCGTCATCCCCCTCGGATGCTGATCGTCAGCGTCGGACTGATCGCTCCTCGCGGATCCTGGGGGTCGAACCACACGTTGTACTGAAGATCCCCCGTGCGGGCGAAGCACAGGCTGATCGATTCACCCGGCGCGATCGTGACCAGGTCATCCACCTCCCCGAACAGATCCACGACTCCCTTCTGGCACCGATGGTCTTCCAGCAAGCGCTTATTCAAGAAGCCGACGCGTACCGCGTTCCTGCGGGCGTTCGTCCATCGGACTTCCTCTCCGGGCGAGGCATACATGACTCGCGGGTTGACCTGTTGAGAAATCTCGACCGTTCGTACGGTCCTGCCGGTCTCGGGCATATGTCCGCACGCCGCCGAGAGCGCGATGGCCATGGTGCAGCACACACTCAGAGATATCCGTGTCATCCTGACTCCTTTCCGTTTCGTCTCCTTATCCACACACGAGAAGACGTTCATGATTCAGGGACGAATGATGGTGCCGGTCAATACGAAATGAAAATCAGGAGAGCGGAGGACGAAACAATGCACCGGCAAGGATCGGCACACACATTGACCGCTGACGGTCGTCGATGCGCTCAAAGCCGGACGCAGCGTATAATTCCAGAGATGACGAATGGATGGCCCAGGCCTCGAGCACCGAGGATTCCCCAATGTCGAACGAGCCGCCGGCATCCAGCAGTGGCGCCGGCACTCCGAGCATTTGAAAGAAGACGCAGAAACAGAGCAACACGAGGAACTTCCGGCCGGTCCATCGCGCAAGCCAGTATCCGGCACCAAGGCTCCAGTGATCATGCATGCATCTCACAGCGCGTGTCTCCCTGACATGCATCACCGGACGACCAGTACGGAGCAGCTCGCATGCTGGACGACCCTGGTGGATACGCTGCCCAGGAGAAATCGTCCAATGGCGCCCAAGCCTTTCGCGCCGGTCACAATCAGATCTGCCTCATGGGTCTCGGCGACTTTCAGAATCTCGTCAGCCGGATTGCCGATCGTCGGCACCTGCTCGACACGATAGCCGGCTTGAAGCAATTTGTTGGAGCACTCTTCCACCAGGGCGCTTCCTGCCTGGCGCAGTTCGGGGTAATTCAGAAACGGCATGGCATGCGTGACCGTGACCATGACCGGCCCTTGCCCGCGTGCGTTTGCAGTCGGGCTCATGGTCCGCAGCACGAACTGCACAGCGCGTTTTGACGCGGTGGATCCATCGATGGCAAGGACCATACGCCGGATGGCTCTCGGCGCTTCCCTCACCACCAGCACTGAGCAGGACACATGGTGGATGACGTGGGTCGAGACGCTGCCCAACATGAACCGGTCAAGCGCGTCCAACCCGCGGGACCCGACCGCCACCAACTGCACTCCCCGCTTGGCGGCCGTGACGATGGTTGCCGCGACCGGCCCGCGCTCGGTCACAACGCGCCCTCTCAGCCGGAGGGACTTCATGGCGGCGGTCGCCTCTTCCTTCGCACGCTTCGCGTGGCTCAGAAATTTTGCCACCTCAGCTTTGAGATAGCGCTCGGTCCCGGCCACCACCGGCTGCAGCATGAACGGCGCCCGAAGCGTGCGCAGATCCACAATATGGACCACTTTGACGGTCGGCGCCTCGGCCAGCGGAAATCGGGCGACCCACTCCAGCGCCCATTTCCCGTATTTCGATCCGTCGGTGGCGACCAATACCTGCATTACATTGCCCCTGTCCGGCTATCCCTGCGGACGACCGGTGCGAACCGCTGTCTGAACGCCTCAGGCGATAGATGCACGAGCGCCGCATGGCGCGCCAAGCGCTCGGGATCCTTGAAATCCTCATCGTCGAGTCGAATCATGTACTGCCGCGCAATGAGATAGGACTGGGAGTCCGTGTCCACCATCCTCACGCGCGCGCGTCCTGTGACGGGATCGAGCATGTCCTTGAACGGAATCGGGGCAAATCGGCCGTCTTGAATCGAGACCATGGCGGCTGTCCCGCCGTCAAGGAGATGTTGAGCGGCACAATACCCGAGATCGCGGGTGTATTCGATGTCGTACGGAATCGGATCGGCGCAGCGCAGCTCATACCCGACGTTTTTTGAGACGACCGTCACGGAGAGCCCCAACGCTTTTAATCCTTTGGTCACTTCCCGCCTGAGGAGGTCTCCGATGTCCACTTCGGACAGACGCAAATGTCCATGTTCGTCGCGCTCGACGTGATCGAGTCCGCCCAGATCGTTCTGATCGACGATCTCGACCAAGCCTTCCGCCAGGACGATCACTCCGTCCGTTCGTCCGCTTTCGAAGCGCTTGATCATCGTCCCGATCACGGCATCGACGAGACGCTGGAGTTTGACCGGGCGGTCGGAGAATTCCTCAGGAATAATGGTAAGCGTGGCTCCCGCGGCCTTTCCAATGCCAAGCGCCAGATGCCCGGCCTTGCGTCCCATGGTGACCGTGAGATACCAGCGCGAGGTGGTCTGCGCATCCACCATGAGATTTTTGAGAAGTTCCACGCCGAGATGGCGCGCGGTCTGAAAGCCGAAGGTCGGAATTCCGTGGGGCAGATCCAGGTCGTTGTCGATGGTTTTCGGAACGTGAACGACTTGCAAACGTCCCTGAGCCCGCGCTTCCAACTTGAGTGCGGAAAATGCGGTATCGTCTCCCCCGATCGTGACCAGGCGGGTGACGTTGAGGCTCGTCAAGGTGGACAGGACCCGATCCAGATGCTCGGGCTTCTTGGTGGGATTGGCCCGAGAGGTGCCCAAATGCGAGCCGCCCCGGAAATGGATGCGGCTGACTTCCTCGATGGAGACCGGATGCACATGCGCGGTGCTGCCTTCCATGAGCCACTTGAACCCATCGAGAAAACCGAGCACTTCAGAACCGCCAAGGATGCTGCGAATCGTGACCGCACTGATGACGCTGTTGATGCCTGGAGCTGGCCCCCCTCCGACGAGCATGCCGACAACGGGACGTGACGCACTCATCATCGATAGACTCCTCACTGATGGACGACGTGATGTTTCCTGTTGGAGACGCAGTGTGTTACATCCTCCTGCGAGAATCAACTACCCTCACCCCAGACGCTTGCAAACGGCTGCGGATTTGCTCAGAATTTTCCCGTGAAGGTGCCACCGGACACTGAGAGGCGCTTCGTGACGATCAACAGTGCTCTGCTGCTTGCCATCGCACTCTCGATCGGTCCCGCCAGCTCTCTCATCCTGGCGCAGGACTACCCAGCCGACGTTTCCCGGGGAAAAGCCATCTATGAACGCCACTGCATGACCTGTCATGGTGCCCGAGGCTACGGCGACGGACCCACCGCCTTGTTGCTCACGATCACGCCGGCCAACTTCCATCGTCCCGGTTCCTTTTTGAAATCGGATGAAACGTTGTTACGAATGATCGAGCACGGCGGCGTCTTCAGCCCCATGCACTCGTGGCGGGGCCGTCTCACGGACGGAGAAATGCAGGACGTGCTGGCCTACATCCGACTCATGTCACAGCAATAACGCTGCTCCGACCTGAAGTGAGGCCCCAACTTGCGGATGGGATCTGGACTGGACAAAGGTGAGGCTACAGCAAGCCCGCCATGCGCAAGGCGCAGTCCCTGACGTCGGTTTCAAACTGACGGGAAATGTCCTCGAGTATTCGGAGACTCGACTCGACCTGCCGAAGGGTGCGATCGCATACCCGATCCATTTCCTGGATGTCCTGCACGGCCTTCTCGACCACTGCTCTACGCTGAATCGACATGGTTTGACCCAGTGCTTCGTGAGGGCGGTATTCATGACGATGCTGTCGGTGAGGAGGAGGTCGTCGTCGCGGTTCGGCTCGAGCAGTTGCAGTCCGAGGCCGGCGACGACCTTCGCGACGGTCCGGTCG
>Ga0207689_10001866_pt1 | contig 19952 bp, 20 predicted proteins | sample KBSMisM52_FD_184312 | JGI IMG/M metagenome (GOLD analysis project Ga0207689, IMG submission 184312) | Miscanthus rhizosphere microbial communities from Kellogg Biological Station, Michigan, USA - KBS Miscanthus M5-2 (SPAdes) (version 2) | ecosystem: Host-associated > Plants > Roots >... | reverse complement strand
CCGACCGGCGGATGGCCAGCTGCTTTCCGCCGACGACGATGTTGGCGTAGACGTCGCCCGGCAATCGCTGCGACTCGACGCGGGCGGCGAAGAGATCGCGGCGGCTGGAGGCGATCAGTTTGTCGTCGCGATAGAGATGCAGGTCGTGTCCGATCACGCGCGCCAGCCAGCTCAGGACGTCGTCGTCGAGCACCTGCTCCGGATGCGATGTCGAAGTCGTCGACGCGAGGTAGTCCTCGATCACCCGTTCGGCGGCGGTAAGCGCGGTGTGCCCTCGGTCGAGATACTCCGCCTCCAGCCGATTGGCCAGATAGGCGCGGACGAAGAGGACGAAGACGATCAGCGGAAGGATGACCACGGCGGTCAGATAGAGAGAGGTTCGGGTGCGAAAGTCAAGATTGCGTGGCGCGCGGCGGATCACCGAGGCGATGACGGGAAGGGAACGGGTAACGATCACCGCCAGCACGAAGGCGATGGCCCAGATGGCCACGCCGCCAGCGCGCCGGACCTGCTGCCCACGGGTGGCCACCTGCAACGGAAACGCGTAGATGGCATCGTCGGTGCGGCGAAGGTAGACGGCCGATCCCGCCCCTTCGTTCTCCTCGATCCACATGCCGTGCCCCGGCTTGAGTGCGGCGAAATAGAAGGACGGACTCTTCGGCAACCGAACGGTCGTCGAGCCGTGCGGATTGCCGTCGCGGTCGTAGACCACGATCTCGCGCTGCGGACGGAGGCCGGTGACGGTGTCGTCGAACGCCGGCTCGAAGAAGTCGCGGTAGACGTCGGCGAAGGTCGTCGCTCCCGGATCCGCCGGATTGACGACGTGCACGCTCCCCTCGGCCACAGGAATCCCGCCGATGGTGAGGTCGAAGTCGTGGTGCAGCAGGACGCGTGTCACGCTTCCCATCTGCAGCACTTCGCCGCCGGTCTCGCGCCGCCGTTCGCTGAACTGCGGAAGGCCGACGCCGAAGCGGCTGAGCGGATGATCGAAGATGTCGTGCACGGAGATGACCGCCGGTACGCGCCACTTCGAGAGATCGCTGCGCAACCAGAGCGCGTAGGCGAGGTCCTCGAGATTCATCTTCCGGTAGTCGTCGGGGAGGATCGAGGTCAGCTCCATCTGGGCAAACTCGTTGCGCAGCGTGTCTTCGATCATCGTCCGCAGCTGGCCCGCTTCGCCGACCACCAGCGGCGCGTAGGTGTCGGCGATGAAATGCCGCGCGCTCGATCGCTCGAAGAGATGCAGCGGCATGTAGACCACCATCACCAGCAGCACCGCGCTCCCGAGCGTGCGCAGGGTGAAATTCGCCGTCAGCGCGTGCAGGAGCAGCGAGACCATCACGCCCGCGGCGATCCAGAGAAAGGCGCGTTTGGGCGTGTACCCGAGCCACATCGCCGTGATGACGACCGGGATCACGATGATGACGATCCCGAGCAACGTGGCTCGCAGCGATGACTCATGCCGCGTGAGCTGCATCAGCGCGAAACCGAAGAGCAGCAGCGCCGCGAGGAGGACGCCCTGCGCCGCGGAGACAGGAAGGATGTGATCGGGCACCGTGGAGATGCGCGAGTTGTCGACCAGATTGCGAACGAGCGCCATGTATCCGGCCGCGGCCAGCGCCGCCACCACGGTGCGCACGATCTGTATCGCCGTCGAGCTGCTTCGTTTCCGCGTCAGCGCCAGGACGATCGCCAGGATGGCCGCGGCGCTGACGAGCAGATCGAAGGGCGAGCGGCTGAACGGCCCGAGCATCCGCGAGGCGAAGAGATCGAACCGGAAGATCTGCCAGGGGTCTTCGTCGACGCGCATCGGCAGAAGAGCGATGCGGGCGGCGAGGATGAGGAGGATGGTCGGGAGCGGCTTCGCTTCAATACCTAACTTTCCGCGCCAGACTCCCCACAACAGCACCATCGTCGCGATCGCCAGAAGTACCGCGGCAACGTCATGCCCGACGGCGCGGACGGCGTCGATGACTTCGGCTTTGGGGCGCGGGGTGACATCGATCCAGAGTGTGGCCGAGGGGCGGCGCTCCAGGATGAAACGACGGGAACCGTGCTCCTGGCGGAGCACCCCGGCGTGGAACATCGTCCCGCTCACCCAATCGTCGTCGTCGAGATCGAAGAGGCCCGGCGACTTCGGCTGATTGGGGATGCGCTCGAAGGCCTGCACCGACACGGCCGGATTCGGCAGCGGGCGCGAACGGACGATGTAGAGATTGGTGGCGTCGAACTCGTAGCTGGTCGTGCCCGGCGTGCGGAGGTCTTCGCCCCACCAGGCGATGGCGTCGCCGTTCGGGGCGATGATGCGGATGCCCTGGCGTGCGCCCGCCCCCTCGCCGCGCACCATGGCGAACATCGCCTCGCGGCTGGCGGCCGGATTCTTGTTCAGCTTCGCGCTGACGCGATCGACCGCGGCATCGAGCTGCGACTCGGTGCGGGCCACATCGCGGCGGATGCTGTCCACCTGGCGGCTCAGATGAAGGGCGGAACGGGCATCGAAGTCACGCCCGATCCGCAGCACCATCACCTGCATCGTCAGCCAGGCGATTCCGGCGAGCAAAAGAAAGACCGCCGCGGCGCGCGCGGCGGTCGTACGGGCTACCCGTGAAACGTGAAGCCGCATGGTGTTGACGATACAACGTAGGTCGGACTCTCTAGTCCGACCTCTTGTGGTTACCCCTCGTCACTGTAGTTTCAGACCCTGGTCAGCCGGTCGGACTGAGAGTCCGACCTACGTTGTCCGACCTGCCTCACTTTCCCGCCGACCGGATCGATACCACCGACCACTGCCCGCCGGGCTTCTGATGGAGCGTGATGTAGAGCTCGCGCGTTTCCGGTTTGCCGCCGTTCTGGATCATCCAGCTGGCAGTGATGTCGTACTGCGCCTCGGCGCTCTTCTTTCGCGCGTTCTGCTCTTCGAACCCGGTCGGCTTCACCTTGTTGAAAAGACCGTCCAGAAGGTACGAGGCCTGATCGCGGCCAAAGAATCCGCTCTGCTCGACGAGACCCGGAAACTGCAGCATCACCTGATCGCCCGTGGCCATTCCGGCAACGATCGACTGCGGATCGCCGCTGCCGAATCCGCGCTTCAGGTTGTCCATCGCCGCCTCGAGGTTCTTGAACTGCGCCGACGCGATGAGCGGAACGAACAGAAGCAAAACGGCCATCTTGATCGAGAGTTTCATGGTGATCTCCAATGACTGCCGTAACGGGTTTCGAAGAGTCATTATTCTAGCAGATTCAATGAGTTAGCTGGACTCGCAAAGGGTCATGATGTCCTCGTGGCGGGACAGAATGCCGCGCTCGATGGCCGTCTCCCGGAAGTCGTCCGGAACCGGCGCGGCGACCCGAAGCGGCTCATTCATCAGAGGATGCGTCATCGAAAGCTCCCGTGCGTGCAGCATCGGCCGGACCTCGTTGCGTTGCCCGTACAGCCAGTCGCCGGCCAGCGGATGCCCGATCGCTGCCAGATGGACGCGGATCTGATGCGTCCGTCCGGTGAGCAGGTCGATCGCCACCAGAGATCCCGCCGGCGTGGCGCGCAGCGGCGTGACGATGGTGATCGCGCGCTTGCCTCCTTCGCGCACGCCGAATGAGATCGGTCCGATGCGGACCAGCGGCGCATCGATGGTCTGTGTCTCCGCGAGCTCCCCTTCGCAGATGGCGACGTAGCGCTTACGGATGCGCTTCCCTTCGAACTGCCGCGTGAGGTTGGCGTTGATCGAGGCGAGCTTGGAGAAGAACATCACTCCGCTCGTGCCGCGATCGAGCCGTTGCATCAGGAAAAGCGGCTGCGTGTGCTCCATGGCCACTTCGAGCAGCACCGGCTCCTCGGCGTCGTAACCCCGCTGCACCACGATGCCGGCTGGCTTGTTGACGAAGAGAAGGGCGGAGTCTTCAAAGAGGATGTCGAGGTACATTAGGCCGTATGAGACGCCTGACCATTCTCCCACTCCTACTCGCGTTCGCCGGCAGTCTGGCCGCGCAGACCAATCCTTTCCGGATCGTCGATCTCACGGCCGAGCTTCCGTTGACCGGCGGCGACGTCTTCATGACCTACGGCGGCTCGTACGGCAGCACACTCTCGGCGACGCTCGACGGCGTGGCCGTTCCTGCGCGTGAAACCATTCCCTTCGGTATCACCGTGACCGCGCCGCCGCATGCCCGCGGCCCGGCGATCCTGAAGCTCGGCGGCACGACCGCCGAAACCTCGGCGACGGTAACGTTGCGTTACGTCACCGCCGACGACTACGAACGGGTGCTGATCCCGATCCTGATCAACGACGTCGTGCCGGGAGCGAATGGGTCGAGGTGGACGACCGAGGTCTGGGCCTGGAACGCCAGCAGCGAGTTTCTCGACGTCTTCGGCAACTTTCCGGTGCTGTTCCAGCCCGCGCCGCCAACGCCGCCACCACTCCACCTCGTTCCGAATCTATCGCAACGCGTTCGGGCGCTTCCGCAGATCGAGGGGGCCGGCGCGCTGCTGCGCATTCCCACCTGGCCCGGCCGGTCGCTCAGTTTCAACGCGCGCGTAACGGATGTCTCGCGGCAGGCATCGACATGGGGAACGGAGTTGCCGATGGTGCGCGAGAGCGCATTTGCAAACTCGCAATTTCTGCTGAACGTGCCGGGCGACCTGCGCTTCCGGGTCATGCTGCGCATCTACACGCTCGACAGCGCGGCGCGCGTTCGCGTTCGCGGGGATGTTCTGTCGGCGCTGATCCCGATCATCGATCCGCCGATTGCCGGCCCGTTGGTCGATGTGACGCTCGATGTTCCTGCTCCGCCGGCCGGAAGCTTTTTCCCCGGCTACGTGCAGCTGCCGATCGCCTACAAAGGACTTCCGATGCAGGTGACGTTTACATCCCAGAATCCAGCGCAGAAGATCTGGGCGTTCGCCAGCATCACCAACGACGATACGCAGCAGGTGACGTTGATTACGCCGCAGTAGGTCAGGCCATATTTCTAACACGCTGGATGGGAAGACTGGTAACTCTGTTACATCGACTCTCGACGAAAAGTCAGGCATCGCGATACAGCAGAAACTCCTCGCGCGCGTTTGTGAAGTCGCGCAGCGGCTCGTTCCACTCGACCACCCAGTCGTCGATGTTGCCGCCGCTCTCGACCAGATCGCGATAGCGCGCGCTGCCGGCCAGGAGATCGATGGCCAGCCGGTCGGAGACGAACTCGTAGGTCTCGCGGCGCCAGTCGAACTTCTCGGGATTCATGTCGCGGGCGACTTTCACGATCGCGAGCCCGGTCCGGTACGGCTCCAGCTCGCTGCGATTGGTCACGTGCAGCTGCGCGCCGCCGCAGACGGTGCCGGCGTGCTTCTGAAACGTCGGCAGAAAGTAATGAGGGCGGAAGCGAACGCCGGGCAAGCCCAGGCCGTTGAGCTTCTCGGCCAGCCGGAACGGATCGAGCCACGGAGCGCCGAACAGCTCGAAGGGACGCGTCGTCCCGCGCCCTTCGCTCAGGTTCGTCCCCTCGATCAGGCACATGCCGGGATACACGGCGGCCGTGGAAACCGTCGGCATGTTCGGCGACGGGATCACCCACGGCAGTCCGGTCTCTTCCCACCACATCGACCGCCGCCAGGCGCGCATCGGTACAACGACAAGATCGCAATCGAGCTTGAATGTCTTGTTGAAGTAGCGCGCCAGCTCGCCGATGGTCATTCCATGCCGCGTCGGCAGCGGGAACATGCCCACGAAACTGGAGAACTGCTCCTCGCGAATGTTCCCTTCGAGATGAACGCCATCGATCGGATTGGGACGATCGAGCACGATCACCTGCACGCCGGCCTTCGCCGCCTCGCGCATGCAGAACGCCATGGTGTAGATGAAGGTGTAGTAGCGCGAGCCGATGTCCTGCAGATCGATGACCAGCGCGTCGAGACCGCGCAGCAGCTCCTGCCGAGGGGCGAGATCCGTTTCGCTGGCGCCGTAGAGCGAGTAGACGGTCAGTCCGGTCATCGGATCGACCGAATGATCGACGTGAGCCATGTCCTGCGCCTCGCCCCAGATTCCGTGCTCCGGTCCGAAAAGCGTGGTCAGCTTCCAGTCGCGTCCTCGGTGCAGCAGGTCGACGACATGGCGCAGATCGCTGGTCACCGCGCTCTGGTTGGTGACCAGGCCGAGGTTCTTGCCGGCGATGGGACGCGGATCGTCGAGGAGTACTTCCAGTCCGGTTTGGACGATAGTCAATGTTCTGTCTTCCCTTCGAGTAGCTGCAGCGCGTGCGGGATGAGGTGCAGGATGGCCTGCAGATTCTCCCGCGCACCGCTCTCACTCCCCGGCAAATTCACGATGAGTGCCGTCCCGCGCGTGGCCGCCTGCGCGCGCGACAGCGGCGCCATAGCCGTCTTCTGCAACGATGCCGCCCGCATGATCTCCCCAAACCCCGGAATGACTTTCTCGCACACCGTCAACGTCGCCTCGGGGGTGACATCGCGCGCCGCGATTCCGGTTCCGCCGGTAGTGACCACGAGCCGTGCCCCGTCGCCAGTCGCAGCTTCAATGGCGCCGACGATGTCGTCGACATCGTCGGCGACGACCACGATGGCATCGACGTCGTATCCATTCGCCGCCAGAATCTCGCGGACCGCCGGTCCGGATTTGTCGATGCGCTCGCCGCGGGAGGCGGCATCGGAGCAGGTGATGACGCGGGCGCGGATCATCGCGGGATTCTATGCGCGACCGCGGCGGTAGACGTCTTTACGATGCCGAACCTTCAGAACGTAGACAGTGAGTTCCGCATCGTCAATGTCATAGACGATCCTATAGTCGCCCTGCCGAACACGGTAAGTGGCTTCGAAACCTTCGAGCTTCTCGGAACCAAATGGGCGAGGGTTCAGGACGAGTGCCTGGATTCGCTTCGCGACCCGCTCGCGATCGACGCGGCGATTGAGCTGCTGGACGTCCTTTGCTGCCGACGCCTTGAGTACAACCTTATAAACGGCCACGACGCTTCATGCCGTCAAGGAAGTCTTCGAGAGGAATGTTCGGTTCAGCGCGGCGCCGTTCGAGGTCGGCCAAGTCTTCCGATTCGTCTTGATAATCCGCGAGAGACTCCCGCAAAACCTCATTCACAATGTCCGAGATCGATGTATTCGCCTCGGTAGCTCGTTCCAGCAGAGCATCGTGCAGCGTTGGATCGAGATAGATTGGGGTGCGTTTTGTCGCAGGCATGATGGCATTCTAACGTTTTCACCTTCAGACGACTTCCATGCGCCGCACCGATTTCTCTTACGACCTTCCGCCCGACCTCATCGCCCAGGAGCCGCGCGAGCGGGGACGGTCTCGGATGATGGTCGTTGGGCAGGACGCCATCGAGCACGACTCATTCGCGAACTTTCCAGAGCTGTTGTCGCCGGGCGATGTGCTGGTGATCAATGACACCCGTGTCATCCCGGCGCGGCTGTTTGCGAAGCCGAAAGCCGGGATGTCGCGGCCGATCGAGATCCTGCTGACTCGACGGGTCGCACAGACAGGAGTGTCTGTGCCACATAGCCCCCACCCCGAGTCCGATGTGGCACAGACACTCTTGTCTGTGCAGGAAGTCTGGGAAGCCTGGTGCAAACCCGCCAAACGCGTGAAACCCGGCGATGAGCTGATCTTCAGTGACACCCTGCGAGCACACGTCCTCCATAAAAACGAAGGCACCATCACCATCGCCTTCGAAGGGGACACCGAGGAGATCGAACGGATCGGAATCCCACCGCTGCCGCCGTACATCGCCCGTGAAACGCCGCGCGATTACGATCGCGAGGCCTACCAGACCGTTTACGCCGCCGAGCGCGGCGCCATCGCCGCGCCGACCGCGGGGCTGCACTTCACGCCCGAAATCCTCGAGCGGATCAAAGACCGCGGCGTCGACATCGTCCGCATCACCCTTCACGTCGGCAACGGCACATTCAAGCCGGTCAAGGTCGACGACATCGCCGATCACGTCATGGATTCGGAGCAATACGAGATCAGCCCCGATGCCGCATCGCGGCTGAATAGCGCGCTCGAAGAGCATCGCCCCATCGTCGCCGTCGGCACGACCTCGGTGCGCACACTCGAGAGCGCAATCCGCGCGGGGGAGGGCAGATTCAACTTCGGCCGCGCCGAGACCTCCATCTTCATCACGCCCGGTTTCGAGTTTCGCGCTGTTGACAGGATGTTGACCAACTTCCACCTGCCGGAGTCGACGCTGCTGATGCTAGTCTCAGCCTTCGCGGGGGTCGAGACCATCCGCCGCGCCTACTCCGAAGCGATCTCCCACCGCTACTTTTTCTACAGCTACGGCGACTGCATGTTCTTAAAGGAAAAGGTTCGATGAAACGCATCCTCATCGCTTTGCTTGCCTCACTGATCGTCGTCTCCGCCGTCCCGGCGCAGACCCCGCCGCCGACTCCTCCAACCGAGAAAAAAGCGGAGCCGAAGAAGCCCGAGAAGGCGGAGCAGGAGCCGCGGCCCGTTGCGCAGGAGCAGCAGAAGCAGGACTCGCAGAAAAAAGATGCGCCGCCCCCCGCCGCCGCGCAGACGTCGTCGAATCCGATCGGCGCGGAAGGGGCGGCCGAGAAAAAAGAAGACAAGAAGTGGGACGTCAACAACCCGCCCGGGCCGCACTACGACGTTCCCATCGATGTGTCCGAGGGGACCTGGTTGTCGTTGGATGTAAGCCCGGATGGGAACGAGATCGCCTTCGACCTCCTCGGCGACATCTACACGATTCCGATGACTGGCGGCGAAGCGAAGTCGCTCACCAGCGGCGTCGCCTGGGACATGCAGCCGCGCTACTCGCCGAACGGCAAATGGATCGCCTTCACCAGCGACCGCGCCGGCGGCGACAACATCTGGATCATGAATCGCGACGGCTCGAAGCCGCAGCAGGTGACCAAGGAAACCTTCCGCCTTCTCAACGAGCCGTACTGGTCGCCCGACTCCGAATACATCGTGGCCCGCAAGCACTTCACCGCCGAACGCTCGCTCGGCGCCGGCGAGATCTGGCTCTACCACCGCAGCGGCGGCGAAGGATTGCAGCTCACCAAGAAACGGACCGATCAGAAAGACACCGGCGAGCCGGCCCTTTCGCCTGACGGCCGCTACCTCTACTACAGCGACGACTCCACTCCGGGCGCGATCTTCCAATACAACAAAGACCCGAACACGCAGATCTACGTCATCCAGCGACTCGACCGCCAGACCGGCGAGATCGAGGCCTTCGTCACCGGCCCCGGCGGATCGGTACGTCCGACGCCGTCTCCCGACGGCAAGGCGCTGGCCTTCATCCGGCGCGTCCGCTACAAATCGACGCTCTTCATCCTCGACCTCGAGTCGGGCAAGGAAACGCCGCTCACCGACATCCTCGATCGCGACATGCAGGAGACGTGGTCGATCCACGGCCTCTATCCGAGCCTTGCCTGGACGCCCGACAACAAGTCGATCGTCTTCTGGGCCGGCGGTCACATCAGCCGCATCGATGTGGCCTCGAAGGCGGTGACGCCGATCCCGTTCCACGTCAAATCCACGCGTCAGATCGAGGAGGCGTTGCGCTTCCCCATCGAGGTCGCGCCGGCGACGTCTCCGGTGAAGATGCTGCGCTGGTCCACCGTCTCGCCGAACGGCAAGCAGGTCGTTTACGGCGCGCTCGGCTACCTCTACATCCGCGACCCCCCCACCGGAACGCCACACCGGCTGACGAAACAGACCGATCATTTCGAGTTCTATCCGGCCTGGTCGCGCGACGGCAAATCGATCGTCTACACCACCTGGAACGATCAGACCCTCGGCACGATCCGCATCGCATCGGCGGCCGGCGGCGAAGGCCGCGTCATCACCGACAAGCCCGGCCACTACATCGAGCCGGCCTTCTCACCCGACGGATCGAAAGTCGTCTACCGCACCACCAGCGACGGCTATCTGCGCTCCGCGCTCTGGTCGCGCCAGACCGGCATCTTCGTCGTTCCTTCCGCCGGCGGCGCGTCGAAGCTGGTCACGAAGAAAGGCGCATCGCCGCAATTCGGCGCCTCCAACGACCGCGTCTTCTTCATGACTTTCGAGGATGAAGACAAGCGCGGCCTGCACTCCATCGGCCTCGATCGCACCGACGAGCGCTCGCATCTTCTGTCGGCCTTTGCCACCGAGTACGCGCTGTCGCCTGACGAGAAGTGGGTAGCTTTCCGCGAGAAGTTCAACGCCTACATCGCCCCGTTCATCCGCACCGGCAAGAGCATCGACATCGGTCCGGACACGAAGTCGATTCCGGTGGCCAAGGTGACCAAGGAAGCGGGCGAGTACCTACACTGGGCCGGCGATGGCTCGCGGCTCTACTGGTCGCTCGGCCCCGAGCTCTTCTCGCGCGATCTCAAAGACTCCTTCGCCTTCATCGCCGGGGCGCCGGAGAAACTGCCCGACGCACCCGCAACCGGCACGAACATCGGCTTCTCGCAGCCGGCCGACGTCCCCACGGGCAAGCTCGCTCTGACTGGCGCACGCATCATCACCATGCACGGCGATGACGTCATCGCCGACGGCACCATCGTCATCGACCGCAATCGCATCACCGCCGTCGGCCCGCGTGCGAGCACCAGCGTCCCCGCTGACGCCAAGGTCATCGATGTCGCCGGCAAGACCATCATGCCCGGCATCGTCGACGTCCACTGGCACGGCTCGATGGGCGCGGACGAGATCATTCCGCAGCAGAGCTGGATCAACTACGCCGCGCTCGCCTTCGGCGTGACCACGCTCCACGATCCGTCGAACAACTCCTCGGAGATCTTTACCGCCGCGGAGATGCAGCGCGCCGGCGAAATCGTCGGACCGCACATCTTCTCCACCGGCACGATCCTCTACGGCGCCAAGGCCCCCTTCAAAGCCGACATCGCCAACCTCGACGACGCGCTCTTCCACCTCCGTCGCATGAAAGCCATTGGCGCGATCAGCGTGAAGAGCTACAACCAGCCGCGCCGCGATCAGCGGCAGCAGGTCATCGAAGCGGCGCGCCAGACCGGGATGATGGTCGTCCCCGAGGGCGGGTCGCTCTTCGAGCACAACATGACCATGGTGGTCGACGGACATACCGGTGTGGAGCACTCCATCCCGGTCGCCAACGCGTACGACGACGTCGTCCAGCTCTGGTCGAAGTCGCACAGCGGCTACACGCCGACGCTGATCGTCGGCTACGGCGGCCTGTGGGGCGAGAACTACTGGTACGCGAAGACCAACGTCTGGGAAGACAAGCGCCTGCTGACGTTCGTGCCGCGCCGCGTCGTCGATTCGCGCGCGCGCCGCCGCACGCTCGCGCCGGACGACGAGTGGAACCATTTCAGCAACGCGGCTCTCGCGAAAAAGCTCAACGACGCCGGCGTCTCCGTCCAGCTCGGCGCCCACGGCCAGCGCGAAGGACTCGGCGCGCATTGGGAGCTGTGGATGTTCGTGCAGGGCGGTATGACCCCGCTCCAGGCCATCCGCGCCGCCACGCTCAGCGGCGCGCACTACATCGGCATGGACAAGGACATCGGCTCGCTGGAGCCCGGCAAAATCGCCGACCTACTCGTGCTCGACGCCAACCCGCTCGACAACATCCGCAACTCCGAGTCGATCCGCTACACCATCGCCAACGGCCGCATCTTCGAAGCCATGACCATGAACGAGATCGGCAATCACTCGAGAACCCGCCAGCCGTTCTATTTCGAGTTGCCAGGGAACGAAGCGTGGGGAAGGGCGACCGCTGCCGCGACCGACGACGAGGACTAGCTCACCAATAGGAAGTCGTAACCTCGACGTCTCCTGTCACTACCGCCTGGCAAGCCAGACGCTCGCCCGGCTCAAATCCGCGCTGCGACGCCACGCGTATCTCGATCATCGTCGGCGGGCTTAGGTTTTCCGCTCCCGCGAGCACGAGAACCCGGCACCGGCCGCACACACCGACGCTGCCACATGAATTGCCGACCGGGGCATCGGCGCGGCGCGCGGCGTCGAGCACGGTCTCATCCGGTCTGGCCTCGGCGCTCGTGCCGAGGGGGGTGAAATTCACCAGCATTGAAGGATTCTCGCACCGTCCGTTCACAAAGAATTCGCTTCGATCGTAGAAACTTTCGCCCGTTGGGGGCGTCTATACATGCAACACAACGGAGGAATCCCATGAGCAGCGCGACGAAGACGACGGAAGAGACGAAGCTGGCAGAAGAGATCGTAGGCACACTCGATGCGGACGCGGTGCGGGTCTGCTCGGACGACCGCGACTCCATTCGCTTCGCCATCCGCTCCGCCGGCATGAAGCTGCGCTCAATCGTCCTCCGCCGCTGGGCCCTGCGCCGCCTGCTGAACGATCCCGCCGGCCCGGTGAAGATCGAATACCTCCAGCGCGAGCTCCGCAGCGCCGCCAGCCACAGGGTCGAATACGCCTACCCGCGCAAGAGCATCGTGCGCAAGGATCTGCCGTCGACGTTTGCGCCGCTGGCGCAGGCGCGGTAGACCTGTCATTCCGAGCCGGCGACACCCCGGTAGGGGTAGAGCGCGGCGAGGAATCCCCGGCTGATAACCCGCTGATCCTGCACGTGGCGGGGGATTCCTCGCCGTGCTTTGCCCCTACGGGGCGCCGCCGGGTTCGGAATGACAAGGCTGACGAATCGACTGCAAGATGCTGGCTTGTCCGTCGAAACGGGAGTATCTTCACTTCATGTCCGCCGATCTGGATGCTCTTGACCTCAAGATCCTGACCTATCTCCTCCGCGACGGCCGCGCTCCCGCGCAGCAGGTCGCCGACAGCGTCGGCCTTTCGCGTCCAGCCGTGGCAGACCGCATCGCCCGCCTCGAGCGTGATGGCGTCATCCGCGGACATACCGTCGTCGTCGAGCCGAAGGCGCTCGGGCGCGCCGTCACCGCCTTCATCGCCGCGCGCGGTCAGCGGCTCGATGCGAAACGGAAGAAAGCGTTCGACGTCATCCTGAAGAGCGACGAAGTCGTCGAAGCGCATACCGTCGCCGGCGATGATTGCTTCTTCATCAAAGTCCGAACGGACTCCATTCAATCGCTCAACGAGCTCGTTTCCAGGCTGACCGCGCCGCCGTTGTCGCTGGCCACGCGCACCACCATCGTCATGCAGACGCATTGCGAGAAAGTCGGCGGCATTACGCTGCGTGAGCCCTCGAAACACGGTGAGCCATGAAACGCGAACGTGCCCTCGCCTACGCCGCCTTCGCCGTCGTCTGCATCGTCTGGGGGACGACCTATCTGGCCATCCGCATCGCCGTGACCACGATGACGCCGTTCCTGCTTACCGGGGCTCGTTTCCTCTTCGGCGGCATCGTGCTTTTCATCATCGCCAAATTGCACGGCGATGCCGTCCCGCGCAGTGGCCGCGTCCTCGGCGACGTCGTTTTTTGCGGCGTGCTGATGGTGACCATCGGAAACCTGGCCGTGGTCTGGGCCGAGCAGTGGGTGCCCAGCGGATTCGCCGCCCTCTTCGTCGGCACCGCGCCGTTCTGGGCGACGCTGATCGAACTGCTGCGCCGTTCCGGTGAGCGCCTCGAGCGGCGTGCCGCCGTCGGCATGCTCATCGGCTTCGCCGGCGTGGCCATGCTCGTTACGCCGCGCGGCGGCGGTAACGCCTTCGATCGCCACTTCGTCATCGGAGCGATCGTCATCCAGCTCGGCAGCATCGCCTGGCAATACGGCACCATACGCGGCAAATACTCGCTCATCAGCGTGCCGCCGTTGATGTCGTCCGCGCTGCAGATGCTGGCCGGTGGATTCGTGGCCTTGCTGGCCGGGTTCGCGTTGGGAGAACTGCCGCGCTTCCACTCCACTCCGCGCACCTTCGCCGCGCTGGCCTACCTCTCGCTCTTCGGCTCCGTGCTCGCCTACACGTCCTATGTGTATGCCGCACGCCACCTGCGAACGACGACATTGTCTCTCTACGCCTACGTCAATCCGGTCGTGGCAGTCATCCTCGGCTGGCTCGTGCTGCACGAACAGCTGACGTGGGTTTCGATCACGGCGATGGTGGTGATTCTCGGCGGCGTAGCCATGGTCCAGAGCGGGCGGAGAGCGCCGCGCAACGTAACGGTTTCGCGCGACGCGGCGGCCGAGAAGGCGGCGTAGACTCATGCGATGCCGCGCCCGCGCCTCCTCGCCGTTCTCGCCGCCGTTGCTGTCATCGCCATACTTGCCCTGACCATGCACGGTGCTCCGCCGAAGCTCGGTCCGGCGCCGGTCGTCGTCGAGCTGTTCACCTCGCAGGGTTGTTCGAGCTGTCCGCCCGCGGACGCGCTGATTCACGACATCACCGCCGATGCGAACCTGCGCGGCCGCGTGATTCCGCTGGCCTTTCACGTCGACTACTGGGACCGGCTCGGCTGGCGGGATCCCTTTTCCTCCGCGGAGTGGTCGCAACGCCAGGCGATCTACGCCCGCACGATGCGTCTCAACTCCGCCTACACGCCGCAGGCAGTCGTCGGAGGCGTTCGCGAATTTGTCGGCTCGAATCACTCCGCGCTCGACGCGGCGCTGGAGCACGCCTCGAACGACAAGCCGCGCGGCGACGTCGCTCTCACCGTTCGCCGCGAGGCCAACTCCCTGATCGCCACGATCCGCGCCACCGTCCCCGCGAACGATGACCTGATGCTCGCCGTGACCGAAGACGGCGTCATCACGAAAATCCAGCACGGCGAAAACGCCGGCCGCACGATCACGAACGATGCCATCGTCCGGCGACTGATCCGCGTTACTCCCGGGCAGACGATGGTGACGATTCCGATCGACCCGGCCTGGCGCAATCTGAGCGCCGCCGCGTTCGTGCAGGATAAGGACTCGCTGGCCATCGGTGCCGCGGCGGCGGCCACTGTTCGACCGTAGAATGTCTCAATGAAACGCGTTCTTCTGGCGACTCTGCTCGTCGTTCTCGCCTGCAAAGCGGAGAATCGAGCGCTGCCGGTCTCACCGGAGAGCAACGCGGCGACGACGACTGATTCGCAACTTCGGGTAGGCGGATCCGTCGTGGGCCGATCCCCCGCGCAGTCGGCCGAGGCAAGCCTGCCGGCGCAGCCGCAGACGCGCATGATCATTCGCAATGCCAACATGTCGCTGGTCGTTCGCGACGCCGCCGATGTGCTGCAGAAAGTGACCGCGCTCGTCGACGCCAAGGGCGGCTATGTTGCCGACACGCGTCAGTGGAAAGAGCGCGAGCAGGTCCGGGCCAGCGCATCGCTTCGCGTTCCCGCTACGCAGCTCATGCCGATGCTCGTGGCCATTCGCGGTCTGGCCATCCGCGTCGAGAGCGAGACAGTCAACGCGCAGGATGTTTCCCAGGAGTACTCCGACCTCGGCGCGCAGCTTCGCAATCTCCAGGCGACGGAAACGGAGCTGCGCGAGTTGCTGAAGACCGTCCGCGAGCGGACGCAGAAAGCCTCCGAGGTCATGGAGATCTACAACGAGATCACGAAGGTGCGCGGCGAGATCGATCGGATCCAGGGCCGCATCCAGTACCTCTCGCAGATGACCAGCCTCTCCACCATCACCCTCGAACTGATCCCTGATGTCCTCGCCGCGCCGGTCGTCGAGCCCGGCTGGCAACCGGTGGCCACGGTGAAGAACGCCAGCCGCTCGTTGATCAATAGCCTGAAGGGTGTGGTCGATGTGTTGATCTGGGTAGTGCTCTACATCCTGCCGCTGGGTTTGATCTTTGTGGTCTTCGCGCTGATTGTCCGAGCGGTTTGGAGGCGGCTTCGCAAGGTTCAGCCGACCGCGACGTAAGTTGCCCGTACGTACGATTCTAGTATCTTATACGAACGATGATCAAGAAACTCACACGCACCGGCAATAGCGTCGCGCTCGTTCTGGACAAGCCGCTCTTAGATCAGCTTGGGCTTGATGAAAACGCTGAAGTCGAGTTGTCGACGAACGGGCAGGTTCTCGTCGTCACGCCCAAACGCGATCCCGAGCGTGAAGAAAGATTTCGAAAGTCCTTGGACAAGATCAATCAAAAATACGCCGGTGTGTTCCGTCGTCTGAGTGAGTAGTGAGTTTTCTTTTCCTCACTCTCGACGAAATCCTTGTCGTTCACGAGGAACAAATCCGTCTGTTTGGCGGGACTACCGGCATTCGTGATCCGGGCCTTCTGCTATCGGCGATGGGAAATGTCGAGGCGACCTTCGAAGGCGTGTTCCTTCATGAAACGATCTTCGAGATGGCTGCCGCATACCTTTATGGTATCTGCCGCAACCATCCCTTTGTCGATGGCAACAAGCGCACCGCACTCTCGGCCGCGCTTACGTTTCTCGACACGCATCAGATCGAGGTTCATGCAGCCGGAAACGAGCTCTACGATCTTGTCATTGGCGTAGCTGAAGGAAGAATCAGCAAAGCGGCCATTGCCGTTTTCCTTGAGCAGAGATCAGCGTAGCCCTCACCTCAAGTAGTGGCACGTATACCCATTCGGTTTCCGCTGCAGGTAATCCTGGTGGTAATCCTCCGCCTCATAAAAATTCGTGAACGGCACGACCTCCGTCACGATCGGGCGCGGCCACTTGGGTTGGGCGCGATCGATCGCGCGTTTCGCGGCATCGCGCTGCGCGTCGTCGTGATAGAAAATCGCGGAGCGGTATTGGGTGCCGATGTCGTTGCCTTGGCGGTTGGCGGTGGTCGGGTCGTGCAGGCGGAAGAAGAAGTCGAGGATCTCGTCGTACGAGATCTTCGCGGGATCGAAAACGATCTGCAGCGACTCGGCGTGGCCGGTGCGACCTTTCTTTACGTCCTCGTATCGCGGGTTGTCGAGCGTGCCGCCGGCGTAGCCGACTGTCGTGTCGACCACGCCGGGCAGTTTGCGCACGAGCTCTTCGACGCCCCAGAAACAGCCGCCGGCAAGAGTTGCGGTCTCCGTCATTTGTGCGCGTCCTTCTTGAAGAGGTGGAGGTACTCGCCGTAGCCCTCGGCTTCGAGTTTCTCCACCGGGATGAAGCGGAGAGATGCGGAGTTCATGCAGTAGCGCTGGCCTGTCGGAGCCGGACCGTCGTCGAAGACGTGCCCGAGGTGGGAGTCGGCGTGCTTCGAGCGAACCTCGGTGCGGGACATGAAGAACTTGCGGTCGGTCTTCGTCACCACGTTCGCCGGCTCCAGCGGGCGGGTGAAGCTCGGCCAGCCGGTGCCGGACTCGAACTTGTCGTTCGAGCTGAAAAGCGGCTCGCCGCTGACAACGTCGACGTAGATGCCCTCCGCGTGATTGTTGAAGTACTCATTGCGGAAGGGCGGCTCGGTCCCCTCGTGCTGCGTCACTTCGTACTGCTCCGGCGTGAGCTTCTTCTTCAGCTCGGCATCGGAGGGTTTGACGTAGTTGGCCATCTTGTCTCCTTTGGTGTGGGCCGGACTGGCAGGCGCGGCGCCCACTTCCTTCTGCGTGATCATGGTGTACGCGGCCGCGAGAACGATCGTCCCGGCAGCGATCGGCAACCATTTTTTCAGGATCGTGTTCATGGGTTCTCCTTGTGCGAGCTACGAAAACGGTGCATCTGGCGGATTCGTTCCCGTCAATCGCGCCGAAAATGCGCCCCTCGGGACACCGGATTCCGCAGCGCCGCGTTGGCCACGATCATGGCCATCTGCTGGCCGTGGAAGAGCTCGAGGATGGCTTTGCTGATGGTCGACTCGTGGTAGTACTTCGTCAGGCGGCTGCCGAGCTCGCGCATGTCGGCGACGGCGCGTTTCAGGCGCTCGTAGGTGCGGACGATGCCGACGTAGTTCCACATCGTGTGCTGGATCGTGGTCCAGTCCTGGAGGATCAGCGCGGGATCCTCCATGTTCTCGTTGCCGGGCGGACGCCAGTCGGGGATCGAGAACAGGAGCGCATCGTCGATCGAGCCAATGCCGGAGCGGCGGGTTGAATAGGAGCGGCGGATGGCGGGGGCGTCGCCGAGGCGGGCACGGGGCCCGGTGGCCGATTCGACGGGCGTGGTTGAGGCCTCGCACTTCTCGCGGATCGAGAGAGCGGCGAAGTAACCCCAGGTCAGTCCTTCTAATAATGATGTCGACGCCAGGCGATTACCGCCGTGGAGGCCGGTGCACGATGTTTCGCCGATCGCGTACAGCCGCGTCAATGTCGTCTCGCCGACGTTGTTTGCCAGGATGCCGCCGCAGAAATAGTGGGCCGCGGGAACGACCGGAATCGGCTCGCGCTCGATGTCGATGCCGATCTCCGCGCAGGCTTTGCGGATGTTGGGAAAGCGCTCCGCGATCGGGTCGTGGCCGTGGTAGAAGTTCGCCAGATCGAGGTAGACGAATTCTTCCTTGTTCGTGGTCATCTCCTCGACGATCGCTCGCGCAACCACGTCGCGGGGCGCCAGGTCCTTCAGCGCCGGCGAATACTTTTCCATGAAGTACTCGCCCTTCTGGTTCCTCAGTCTCGCGCCCTCACCCCGCAGCGCCTCGGAGATCAGGTAGTGATTGGCCTTCTTGTCCGCCAGCGCTGTCGGGTGGAACTGGACGTACTCCGCGTTCATGACGCGCGCGCCGGCGCGCTGGGCCATCACCACGCCGTCGCCGATGGCGTTGCGCGTGTTGGTCGTGTGCAGGTAGATCTGCCCGATGCCGCCGGTGGCCAGAATGGTGAAATCGCTGAAAATTGTGAAGACCTCATTCGTGCGGTTGTCGAGCAGGTACGCGCCGGCGCATTCGTTGGTCAGCCGGTAGCGGACCTGGATGTCGGTCGGATGATGCTGCGTGGTCAATAGATCGATCGCCGTCATCTCTGTGGCCAGGGTGATGTTCGGCTCGTTCTTCACGCGATTGAGGAGCGACGTCTCGATGGCGCGGCCGGTGGCGTCGCCGGAGTGAATGATGCGCGGCAGCGAGTGCGCCCCTTCCTGGGTCAGGTCGAGCTCTCCTTCTTCACTCTTGGAGAAAGGAACGTGCATCTCGTCGAGCAGCAGTTCCTTGACCACGCGCGGCCCTTCGACGGCGAGGAAGCGCACGGCCTCCTCATTCGACAGACCCGCACCGGCGGCGATGATGTCGTCGATCAGCTTCGCGGGCGTGTCGCCTTCGCCCTCATAGATGATCCCGCCCTGTGCCCAGAAGGTGTTGCAGTCCTTCGGATCAGCGGCCTTGGTGACGAGCAGGACTTTGATCCCGGCACTGGCAAGGCAGAACGATGCAGTGAGTCCGGCGATGCCGGTGCCGATGACGAGGACGGGGTAATGGTCGCGGTTCTTCAGCGCAGGCACGGCGGCATTGTAGTGGGCAGTGGCCAGTAGTCAGTTGCCAGTGGTCAGGACGCTTCCTGGCTACTGACCACTGACCACTGGCAACTTTCAGACAATCTCCCACCGTTTCGTCAATTGCCGCGATGCCACGAAGAAGACGATGGCCCAGCCCACCAGCACCGCCGCGGGAAGGGCGAGTGATTGCAGCGGCAGCTCGCGCCAGAAGACGTTGGTGAATCCTTCCAGGGCCCAGGAGTTGAAGAGCACCAGTCCCGCTTTCTGCAGGCCGGCGGGCATGAGGAAGCGGGGGAACATCGAGCCGCCGATCGCGGAGAGCGAGAGGACGACCAATGTCGACATCGCTCCGAGCTGGGCGCGGGTGCGGCACACCGAGGCGAGGAGGAGACCGAAGGCGGATGTGGCGAGCGAGGTCGAGAGGGCCATGATCAGGAACCCGCCGATGTGCTGGATCAGTTGCAGCCGGAAGGCGACGGCGCCCCAGACGAACATCACGCAGATCTGGACGAAGCCGAGCGTCCAGAGATAGACCAGCTTGCCGAGGAGAAGCTGGGTGAGAGTGAGGCGCGTGGTGAGGATGCGGTCGAGCGTGCCGCTCTCGTTTTCTTCGAGCAGCGCTCCGCCCGCGTTCGACGCGGTGAAGAGCAGGAACATCACGCCGATGCCGGCCGCGTAGAGCGCGGCGACGACGTTCGACTTGTTCTGGCCGACCACGTCGGTCTTTTCGATCCTGATGAGATCCGGCGACTTC
>Ga0207689_10001865_pt1 | contig 19957 bp, 14 predicted proteins | sample KBSMisM52_FD_184312 | JGI IMG/M metagenome (GOLD analysis project Ga0207689, IMG submission 184312) | Miscanthus rhizosphere microbial communities from Kellogg Biological Station, Michigan, USA - KBS Miscanthus M5-2 (SPAdes) (version 2) | ecosystem: Host-associated > Plants > Roots >... | reverse complement strand
CGCTTTGCGCTTCTTTGCTGACTGTGTCTGCGTTTGGGATTTGGCATCTCTTAATTATTGAAAATCTTTAAAAATACTTTTTTGTAACTAGCTTTTGTGATTCCTGTCATCTCCTGTTTTGTCGCTCCCTTATACTTTCCTCACTACTTATCCAGGTCTTTAAACTTCTCCAATCCTTTCCATATCGGGTTGTCTTTTTTCTCTTTATCTTCTTCCGGTTCCAATTTTTTCAGCATGTTCAGCGCTGCAGGATTACATTGCGGCCCATCGGCCTTATCATAACCACATATCTTCTGCATGGGTATGCTCAGGTTGATAAATTCATAAATCCAATCTGAAACATTGATATGGCTTTCGGTCCGGCTGATATAATATACATCAGGATCATCTTCCTGGTCATTCATCAGTTCGGGTTCTTCTACCATTTTTACCACGATATTGAATTCATCCCACAAATCAATCTTCAGGTTATTGCCGCAACGGTCGCAATTAGTTTCCAGTGAGCCACCTATTTCAAACTTTAAAAGCATAAAGCCTGTCTTTTTATCAAGGCTCAGCTTTACAGTAGCGTGGCAGTTGCTGAAATCCTGCTGCTGGTATGCCTCAAAGAACTTGTCGGTAATTTCATAGCTGTACTCATGAATACCGGGTTTCAGGCCCACAAAAGCGATCTCGAATTCCCTTCTATAGCCCATGACTCAACGTTTAATCCAGAAAAAAATCGGGATGCAAAGGTAGGGGAAACTACCGAAAAATTAAGGTCGTATTTGGATTATTTTCAACTGCCTTGCCTTAATTTAACCCCCTGATTGAAATTAACTAAAATTCAGCGGCGTGAAAGGCTTTTTATCTGGTATTTATCAAAGAATTAGAATGAAATGGAGCTGGACTGTATTGATCCTTCTTGCTATCCTTATTCATTGGTTTTCCCTGTATCCTCCAGTCATAGAACAATATTATACCAACGGGTTATACCCCTTCATATCAAAAGTGCAGCGGTTCCTTTTCGGCTGGATTCCTTTCAGCATTGGCGATCTGTTTTACGCATTTATTCTCATTATGCTTGTTGTTAAGCTGGTCCGCCTGTTTAAAGCGATTTTTCACAAAAAAATCAACGGTTCATATCTGTGGAAGGGCCTTAAGCAACTGGTTTTCTTTTGCCTTTCTGTGTATGTTCTTTTTAACCTTCTTTGGGGGTTAAACTACAACCGCATCGGTATTGCCCGGCAATTAGGCCTCAATATGCAAAAGTACAGTGTGCAGGAATTGGATACGCTTACAGCCGTTTTACAAAGAAGATTGAATAATTATATAGTACTAACCAATGAAGCGCAAAGAGATTCATTCTATAAAAAAAGAAACCTGTTCCGGGAAAGCAGCGATGCCTATCATCAAGCATTTCCGGAATACCCGTTTCTGAAATATTCCCCAAAATCTATCAAACCATCCATGTTTAGTTATGTTGGAAATATTCTTGGTTTCACCGGTTACTACAACCCATTTTCCGGAGAAGCGCAGGTGAATACAACAGTTCCGGTATTTACGCAGCCTTTTATCGCCTGCCATGAAATAGGTCACCAGTTGGGCTATGGAAAGGAAAACGAAGCAAATTTCTCTGGCTTTCTGGCTTGTCGCCTGCACCCTTCCGCCGCATTTCGTTACTCTGTCTACTTCGATATGTACAACTATACGATCGGTGAATTGTACAGAAAAGACTCGCTGGCGGCACGGCATTTTGTCGACAGCCTGAATCCTTTGGTCAAAAAAGATTTTAAAGAAGTAAGGGATTTTTTTAACCGTTATCAAAATCCGATTGAACCGGTTATCTCCTGGATGTATAGCGGCTATTTAAAGGCAAACCGTCAGCCTGCAGGCAGAGAAACGTATAGCCAGGTAGTTGCTTTTTTAATTGCATACCAGAAAAAGTTTGGAAAAGAGAGCCTTTGAGAATAATGTGGAAATATGGAAATGTGAAGATGTGAGAATTAGTGCTCTAAAGAAGTTGGTTTCTTGGTTATTTCAAAAAATCAATATTAAAGACAGGGGCATTTTCACATTTTCATATTAGCACATCAGTACATTAGAATTTATTCTTCCACATCATACTCTCAATCGGTTTATCCGGCTGTCCGCTGTATTTTGCGTTTTTCTTTTGATTGTATTTTACTTCTGTTTCACCATCTACCACAAAATAGATCAATTGTCCTATGGGCATTCCTTTGTACACTTTTACCGGTTGCTTTACTGAAATCTCCAGTGTCCAATGACCACAAAACCCAACATCACCCTTTCCCGCTGTCGCATGAATGTCTATACCAAGTCTGCCTGTTGATGATTTGCCTTCCAGGAAAGGCACATGGGCGTGTGTTTCTGTATATTCTTCCGTTACACCGAGGTAAAAGATATGCGGATATAAGACAAATCCTTCTTCCGGTATTTCGAAATAATCAATATGGTTGTGTTTTTTTGCATCGAGGATATGCTCGTTATAGGTGGCAAGCCATTTACCAAGATGAACGTCATACGAATTGCTGCCAAGGCATTCCCTGTCGTACGGTGTTAATTTGATTGCACCTTTGTCTATTTCCTCCAGTATTCTCTTATCCGACAGTATCATGCAAGAATTGTTTTTATTAGTTCGGCAAAAATCTTAAATCTGCAATCTAAAATACTTTTCGTGCCGGTTTTTTTTCAACAACAAATCAACGAAACAACCAGGCTGGGTATCTGGAAAATAGAAGAAACAGAAGATTTTTTTAAGAATAATGTGCCCCAGCACAGGGATGTTACCCATCCGCGCAAGAGGCTGCAACACCTGGCTGGCCGGTTTTTATTACAATTTCTTGCGCCCGCTTTTCCGTATGAATTAATACAGATAGCCGAAACCCGGAAGCCCTTTTTACCCAACGAAGAATATCACTTTTCCATTTCTCATTGCGGTGACTATGCTGCAGCAATTGTAAGTAAGGACAAGAGGGTTGGCATTGATGTAGAATTGATGCGGCCTTTGGTATCACAGGTTATTCCTAAATTTCTGTCGGAGGCAGAAAAAAATCTTTTATATCGTAAAACAATATTGGAGCAATCTACTTTGTTTTGGTCTGCAAAGGAAGCTGTTTTTAAATGGTATGGTGAAGGATCGGTCGATTTTCGTGAACATATTCATCTGAAAAAACAACATGAAGGCACCGGAATAATCGATTGTTTTTTTGCCAAAACGAAAACTGCTTTGACTGTCCATTACCGTTATTTTGACAATATGGTACTTGCCTGGGTAATCAGTTAGAGAAAATCTATTTTATGAACATCTGAGGCCCCGGGCCGGTCTTTGTACTTTCAAACATCTTATCTTTAATCCACTAACCAACTGTTACTTGCATGTCCCCAGGCCCTCTGAAGGTTTTTATAGTCGACGACGAATACCAGAGCAGAAATCTCCTTTCGAAGCTATTGATGGAGCATTTCCCCAATATTATTGTTACGGGCCATGCCTCAAACGTGCAGGAAGGAATAGTGGGTATTGCCGAATTTAGCCCCTCACTTGTTTTCCTGGATATAGAAATGAATGGTGAAACGGGGTTTGATTTATTGAGAAAAATTGAAAAGCGGAATTTCCAGATCGTTTTTATAACGGCCCATAATGATTATGCATTAAAAGCATTCCGGTTCAATGCCATTGACTATTTGCTGAAACCAATTGTTCTGGATGAATTAAAAGAAGCGGTGGCAAAAGCTATTAATCAGTTGTCCGGGCAAAAAACAACCTCTGACGCACAGTTAGATAACCTCGTACAGGTTATTCAGGATCCCAGGAAAATAAATGATAAAATAGCTGTGCCTACTTCTGACGGTTTTGTTTTAGTATCATTAAAAGAAATTGTTTACTGCCGCGCAAACGGTAACTATACGGAGTTTCATTTAGCAGGCAAAAAGCAATTATTGAGCAGTTATACATTAAAGCAATACCATGAATTGCTGGAGGGGCAGAATTTTTTCAGGGCCCATCGTTCTTATCTTATAAATCTTTCTTACGTTAAAATGTACCGCCGGGGCGAAGGTGGCACCATTGTAATGAGCGATGACAGCGAAATAGAATTGTCAAGACAGAATAAAGATGCCTTTTTACAATTGTTCAGGTAGCCGCTGTGAAGAAAAAAATCCTCCGATATTATCTTTTTTTTATTGCATGCATTTCCTTCGTTACAGCTACTGCGCAGGAATATTTGATACAGCGCTTAACCGTCAGCGATGGTTTGCCCAGCGATCGTGTAAGCTGCGTGTACGAGGATTCATATGGATATTTATGGGTAGGCTCCTCCAATGGTTTGGGCAGGTATGATGGTAAAAAATTTACAAATTATGGATTCGCTGAAGGTCTTCCTTATTTGCAGATCTGTGCGGTATTCGAAGATAGCCGTCATCGCTTGTGGATTGGCACAACAAAAGGCATTGCCCGGTTAGCGGGTAATAAGTTTATTTCTATGAATACGAACGATAAGGAAGATTATACATGGACCTACGGATTTTACGAAAATGGTGAAAACGATTTATGGGCACTGACAAATAAGGGTGTTTACCGGTTTAGCGACACAATATGGACACGTACAAAACAATTTCCGCTCTATAATGAAAGACCATGTAAAGGAGTTATACCGCTGCAATCCGGCCTTTTGTTTAATTACGGCAGTTCGCTGATAAAAAAGAATAATAACGGGAAGTTTACAATCATTGCAAAAAGTTCTGATGGAAATGATTTCAATTACTTTAACTCACTGCAAAAACATGGGAGCAAGGAATATGTTTCAGTTTATAATAAGTTATATTCATTAGAAGGCGATCAGTTAAAACCGGTTATTGACAATATACCTTCTTCTGACTATAGGTACTATGTAGATGGCGATCGCTGTTTTATTACTATAGAAGGAAGAGGTTTATATGTATACCAGTTGCCGGCGGCAAATGACCGGCCTGTTTTTTTTACTTCTTACCGCTCCAATTTCCTTTTTGATATCTATCGCGACAGGCATGATAATATATGGATGACGAGTTATGAAGGCTTATTGAAAATCCAGCCGAAAACATTTACGGACTATCAAAAGGAGATTTTTAAAGAACCGGTAAAAGGAATACGAAATATTATTTCGTTGTATAATGATTTGCTGATCTCAAGTTCCAGTACCGGGTTTCATATTTTACATGATTATACGTTGAAGAGTTTACCTACACCATCTTTTTATTCTTCTCCGTCCCAGTATCAGCATGATATGGTGGACGGCTACTCAGATGATGATTTTGCAGGGACCTGGATGATGACGAGAAAATTAAAATTGCTTTATGTAAAGCAGGGCCGGATATCTGACTATTCAAAACTTATACGCCATAAGACCAGGGAACTTTTTTATGACATAGCTGTACATCCATTCAGCCACAAGGTTTTTGTGTGCGCAGATTCCACATTGCAGACCGGGGATATGGATAAGATAGACGTATACCGCGATGCTGACGGCAAAACATTGGAAAAGCCGATAAGCGTTGTTTTCACCTGGGATGGTATTGGCATTGTGAATGTATTTTTTAAAGGAATTTATTTTATCACTAAGCAAAACAAGATTATAAAAGCGCCCCCGGAGCTGGATATAATAGATGAACGGGTAAGTGGATGGATCTATCCCGGTTTATTTGATTGGATGTGGGTGAGAAATACGGGAAGAGGTCTTTTGTGTTTCAGGGTAAATGATTCGTGTAAAGTAAGAGATATACGGCAATATACTACTGCTGAGGGTTTGCCGTCTAATGACGTTTTAGACATTGCTACCGATAAAGAGAAAAGACTTTGGGTATGTACCAGCAATGGACTTGCGGTGATGACCTACAATAAAGAAAAAGATTCCTGGGATATTTATAACGTAGGTAAGCAGCAGGGAATAAATTTTGATTCATGGGTGGATGGGCGCATGGCCGTGGATACATTAGGTAATATCTGGCTTTCTACGACTGATAATCTTATTAAACTTTATCCTGAAAAGATCCACCTGCGTAAAGAAATACCAAGAGCAGTAATAGAAAAAGTACTGCTGGGAATGAATGAAACAGAATGGAACAAACATGCGGATTCTGTATATAGTTATTTTCAACTGCCCTATAAACCTGTGTTTAAATACAATGAAAATTCTTTGGGCATACGGTTTAATGGTACTAATCTTTCAGAAGCTTCAGGCCAGGAATATTCATACAAACTCGAACCATTAGATACGGCCTGGAGCCAGTCGACGCAAACCAATTTTGTTTCCCTGCTTAAGCTTTTACCGGGTAGTTATACATTCAAAGTAAGGGCAAAAAATGAAGGCACCGCGTGGAGCGAACCGGCTGCCTTTTCATTTACAATAGAGCGGCCATTCTGGGACAAATGGTGGTTTCGGTTGCTATTAATCGGTTTCGGGGCATCCATTATAATATATGCTTATAGTCGCAGGATAAGGGCTATCCGTGAAGAAGCGTTTATACAAAATCAATTAAATGAGCTGGAGATGAAGGCGCTCAAGGCCCAAATGAACCCGCATTTTATTTATAATGCACTTAACTCCATCCAGTCATTGATTGTGGACGAGAAAAAGTCAGAGGCAATAAATTATGTGGGCACATTTTCACGGTTACTTCGCCAGGTGCTTGAACACACAGACAGCAACGTGATTACATTGGAAAAAGAACTGCAGACTTTACGGCTGTATGTACAATTAGAGTCCTTACGTCTGAATATTAATTTGAAATATGACATTACAACAGACACGGAGTTGATGACAGAATACGAAAAGGTGCCGCCGCTGATCCTGCAACCTTTTGTTGAAAACGCCTTGTGGCATGGGTTAAGCCGTAAGGAAGGGGAGAAGAACCTGAAGATATCTGTTTCACAAACGGAAGAATACCTGGTATGCATCATTGAAGATAACGGCATTGGCCGTACGAAAGCGGCTACGTTCAAAAAATCTTCGGCTACAGAGATGTACGCTTCCCGTGGTATAGACATCACCGTCAAGCGGTTAACCGAATTTAATAAAACAAAAGATTCACCTGTTTTGTATAAAGACCTGTTTGACAACGATGGAAATGCAGCCGGGACACAGGTAAACGTTTACATAAAAAAACAGTCTTCGTAAATTCTTTAAATAGCTCATTTCCTCATTTCAACTTCTGATTTCCGTCAATCAATAAATGCCGCTTTCATTTGTAGTGCAGATGAGTATTTTTAATGAAACTCATCCCATGGAATTTATAACAGGAATATTTATACTGATAGGCTTTGTGCTTATGGGTATTTTCTGGAGTGATATCCGCCGTTTTTTTAAAGCGGCACACCAGAAAAGAAGGCCTGACTGAGATTTTTGAAAATGCGGACTAAAAAGAAACGCATGTTCACTCAATCAAACCCACATTTTGCTCAATAGGGCTAAAAAAAGTCGGGAAAATTCAGGTTCTTTATATCGTGATATGTGATTTGGAAGTTCTTAACATGAATCTTTGCAATCGACCATAAGTCTGAAGTCCAGAAACATTCAGGCCATTAACCATTGACCATTAGACCTTGAGCCATTACCGTAAGAGTAGTGGCTTTTTTGTTTGTGGTTACTCGATGAGATTCGATTCATCTTCTTCCAGCAAATTCAGGTTTACATCGGTTCCGGATATACCTTCGATAGATCCCCTGATATGCGCCGCGTTCAGCAATACTTTTTCCAGTTGTTTCTCCCGGGCCTTCCATAATTTCTCCATGGCATCTCTTTCTTTCTGAATAGAAAGGCGCATACTCATAAACCCTTCCCGCATGGCCTTCCACTGTTCGGCAAATTCATTGCTTGTAAGATAGTTATATAGCAAATGCATTTTATCACCTTTGTTCTCATTGCTTTTTGCCGTAGTAAATACCCTCACGATTCCATCCCTTAACACTGCTGCCAGCGCTTTCACTTCCGAGAAGCTACAGATCCAGACGCCATCTTTTATGCCGAAGCAATCCATATCCCTGGGCATTGTTTTCGTTACAATAACAGCCACATCCGCCCCGAGGCTTCGCATATCTGTTTTTAGCTTTTCTATCCAGTCGTTACCAAAAGATGTGGTGCGTTTACTTTCGTAAATAATCTTTCCGCATTCCTGCCCGAAATTATTTCTTACGGCCTGAATGCAATCTGCCCCCTTTACTCCCTTACCAACCTCACTGATCATATCAAACGGAAATGCAGTGCGAAGCATTTCTTCTAATGCCAATTCCTGTACCTCACCCTGCAATTGCATCGAGCCTTGTTCAGCTTTGCGTCTCATTTCATCAGCTAATTTTTTCTGGTCATCCAATTGCTTTTCAAGTTCTCTGACTTTTAATTGATATTCCGTGTCTTTCGCTGAGGTTTTTTGTTCTTCAAATTTTCTTATTTCCTCAGTAATTTTAGTTCTTTCTTCCTGCAGTTTTTTCTGAACAGATAGTTCCAATTCTTCTTCTTTATTTTTTAATGCCTGTTCTTTTTGTAAAAACTCAAGTTCTTTCTGTCTCGCAGTTTTTAATTTTTCTTCATTGTCTTTGTTGTTCTGCTTCAGCATCCGCAATTCGTTCTCAAAGTCCGACGTGATCGTCTTTCGCAAACTTTCTTCCAATTGCTGCTGCAATTTTTCTTTCTCGCTTTTTATCTGTTGTACAAAATCGGAATCCTTTTTTTGTAATTGCGATTGCCACTCCCTTTCTTTTCTTGCTATTTCTTCCTCTTTTTGTTTCTTATAAATTACCATTTGTTCCCTCAGTTCTTTTTTATATTCTTCGGAAACAGCTTCTTCCAGCGGAAACTCATGTGCACAATTCGGGCATTTTATGGTCGTTGGCATTTATTCTATTTTAATACAAATTACTAAAAGCTAATAAAATAAAAATCCCGGCAGTTTAATCCGGGATTTATTAAAATTATAAAAACGTTTTTACGCGGTTTGCAAATACATCTCCTCCCTCAACTGGTGCACCCTCTCATTCTCAAGATATTCATCAAAGGTCATTAACCGGTCAATGGCGCCGTTAGGCGTCAGTTCAATTACACGATTGGCCACTGTTTCCATGAATGTATGATCATGAGAGGAAAGAAGAACGATACCTTTAAAATTCATGGCACTTTCGTTAAAAGATTGTATGCTTTCCAGGTCAAGGTGGTTTGTTGGCTGATCAAGGATGACTGTATTCGGATTCTGCAGCATCATCCGGCTGATCATGCACCTGACTTTTTCACCACCGCTCAGCACTTTCGTTTTCTTCATAATGTCATCCCCACTGAAAAGCATTTTACCCAAAAAGCCCCGGAGAAAAGGTTCATCCGCATCTGTTACAAAAGACGGAACCCACTGACGCAGCCAATCAATCAGGTTATAATCAGTGGTGAAGTACTTATTATTTTCTATTGGCAGATAAGCATGGGTGATAGTAGTTCCCCATTCAAATTTTCCTTTATCAGCTGTAGTTTCTCTGCAAATGATATCGAAAAAATTGGTGACAGCCAGCGGATCTTTGCTGTAAAAAGCGATCTTATCTCCTTTATTGACGGTAAAGGTTATATTATTAAACAATACGCGGCCGTCAATTGATTTACTTAACTTTTCTACGTTCAATATCTGGTTGCCTACTTCACGTTGCGGTGTGAAAATTATGCCCGGGTATTTCCTGTTCGATGGTTCTATTTCTTCTATTGTTAATTTCTCCAGTGCTTTCTTTCTCGATGTGGCCTGTTTTGATTTAGAGGCGTTGGCGCTGAAACGTGCAATAAAATCTAATAAAGCCTGTCTTTTTTCTTCCGTCTTTTTATTCTTGTCGCCCAGTTGTCTTGCCATCAATTGTGACGACTCGTACCAGAAAGTATAGTTGCCTGTATAGGTTTTTATTTTCGATCTGTCGACATCCGAAACGTGTGTACAAACTGCATCTAAAAAGTGACGGTCATGGCTCACTACCAACACTATGTTTTCATAGTCCGCCAGGAAATTCTCTAACCAGCCAATTGTTTCAATATCCAAACCATTGGTAGGTTCATCCAATAATAATATATCCGGATTACCAAACAGTGCCTGTGCCAATAATACCCGAAGTTTTAAGTTTGAAGGAATATCCTTCATGAGGCTCTGATGATAATTTTCGCTGATGCCCAGGCTGCTTAACAAACTGCCCGCATTACTTTCTGCTTCATAACCACCCATTTCACCAAACTCGCCTTCAAGTTCTCCTGCCCGCATCCCATCTGCTTCGGTAAAATCCGCTTTATTATAGATAGCTTCCCGTTCGTGCATGATATCCCACAAATGACTATGGCCTTTCAATACAGTATTCAACACTGTGAAGTTGTCAAACTCAAACTGGTTTTGTTTCAATACAGCCATTCTTTCTCCAGGCGTAATTTCAACGGTTCCTTTGTTTGGTTCTATTTCACCGCTTAATATCTTCAGGAAAGTAGATTTACCCGCGCCATTCGCTCCGATTACACCATAACAATTTCCTTTGATGAAATTGATACTTACTTCATCGAACAATACCCTTTTCCCGAAAGAAAGCGTGACATTTTTTACACTGATCATTATTGTCTGCAAATTTTTAGAAGGCGCAAAGGTACGTCAAGAAGGTGAGGTTTGAAATGCTTAAAGATTTAAAAACGCAAAAACATTATTTGGCCAGACCTCTCTTCGAGCCTTTAAATTTCCTGGCGATGACATCCTGTACATTCTCGTTATGCACTTTACTTTCCAGCCAGGAGATAACGTCTAAGTATGAAAAAGCCCTTGTTTCCAATGGGTTGCCCTCATATTTTTTGAGTTTATCCAGTAGTTTTTGAAATTCCGGCTTCAGGGATCTTGCGCCAACATGAAATGAACGTCGGAGAAACTTAAACATTTCTTCTTCCACCGCGCTCAGATTTTCCATTTTAGCCATAAAGCGGTAAACGGATTTAATCAGGTATTCCAGCAAATCAAAATTACCCAACTCATAATGTGCAATCAGGTGGAGGAGGCGTGCGTAACATTGCAGGTCCGTACGCAGGTCCACTTTCCAGTTGATAATCTTATTGAGATAGTCAATCGCTTTTTCGTTGTTGCCGGCTCCAAAGTATAAGCATGCTATTTTGTAATAGAAGATAAGAACGCGATGGCGGTCCAGGAATATTTCATATTCTTTCAGGTTGTCCTCTATAGTAGGAACCAGTTTTAATCCTTCAGTAAAACTTCCCTCTATAAAATGTTTATTGATTTTGGCCGTAGTGAGATAAATGAAAATGAGGATACGGTTGTTTTCATTCTGCTCTACAATTTTGCGATGCGAGAATTTTTCAAACTGCTGGATAGTTTCTTCCAGTTTGTTGTGATTACGCAGGTCAAAATGGGCGCCCATCAGGTTATGCATGCCTTTTATGTAATGCGCTGTTTCTACATCAATCATATTTGGTTGTTCATCAAAAAGGTCAACCCATTTTTGTGTGTACCGGTAGTATTGCAAAAAATCCTGCCGTATAAAAGCATACCAGCAATACGATTGATAGAGATACAATTTTTCATAAAACCCTTTCGCATTCTTCGCGTCTTCAGTCAGGTTGTTTTCCAGGAATGCTTCAATGGCCTTTTCATCTTTTGTATTTCTCGCATGTCCGTTGGTGATATACCAGCTATATAGGCGTAATGACAGGTTTGAAAGTTTATTAGCAACAGAAAGCCTGCTGTTTACTTCATCGGCTTCATTAGCCAGGTGATCCGCCCTGTCCTGCATACTGCGGGTGATGAATAATCCTTCAATTTTCTTTTCAAAAAACAAAACCTGCTGCAGGTAAGTCAATTGGTTGTTTTCCCTCGCCATTTCCTTCATGCGGTCCAGCACCTTCAGACTTTGATAATATAGCCCTTTATTGAAAAGTATGCGGGCATAATCCATCTGCTCATGCAGTTGCATGTCAATATTGTCTTCGTCTTTTATGGTTCTCAGACTGGACAAAATCTGCCGGTATAACTGCGCCTTTATGTTAGAAAGCTGCTGTTTTTTAATGGATTTATTCTTCAGGAGCTGGGTTTCATCGTAATTGGTCATTTTATCCAATGCATCAAAAAGCAGGATGATTTTCAGGTCTTCCCCGGCCGATTTCCGCTTGATGTAGAGCTTGAAATTCCTTTTTTCAGCCTTTTCCAGTGATTTTACAAGCTGAAAAAGGGCATCTGTGGATCGGTTAGGCATCGTAATTAAAAATAGTTAAAATCCTTTACTGTATTGAGTTTCGGCGTTTTTTTATCCCCTTAAGTGGCGTAAAAACCTGTTGTTTTTGGTTTCGGGTAACCCTTTAAACTGAATAATTTTAGGAGCAGGTTGTTTATCACGTTGTTATAGTGCAAAAATAAGCACCCGGTCTGATTAACTAAAAATTCAAATTGTATGCCTTCCGAAAAAATTTACATCTTCGACACGACCCTTCGTGATGGCGAACAGGTACCTGGTTGTAAACTGAATACAAAGGAAAAAGTTGAACTGGCACTCAAGCTGGAAGAATTAGGGGTGGATATCATTGAAGCTGGCTTCCCCATTTCTTCACCCGGTGATTTCGAATCCGTAAAGCAAATCTCGAAAGCTGTAAAAAATGCTACCGTTTGTGGTCTAACACGGGCTGTGCAAAAAGATATCGAAGTTGCCGCTGAAGCTCTTAAATCTGCCGCACGGCCGCGTATTCACACGGGTATCGGTTCATCTGATATTCATATCAAACATAAATTCAACACGACGAGAGAAGATATTTTACAAAGAGCCGAAAAGGGAACACGTTTGGCCAAAAATTTTGTGGATGATGTTGAGTTTTTTGCAGAAGATGCAGGAAGGGCCGATCTTGGTTTTTTAGCAAAGCTTATTGAAACTGTAATAAAGGCCGGTGCCACAGTTGTAAATATTCCGGATACTACCGGCTATTGCCTTCCTCATCAATATGGAGAAAAGATAGCCTATCTTCTGAATAATGTCCCGAATATTGATAAAGCAATTATCTCCTGTCATTGTCATAATGATCTGGGATTATCAACGGCCAATTCAATAGCGGGTGTTATTGCGGGCGCAAGACAAATAGAATGCACGATCAATGGTATAGGTGAACGGGCCGGCAATACTTCGCTGGAAGAAGTAGTAATGATTATTAAACAGCACGAACCCAGCCTGCATCTTTACACCGATATTAAAACGAAAATGCTGAACCCTGTAAGCCAGTTAGTATCGGATATTATGCGCATGCCGGTTCAACCCAATAAAGCCGTTGTTGGCAGTAATGCTTTTGCACATTCTTCAGGCATTCACCAGGATGGTTTTCTGAAGGAGTCGACTACTTATGAAATAATGACACCGGAAGAAGTAGGTGCGGGAGGGTCCAGGATCGTGCTGACAGCAAGGAGTGGCCGGAGTGCATTGGCGCACCGTTTTCAAAAACTCGGATTTGAATTTAACAGAAATGATATTGATGTACTGTATGGGCAGTTCCTGAAAGTGGCGGATAAACAAAAAGAGGTAATGGATACTGACCTGCAGTTACTCGCAAAGAGCTACCAGCCGAATCCGGTTGTTCTGTAGCATTTTTCTCTTAAGTGGATAGTTTTTGGTTAAGCGTGGTGTTTTCACGCCACGCTTCTTACAGAACTACCATTTATGAGGATAAGTGGAATAAAAAGGAAAATGATAGCAGATTAAGATAAAAGGCCGCTGTACAACATACGAACAACCAGGATTAGTCTATACCCTTTAAAATAGAAGACGATAATATGAAAAAGAACATTGCAGTAATAGAAGGAGACGGAATAGGACCGGAAGTAACGAGACAATCTGTTCGTGTATTAAATGCCATTGCTGAAGCCTATGGACATGAGTTTCATTATACGTATTGTTTGATGGGCGCTGACGCAATCGAAAGAACGGGTAACCCACTGCCTGACGAAACCATTGCCATCTGCCTCAACAGCGATGGCATTTTATTTGGCGCCATCGGCGACCCGAAGTATGATAATGATCCTACTGCTAAAGTGAGGCCGGAACAAGGATTATTAAAACTGCGCAAATCATTACAACTATACGCAAATATTCGTCCTGTAAATACATATCCTTCGCTGCAGCATCTTTCGCCGTTGAAGAGTAAAGTAATTGAGGGTGTTGATTTTATTATTTTCCGTGAACTGACAGGTGGTATTTATTTCGGTGAAAAGACATTGAGCGAAGATGGCAGGAAGGCATCTGATAACTGTGTTTACAGTTATGAGGAGATAGAGCGCATTGCCCATCTTGCTTTTCAATATGCACAAAAAAGAAAGAAGAAACTCACGCTGGTCGATAAGGCCAATGTGCTGGAGACATCCAGGCTTTGGAGAAAAGTGGTCCAGGATTTATCCCATTCCTATAATGATGTGAAAGTTGATTATATGTTTGTCGACAATGCTTCAATGCAGATTATAATAAACCCGAAACAATTTGATGTAATACTTACAGAAAACATGTTTGGCGATATTATCAGTGATGAAGCCAGTGTGATCAGTGGTTCTATCGGGTTGTTACCGTCTGCATCTATCGGTGCGGGGTCCGCGCTTTTTGAACCCATTCACGGTTCGTACCCACAGGCGGCAGGAAAAGATATTGCCAATCCGTTGGGTTCGATATTATCAGCCGCTATGCTGTTAGATCATTTCAATATGAAGGAAGAAGCAAGTCTTGTTGTTGAAGCGGTCAACTGGACACTGCAGAACAGTTTTGTTACAAAAGATATTGATCCCGTGAATTTTTATTTCACATCGACAATTGGAGAGTTGATCACTGATTATGTTTCAGGTAAAGTGCCGGGATCGGTAAAGATGGAAAATATTGAGTTAAGGAAATCGACGATTATCTGAACTTGGATTTTGTAGGATTATTGGGATTTATGAGATAACCGTTTTAATAAACGACCGTATCCCAATCATCACATGAATCTCAGAAATCACAGTTCAGACATTAGTTCTTTGTTTATTTATTTGGCGGGCGTATATTCGCAGTACAACAACACCTGATGTTTAAAAGCATTAATAAATCAATCACTGTTCTTTCAGCCATAGTCATTGTGGTCGTGATTATTATTCCTGCTTTAAACGGAGGCGGTAGTTGTGTATAGCGATAATAAAAACTTAAAATATCAGCAACCCGCCTCCAAAAAGGCGGGTTGTTTTTTTATGGCCCGTTTGCAACAAACAATGAACATATAAAACAAGTATTATGGCTACGTATTACAATGAAAAGACGGTAATCTATCACAACGGAGAATTTGTAAAAGCTTCCGAAGCGAAAATGGATTTTTATAGTCAGTCGCTGCATTATGGTTATGCGGTGTTTGAAGGAATCCGTTCTTATAAAACTGTTAATGGTGAAACAAAGATTTTTAAGGCAGTTGAGCATTATGAACGACTGAAAAATTCTGCGGTAGCGTTGAATATACCTTATAACTATTCAGTGGACGAGTTGATTGATGCTACGTATGAAGTATTAAAGAGAAATAACCTGCAGGATGCATATATACGTCCGGTGGTGTATGCACCGGCAAATATGAGTTTCGCAAAAAATACTGAATCATTTATTGTTATAGAAGTATGGGAAATGGCGCCATTCTTAGGAGACAAATTATTGCGCATTATGACCTCTTCTTTTCAACGGCCTAATCCAAAAGGATTTAAAATAGAAGCGAAGGCAACAGGGCATTATGTGAATTCAATTTTAGCAAGCCAGGAAGCAAAAGGTAATGGATATGATGAAGCCCTGCTCACGGATATGAATGGTTTCATTGCTGAAGGTCCAGGTGCAAATATGTTTTATGAAAGAAACGGTAAACTGTTTACACCCCCGCCCGGAAATATTTTACCGGGTATAACAAGGGCAACGGTTTTTGAAATATGTGATGAATTGAATATTGAGGTAGAAGAAAAGTTATTCAGGGTTGAAGAGCTGAAGACTGCAGATACTGCTTTCTTCTGTGGTACAGCCGCTGAAGTGATTGGGTGGGAGAGTTTAGATGATACCAGGTTTAATAAAGAATGGAATGATACAGTGAGCAGGAAGATCCAGTGGGCGTACAAGAATCGTGTTGTAGAAAAAGATTTTGAAGTGCAAAGGCACAGAGGCAACAAGGCACCGAGTGAAATAACAGTGTAAGTAGGTTGAACGTGGACCCGGTTGCACAAGAGTCCGCCAGCTGGCGAAAGAAAAGTTAAATAGAATTACAGAACGGCGATAACATAAAAATTAAAATGGCAGAAGAACTAACTAACAAGAACGACCAAACTCCTTCCCCTTTGGGGAAGGCTGGGATGGGGCTTAATAAATATTCGAAGATACTTACACAGGACCAGACACAACCTGCGGCGCAGGCAATGCTTTACGGAATAGGATTAACAGATGATGATTTGAAAAAAGCGCAGGTGGGTATTGCAAGTATGGGTTATGACGGCAATACCTGTAATATGCACCTGAATGATTTGGCAAAGATTGTAAAGCAGGGCGTATGGGATAGTGATTTAGTGGGATTAATTTTTAATACAATCGGTATCAGTGATGGTATCAGCAATGGTACGGACGGTATGCGTTACTCGCTGGTGAGCCGCGATTTGATTGCTGATAGTATAGAATCTGTCTGCGGTGGTTTTTATTATGATGGATTGATTGCATTACCGGGTTGTGATAAGAATATGCCGGGAAGTATAATGGCAATGGGACGTTTGAATCGTCCTTCTATAATGGTATATGGCGGAACGATTGCTGCAGGACATTACAAAGGACAAGAGTTAAATATCATTTCTTCATTCGAAGCATTGGGGCAAAAGATTGCCGGTAACCTGAATGAAGAAGATTTTAAAGGAATAGTAATGAATTCTTGCCCCGGTGCGGGAGCATGTGGCGGTATGTATACAGCGAACACAATGGCAAGTGCAATTGAAGCGCTGGGAATGAGCTTGCCGTATTCATCCAGCAATCCTGCATTGAGTGAAGAAAAGAAGAATGAATGCCTGGCGGCTGGTGAAGCGATTCGTTTATTATTGGAAAAAGATATTAAGCCAAAAGATATCATGACGCGTAAGGCATTTGAAAATGCAGTGACGGTTATCATGGTATTAGGTGGCAGCACGAATGCAGTATTGCATTTGATTGCTATGGCAAGGAGTGTTGATGTTGAATTGACTCAGGATGATTTTCAAACAATAAGTGACAAGACCCCGGTTTTATCTGATTTCAAACCAAGTGGAAAATACCTGATGCAGGAATTACATGCGCATGGTGGGTTACCTGCTGTAATGAAGTATTTACTGGAGAAAGGTCTATTGCATGGAGATTGTATGACGGTAACCGGCAAAACAGTTGCGGAGAATTTAAAAGATATCAAACCGATCAACTTTGAAACACAGGATATTTTTTATCCCCTGGAGAAACCAATAAAAGCGACTGGTCATTTGCAAATACTATATGGCAATCTTGCTGAGAAAGGAAGTGTTGCGAAGATCAGTGGCAAAGAAGGAGAATATTTTTCCGGTCCGGCAAGAGTATTTGATGGCGAAAAGAAATTAATTGAAGGGATATCATCCGGGAAAGTAAAAGCCGGCGATGTTGTAGTAATAAAAAATGAAGGGCCGAAGGGCGCACCGGGTATGCCTGAAATGCTGAAACCAACGGGAGCTATCATTGGTGCAGGATTAGGGAAATCCGTTGCACTGATTACTGATGGCCGGTTCAGCGGTGGTACGCATGGATTTGTCGTAGGTCATATAACACCTGAAGCATATGATGGTGGCTTGATTGGCCTTGTTGAAGACAATGATGTAATCGAATTGGATATCGCAAAGAATACGATTACACTGAAAGTTTCAGATGCAGTAATTGCTGAAAGAAGAAAAAAATGGAAACAGCCGGAATTGAAAGTCAAGAGAGGCGTTTTGTATAAATATGCAAAGATGGTGAAAGATGCAAGTGAGGGGTGTGTGACGGATGAATAAAAATCTGAACCCGGGTTTATAGGATTTTTGGGAATTGTCGGGATAAACTCCAACTGTTGAAAATCATTTATTGATTATAAAAGAAATTGTTTTATGAGTAGCGCAACTGAAATAATGAAAAAGAAAAAAGCTGAAAGCAAAGAAACGCCGAAGCAGCAAAGTGCAGTCAAAGTTCCGTCTTCGATAAATGGAAGCGTGGCTGTGCTGGAAGCTTTTGTTGCGGAAGGTGTGGATACGATTTTCGGCTATCCCGGTGGCGCTATCATGCCGATATATGATGCGTTGTACGACTATCACGATAAATTGGAACATATACTGGTTCGTCACGAACAAGGGGGAATACATGCAGCACAGGGTTATGCAAGGACAAGTGGCCGCACGGGTGTTGTGTTTGCAACCAGTGGTCCCGGTGCTACTAATCTTGTTACCGGGTTAGCGGATGCAATGATTGACTCAACTCCTGTTGTTTGTATTACAGGACAAGTATTCGCTCATCTACTGGGCACAGACGCATTCCAGGAAACGGATGTAATTAATATTACAACTCCGGTTACCAAGTGGAATTACCAGGTAACTGATGCAAAAGAAATTCCTTCCGTATTGGCAAGGGCATTTTATATAGCAGCGAGTGGAAGGCCTGGCCCTGTTTTGATCGATATAACAAAGAATGCACAGTTGCAGGTATTCGAATACGAAGGTTACACGAAATGCGATCACATAAGAAGTTATCGTCCGAAACCAATTGTTCGCAAAGAGTATATTGAGGAAGCCGCGAAGTTGATTAACTCAGCAGAACGACCATTTATCATTTTCGGACAAGGCGTTATTCTCGGTAAAGCAGAGAAAGAGTTTCAAAAATTTATTGAAAAGTCTGGTATTCCTGCTGCGTGGACTATTTTGGGTATGAGTGCTATACCTACAGATCATCCGCTGGGAGTCGGTATGTTGGGTATGCATGGGAACTATGGTCCGAATTTATTGACAAATGAATGCGATGTATTGATTGCAATCGGTATGCGCTTCGATGATCGGGTTACCGGCCGGTTAGATAAATATGCCAAGCAGGCAAAGGTGGTCCATTTAGATATTGATCCTGCAGAAATAGATAAGAATGTAAAAACAGCAGTACCTGTTTGGGGTGATTGTAAAGAAACATTGCCTTTGTTGACTGAGTTGGTTGAACAAAAGCTGTATCCGCAGTGGTTGAAAAAATTCAAAGATTGCACACAGAAGGAAGAAGATAAAGTAATAAAAGAAGAACTGAACCCCACTACGGATATTTTAACAATGGGTGAAGTCATTCAGTTGTTGAATGAATTGACAAAGGGTGATGCAGTGATTGTAACGGATGTTGGTCAGCACCAGATGGTCGCCTGCCGCTATGCGAAATTTAATGAATCAAAAAGCAATATCACGAGCGGTGGATTGGGTACAATGGGCTTTGCATTACCTGCTGCAATCGGGGCGAAGTATGGTGCGCCGGACAGAACGGTTGTCGCTATCATTGGTGATGGTGGCTTCCAGATGACACTGCAGGAATTGGGTACTATTATGCAATTCAAACCGAATGTAAAAATCCTGATTCTTAATAATAATTTTCTCGGAATGGTTCGCCAGTGGCAGGAGCTGTTTCACCAGAACCGTTATTCATTCGTGGATATACAAAGCCCGGATTTTGTGCAGGTCGCAAAAGGATACGGTATAGCAGGACAAAGTGTGTCGAAGAGAGAAGGTTTGAAAGGTGCATTAAAAGAAATGCTTGATCACGACGGCAGTTATTTGCTGGAAGTAATGGTCGGAAAAGAAAATAATGTATTCCCGATGGTGCCACAGGGAAGGGGTGTGGCTGAGATTGTTTTGTGTAAAGAAGAAGTGTAAGGCCCCCTAAATCCCCCGGTGGGGGACTTGAGAAGATTCACCATAGTATTGAGAA
>Ga0207689_10001862_pt1 | contig 19960 bp, 15 predicted proteins | sample KBSMisM52_FD_184312 | JGI IMG/M metagenome (GOLD analysis project Ga0207689, IMG submission 184312) | Miscanthus rhizosphere microbial communities from Kellogg Biological Station, Michigan, USA - KBS Miscanthus M5-2 (SPAdes) (version 2) | ecosystem: Host-associated > Plants > Roots >... | reverse complement strand
CACCAACCTTGTAGCAGGAACAACTTATTATTTCCGGGTATTTACGCGTATAGGTAACAGTTGGACTGGTGGCGTCGAAACATCGTCGGTAAATGCAACCAACCTGGCAGGATCAGGCATTGCATCGGCAGCAGCGGTGAACCTGACAACGGAAGGGACTGCAGACTGGGCGCATTGGTATGGCTATGATCATAAAGCAACAGGCGGCAGTAAAATCAGCAACTATACAATTATAGGAGGTGGTACAGCATCCAATTACAATGATGATGCAGGTGCCTGTACATGGAGTGATGGAACGCCAACGGTAAGCGGTTCAAATACGAATGGGATTTATATTACAGGAGTCGGGAAAGGCTTCCAGATAACAGCGCCGGCAGATCTGACACAGCGAACACTAAAAGTATATGTAGGAGGATGGTTAAGCAGTGGTACATTGACTGCAACACTGTCCGATGGTTCATCTCCTGATTATGTCAACTCATCTTTCTCATCGACAACAGTACAATATAATGCAGTGTATACGCTGACCTATAAAGCAGCATCAGCAGGAAAATTGCTGACGGTAAAATGGGTGCAGACATCAGGTGCCGGTAATGTTAATATTCAGGCAGCGACACTGACCGAGGCAGGAACAACGGTGGTGAATGTAACGGGAGTAACAGTCAATCCAACATCTGCATCGGTTGCGGTAAGTGGTACACAACAATTGACAGCAACAGTTGCTCCTGCAAATGCAACCAATCAAAGTGTAACATGGAGCAGCAGCAATACGGGTATAGCGACGGTAAGTGCAACAGGATTGGTAACAGGTATTGCTGCGGGCACTGCAACGATCACGGTAACAACACAGGATGGGGCAAAGACGGCGACATGCAGTGTTACTGTTACCCAGCCTTCATCAGGAGGAGCATTAGCGGGATCAGGTATTGCGTCAACAGCGACAGTGAACCTGACAACAGAAGGAACAGCAGACTGGGCGCATTGGTATGGGTATGATCATAAATCAACTGGCGGCAGTAAGATCAGCAACTATACAATTATAGGTGGCGGTACCGCTTCAAATTATAATGGCGATCTGCGAACCTGTACATGGACAGATGGAACGCCAACGGCAAGCAGATCTACGAGAAGGGGAATCAACATTTCCGGTGTGGGAAGAGGCCTCCAGATAACAGCACCGGCAGATCTGACGCAGCGAACTTTGAAAGTATATGTTGGTGGATGGATAAGCGGTGGCACGCTTACCGCATCGCTTTCAGACGGTTCCGCACCCAATTATGTAAACTCGTCTTTCTCCGGAAATGGACAATATGATGCAGTGTATACGCTGACCTATAAAGCAGCATCAGCAGGTAAATTACTGACGGTAAAATGGGTGCAGGCATCCGGTTCGGGATATGTTAGTTTACAGGCAGCTACATTGGCAAACAACGCGGCAAGGGTTATTAACATGAATGCTGACAATGCGGGAAGCGATAGCAGTCTTGTATTCAGCAAATCCCTGGAAATTTATCCGAATCCATTTGCAGATAATCTTGTGATAAAATATTCCGGCAATGAAGTTGGACGTGGCAGGATATCTTTATATACATATGAAATGAGATTAATTGCAACATATCCATTCGAAAAAAATTCCTGGAATATGAATCAGAAAATTGTTACAAAAGGCTTAACCGATGGAATGTATATTGTCGAATTCCAGATAGGCCAAACCAGGATAATCAGGCAACAGTTAAGATTCCGATAGTTAAGTTTCAAAGAGAGGCGGATTGAATTACAGCAGGCAGCGAAAAATTATTTTTTCGCTGCCTGCTTTTTTTCTTTTACTGATTGCCGGCAAGTTCTTTTTCGCAAGAGTTAATCGGTGAGGAGCTGATCTTACCAGGAGCATCCGCAACAATTTGGTCAGATACTAAATCTTCGCGACAGATTTAATTTAAAGCAATTTGCAAAGTGGTCCTTTTGTGCGGCGCAAGGCTCAGGCTTTTGGCTACCCAGCCAGATTGCGTTAAATTCGCAGTCCAACATGCCATACCAATTGCCCGGTATGGCATGCTTGCAGTTGATACACTATGGAAGAAGTAAAAAATACAGAAGAACGAAGCCTGAACTTTATAGAGGAGATCATCGAGGAAGACCTGAAAGCCGGTAAGTACCAGCAGGTGATTACCCGTTTTCCGCCTGAGCCGAATGGATACCTGCATATCGGACATGCCAGCAGCATCTCCCTGAACTTTGGCCTTACACTGAAATATCCGGGCTATACCAACCTGCGTTTTGATGATACCAATCCTGTAACAGAAGATACCGAATACGTAGAGAGCATTAAAGAAGATATCAACTGGCTGGGCTTTGCCTGGCAGCATGAGTTATACGCTTCCGATTATTTTGATAAGCTATATGAATATGCTGTGATCCTTATTAAAAAAGGTCTCGCTTATGTAGACGACAGTACCAGTGAAGAGATGGCAGCTATGAAGGGCACACCGGTAGAGCCGGGAAGGGAAAATGAATTCCGTAAGCGCAGTGCGGAAGAAAACCTTGATCTGTTTGCACGGATGAAAGCGGGTGAATTTGCTGATGGCAGCAAGACCCTGCGTGCAAAGATTGATATGGCGCATACTAATATGCTGATGCGTGACCCTATTCTCTATCGTATCAAGCATGCGCATCATCACCGCACGGGTAATAAATGGTGTATCTACCCGATGTATGATATGGCACATGGGCAAAGTGATTCCATTGAGACAGTTACACACTCTATCTGTACACTTGAGTTTGTGCCACACAGGGAGTTATACGATTGGTTGATAGAAAAATTAGAGATATATCCCAGCAAACAATATGAGTTTGCCCGCCGTAATATCAACTATACGGTGACGAGTAAACGAAAGTTGCTGCAGCTCGTGAACGAGGGGCATGTGACAGGTTGGGATGATCCGCGCATGCCTACGATCAGCGGTATGCGTCGCAGGGGATATACACCTGAGGGTATCCGTGAGTTTTGCGACAGGATCGGGGTAGCGAAAAGGGAAAATATGGTGGATGTGGGTTTGCTGGAGTTTTGTGTACGGGAACACCTGAATAAGATAGCATTGAGAAGAATGGTAGTTTTTGATCCTGTGAAAGTTACGATTACTAATTATGATTCTACAAGAGATTCAGAAACAACCCAGGTAGAGAATAATCCGGAAGATTCGCTGAGTGGCAGCAGGGATGTTACATTCAGTAAGGATATTTATATAGAGCGGGACGATTTTATGGAAAATCCGCCGAAGAAATTTTTCCGTTTGGCCCCGGGGCAAATGGTGCGGTTGAAAAGCGCTTACATCATCAAATGCGATGAAGTGATAAAGGATGCAGGGGGCAGGGTAGTGGAGCTTCGCTGTTCTTATATTCCGGAGAGTCGTAGCGGCAACGATACCTCGAACATAAAAGTAAAAGGTACCCTGCATTGGGTGAATGCAAAAGATGCGATAGAGATAGAAGTAAGAGAGTACGATCGCTTATTTAAAGTAGAGGATGCATCGAATGAAGAGGGTGATTTCAAAGACTATATAAACCCTGATTCATTAAAAACTGTAAAAGCTTATGCCGAGCCGTCTTTATTAAGCGCCAGCTTTAAAGATCATTTCCAGTTTTTGCGTAAAGGATATTATTTCTTAGACAAAGATTCTGAAGGGGGTGATTTTATCTTCAACAGGACCGTGACGTTGAAGGATGGGTGGAAAGGCTGAACCAGGATTGTCTGAACCGGGATGTTTGAGATGATTGGGATTTTTGGGATAAGGAATCCTATGGACGATAAAGACTTTTATTTAATAATTCACTATCCCATTAATCCCCAAAATCCTATTAATCACAGTTCAGACAGCTTATCTCACTATCATCCCATTCTGATCTTTCACAAACAAATACGAATCGGGATCAACGAATTCATTTACCTGTAATTCTATGGCTGTTGCCTTACCATTCGCAATGGTGAATTTTGCGGGATATACACCGTAAGCAATATTGTTGTAAGTAATGCGGAAGGTATTACTATCCATGTATTCCATATAACCGAGCAGTTCAGGATGATGTTCAAAATGACAGATAAGCAATTCTCCGCTTTTGGCGATGATTACTTTACCATATAGCGTGTTTACATACTCCCCGGTAAAATCTTCCATCTTGATATCAGGCTGGTTTTTTTTGTCTACCCTTTCCTTCATGGCAGCGAGTTCATTGTCTTTTTTCATTTTGGTGGGTAAAAAGAAAGAATACATCAGTGCGCTGCGATCGGTATAAGGAACATTCAGATAGGCATCTAATATCTGGTAACGTAAAGCTTCAAAAAAACTTTGATTGTCATTGTTGGTAAGGATGGTTATCCCTAATTTTTCTTCAGGTATAAAACACACATTGGTTACATTACCAAATGCACCGCCGGTATGCCAGTATACCTGTTTGCCGTTGTAATCGGTCATAAATAATCCTAATCCATAAGCACGCACATGAGTAGGGTAGTAAGGTGATTTGCGGCTGCCTACAACAATATTCGCGTCTCTTGTTTTTTGTATTACGGGCCAGGGCAAAACTTCGCGGCCTTCATAGCGACCACTATCCAATTGCATAATCAGCCATTTGCTCAGATCATTTACATTACTCACCATACTGGTTGCGGGGCCGAGATTATCTACATGATCATAAGGGACGACAGTCAGGTTACTGTAAAAGTTATTATGCGGCTTGGCCACATTATTACGAAGCTGAATGTCCTCGGTATTCATATATGTGTTGCTCATACCGAGCGGCAGCAGTATATTTTCCTTTACATAACTTTCCCAACTCTCACCCGTAATAGCAGATAATATTTGTCCCGCTACAAGAAAGGCAGAATTGCAATAACCATAATCCTGCCTGAATACACCCGTTGGTTTCAGGTAACGCATTTTCCAGATAATGGAATCTTTGGGCAGGTTGGAATTCCAGAACACAAAATCACCCTGGAATGTTTTGGTACCGAGACGGTGACATAATAAATCAGTAATCGTGACTAATTCTGTTGTGCGGTTATCATACAAAGTAAACCAGGGAATATATTTGGTAACACGATCATTTAATGAAAGTTTTTTTTCGTAATCCAGTTTGGCCATGGAGGTGCCTGTAAACAGCTTGGAGTTGGAGGCGATAATGAAAAGGGTATTTTCATCCACCTTGTCCGCTTTACTTATTTCCCGTACGCCATATCCTTTTTTTACCACCACTTTACCATCTTTAACAATGGCAATCGCAAGACCGGGAATTTGCCATTGTCTCATTCCCCGTTCAATATAGCTATCAAGACTATCTGTAATAAAAGAAGGAGTTTGCGCAAACAGGATAATGGAGAAAAATAGGATAAACCCCGTGCCGATCAGCCGTCTCATGTATTATCTTTTTTGTGAAGATAAGGGAAAGAAGAAAACAGTTGCATGGAGTGGTATAATTGTACGTATAGAAAATTAATTCTTGTCGTATAAATTATTAACTTTGGGAAATTTGATGATATGGACGCAAAAATTACCCTTAGTTTCAATGAAGATGTAATTACAAAGGCAAAGCGATACGCTGAAAAAAATAATATCAGTTTATCCAGGCTGGTGGAATTCTTACTGATGAAAACTACGTCCTCCAATTACGATTCGCTCGAGGATTTTCCAATTTCGGAGTGGGTAAGCCAGGTGGCTGAAGGCGAAGCCGTATATCAAACCAAAAAGAAAACCCGCAAGGAATCCAGGTCCGAATATTTTTCTTCAAAGAAATAATCATGCGGATATTCCTGGATGCAAACATTCTGGTTGCTGTAATAAACAAAGAATATCCATTGTTCACGTATGCTTCCCGCATTGTGAGTTTGGCTGATAGTAAACAGCATGAAGTATTCACTTCACCGCTCTGCCTTGCTATCGCCTTTTATTTTGCAGAAAAGAAAAATAAAAAGACCGCAAAAAATAAGATAAAGATATTGTCAGCAAATCTTTCAATTGCAGGTGTAAATAGTGACACCGTACAAAAGACTGTGCAAAATTCTGCGATCAATGATTTTGAAGATGGGTTGGAATACTACGCGGCAATTGAAAGTAAATGCAAATGCATTATCACTGAGGATAAAGATGATTTTTATTTTTCGGATATTGAAGTGCTGGATTGCGGGGAGTTTTTTAATAAGTATATGGCAAATTCACATAAGGCCAGGTAAGAGATTATTATTATCTCCAATCCCATACTACAACATCCCATTCATCCAGCGGGTCAGTGAATGTATTGATAGTAACAAACCCAACCCGTTTATGCGCCTTTAACGACCGGAAATTACTGGTTGAAATTTCAGTAATAATAAAATCAAACCGTGACTGGTAAATTTCTTTATGCTTTTGATAAAGCATATCAAAAAGTCCCTTGCTGCGATATTCTTTATCAATACATATCTGCCCCATCACATAAAACTCATAGTTATATAAAGACTTGCCTTGCCAGGTTAGTTTTTCAAAACTTGCAAACATGGGTTCAAGATCGGGGTATGACTCTCGTCCTTCCAGCAATACAACCATCGCATAAGCAATTACCTTGTTATCGTCTTTGATTATAACGGCAGGCGCGATGGCATGAAATTTTTCCAGCATATCCATGGTGAATGGCATGGTCACAAAGCCCTGTTCATCTTTTTCTTCTGGGGAGATATGTTGCTTTAAATTCTTTTTCTGCAAATCTAAAATCTGTTGCAGCTCATTCTTTGTGCTGACTGTCGTTGCCTGGATCATACCTTATCAAAATAGAATTACCGTTTCTTTAAACGCATCATGAAGCCGCCACCGGGAGCCAATTTTATTCTCACTGCATCTTTACCGGTATAATTGGTCTCTGTTATTTTATAGTCAGATGCGTAGCGATCTGCGTTCACACCATCTTCACATATTACAGCGCTATACTCTGCTGATGCATCCAGGAAATCCAGCGGCAGGTTTAATTCTCGTGGCTGCCAGTTACCCATAGAGCCGATAAACCAATCATTTCCTTTCTTTCTTGCTGTAATAATATATTCACCCACTTTACCGTCAATCACTTTGGTTTCATCCCATACGGTTGGTATGCTGCCAAGCAATTCCATAAACACCGGTTCCAGCAATCCCTGCGACGGGTTACCTGAAAATATCTGTATCGGGCTTTCATATACTACAAACATGGCTAACTGGTGACAGCGTGTGCCCGGCGACATTACCTTTTCTTCAATGGGGCGGAATGTTTTTTTCGTCGCATTATCCAGTATACCCGGTTCGTAATCCATCGGGCCGGCTACCATGCGGATGAATGGCAGCATCAGGTTATGATCCGGAGTTGCTTTATCACTCCATATGTCGTATTCTGAACCCAGCACACTTTCCCTTGTTATTGCATTTGGAAATGTTCTTCCAAAACCCGCCGGTTTGAAAGCGCCGTGATACATGATCATGATCTTATGCCTTGCACAAGCTTCGGCAATACGGTAATAAAAGTTCACCATTTTCTGATCGTCGCGATCCATAAAATCAGTCATGATGAAATCGACACCCCATTTTTCAAATTGCTGCAACGCCGGCTCCAATTGTGCATCTAACGTTAATGCCAATGTCCACATACTGATCTTAATCCCTTTTTCCTTTGCATAGGATGTTATTTCGTCCATATTGATATTGGGATCTATTTTGAATAGATCTTTTGTATCGCTCCACCCTGCATCCATCATGATGCGATCGAGCCCAAACCGCTTCGCAAAATCAATATAGTATTTGTACAAATTGGTATTGACGCCTGATTTGAAGGGTACGTTAAATACATTGGTACCAATGATCCATTCATCTGTACCCTTGCCCGGGTGCACCCACGATGCGTCACCGATGCGGGAAGGGGAGGCGAGCCGGTAAACAATATCATTACCGGGTAAATCTTTATCCTGTACAGCAATTGCGATTACACGCCAGGGGTAGGTTCTTGTTCCTTTTGTTTTTGCAATAAAATTTGCCCTTTCTGTAACGAGGTATTGCTGGTAACCGCCTTCAGTCATTTTTTCTTTTAAGGGATAAGGAGCGAATTTTCCTTTCAGTTGACTTTTGTTATTACCGGTTAAAAACATACCGGGATAGTCTTCGATGTCCGATTCAGTGATCAATAGTTTAGGCCCTTGTTTTGGATAAACCAACACTGGATTGAAGAGGGTATTGTTTTCACCGATGCTATCCAGCGGTTTGAATTTATAGGGCTCCTCGAAACTGGTATGAAATATATCTGCATCCTGCCGCTTCACCACTTCCGGGTAATACGTGAAATGGTTTTCGGGAAAATTAAAAACCGCGGTTTCATTTTCTATTGTTATCGAATCTTTAAACGAAGTCTGAAAGCGGTAAGCGACGCCATCATCATAAGCGCGGAAAATAACAGCGACGGATTGTTTGAATGAAAGAACGAGTTCATTGTAATTATCCGGAATCAATTTTCTCTTCTCAGCCACGCCGGGAATAATTGTTTCTCTTACCTGTTTTGCAGATGATTTTTTTAGCACTGCTTTTGACAAAAGGCTGTTATTATTTTCTAAACTCAAATCGATCTGTGAAGCGGAGACGATTTCTTTATTGTCAAAGTACACGGAATAGTGCAATCCATTTTTTATTTCAGCAATAATTTTTATACGGTTACCGGGTGAGTTTATTTCTTTTGTTTGTGCAAAACAGGTATTGATCAATAATAGAAAAGGAAAGATCATTTTTTTCATTGGCTTGCAGTTGAAAGGCTATTTATATTCACCAAAAACTTCGCGGAGAGTATCGGCTATTTCTCCAAGTGTGCATTTATTTTCAACACAGTCGAGAACGGCCGGCATTATATTTTCTGTGCCGCTGGCGCGATCATTCAGTTCCTGCAGGCATTGGTCCACTTTTGCATGATCACGGGCTTTTTTCAATTTGTCTAATTTCTTTACCTGTATGTCGCGGATGCTATCATCTATTCTGAATGGCGGCACTCTTGTATTTTCCCCGGATTGAAATTTATTGACGCCTACAATTATCTTTTCCCCGGATTCAACCTTTTGCTGGTATTCATAGGCGCTATGTGCTATTTCGTTTTGTATAAATCCCTGTTCGATGGCTGCAACACTTCCTCCCATCGCATCAATTTTATGAACTAATTCCCATGCTCTTTCTTCAACTTCATTGGTCAGTGATTCTATGAAATAAGAGCCGCCCAGCGGATCAATCGTATCGGGAGCACCGCTTTCAAAGGCCACTATCTGTTGTGTACGTAATGCAATTCTTGCCGCTTCTTCAGTGGGCAGGTTTAAGGCTTCGTCATATCCGTTTGTGTGTAAAGATTGTGTGCCACCTAAAACTGCCGCCAGTGTTTGTACAGTTACTCTTGAAATATTATTGAGCGGTTGTTGGGCGGTTAATGTACTGCCGCCTGTCTGCGTATGAAACCGGAGCATCATTGCTTTTGGATCAGTGGCGCCCAATTCCTTCATCATCTTTGCCCACATTCTTCTTGCAGCACGGAACTTGGCCACTTCTTCAAACAAATTATTATGAGCATTAAAGAAAAAGGAGAGACGTTTACCAAATACATTTATGTCCATCCCTTTTTCCAGGGCCGCTTTCACGTAAGCCTTGCCGTTACTTAATGTAAAAGCAATTTCCTGTACGGCAGTACTTCCTGCTTCGCGGATATGATAACCTGATATAGAAATCGTATTCCATTTAGGTAATTCATGGCTGCACCATTCAAAGATGTCCGTGATGATACGCATAGAAGGCTTGGGCGGATAGATATAGGTTCCTCTTGCTGCATATTCTTTCAATATATCATTTTGTATGGTGCCTGAAATTTTCTTCAGGTCAGCGCCCCGTTCTTTTGCTACAGCAACATATAAGGCAAGTAAGATAAAACCGGTTGCATTAATCGTCATTGAAGTAGTTACGTCTTCCAGTTTTATACCATTGAATAAAGTGCGCATATCTTCGATGCTATCAATCGCTACACCAACTTTGCCTACTTCACCTTCAGCTAATGTATGGTCGCTGTCATACCCGATTTGTGTTGGCAGGTCAAAGGCAACACTTAACCCCATTACGCCCTGTGATAGTAAATAATGATATCGCTTATTGCTTTCTTCCGCTGTTGAAAAGCCGGCGTATTGCCTCATTGTCCAGAGCTTGCCGCGGTACATGTCTGGCTGGATACCTCGTGTAAACGGGAACGAACCGGCCTCCCCTAAATCCTCTCCGGTGGAGGGGACTTCAGGAAGATCACTATAATTATAAACATCTTTTATTTCAATACCCGAATCAGTATAGATTTTCTTTTCCGACATACCGTAGAAATTAATTTCGTATAAACAGGAAACTCCTTTACTTCATCAATTTCTTTGCTTCATAGTTCAATGCTTCCAGCACAACAGTATGTAATTGCCCTTTTGGCTGGCTCATGGTAAACTCCAGTAACCTCCTGTTCATATCAATACCTCTTGCATCGTCTGGCAAAGTGGAGGCAACCTGGTTTATGATCAGCATATTCTGGTCTTTCAGATTTTTTATCGCTTCCCAGGCTACAGGCGTTACATAAATCTGTTGTGAAGCATTATATTCATATTCCTGTTTTATACTTTCTAATAAAAGCAGCCTCATTTCTCTTGAAGAAAGATCTGCCTGCTGACTGGCGCGGCTGACAAGATTAGGTATGGAAATCCGCTCTGCAAGCATCGCTATCCGTTCATAAGCCTGCAACTGCAGGGGACGACTGCTGAAATTATCGGGTGGTGGCGGTATTTCTTTACGGCTTTTCACCATAAAAAAAGTAATTATAGATACAAGAAAAGCAAAGGCGGAAATAATCAGGGGCAATATGTTTTCATTCATTGGATATTTTTTGTTGCATTACAAAAGTAACAGGGAGAAATTACTCATGAAAGATAAGAGTTCCGGTTCAAATAGAATAATTGAACCTCAATGGATTCATGGGGTACAATGAAGGAATAAGCAGCCCGGGGTTTCTAAATATGTGCGGTTCGAAAAGTTAATTGTTGTAACAAAGGCTGGGAGAGTGCCGGATAATAATTATTTTTGCAATATGGAAACAACATTATCATCGCCGGTTGTATTAACCCCGGGTGCAATCAGGGAGATCAATAAACTGATAAACAATGAAGGGTTTGATAAGACGCAGCAGTTAAGAATTGGTGTTAAAGGTGGTGGTTGTTCAGGTCTTAGCTATGTTCTTGGTTTTGATCATAAAAAAGAAAACGACCAGGAATTTGAACAGGATGGTATTACTTACCTGATGGATAAATCACATGAAATGTACCTTTTTGGTATGCAGGTAGATTGGCAGGACGGGTTAAATAACCGCGGTTTTGCATTTAAAAACCCAAATGCAAGTTCGACTTGCGGGTGTGGTACCAGTTTCGCTGTTTAAGGCCTCACCTGACCTCACCTAAGGAGAGGAACTGCGCCCAGCCCTTACTGAATGATTCAGAATATTTTCGTTACATTTCTAAATTGCTTACTTTTTTACTTCAGTTGATATGTGAGAATTATAAGTTTTGCATTTTGATAAAAGCCATGTCTTTCTAACTGAGAAAGATAAGAGATTGAGATAAAAAGAAAAGCTCCTTGTCGGGGAGCTTTTTCTTTTATAGCAATTAAATAAAGTTAATGACTTGCCTGGGCAGCAGAAGGCTTCGGCTTTGATTTTCCGGCAGCAACAGGTTCGGACTCTCCTAATTTTCTTTTACCACCTAAATCAACCAGTATTGGCGCGGCAACGAAGATGGAAGAGTAAGTACCTGTAACGACACCCACAAGCATTGCGAAGGCAAAGCCTCTTGTTACCTCACCACCAAAAACGAAGAGAATAAGAATGGTCAGGAATACGGTTAATGATGTCATTACTGTACGGCTTAATGTCTGGTTGATCGCTGTATTAATTACCTGTTCTTTTGGCATCGCAGGATATAGCTTTGTATCCTCTCTTATACGATCAAATACAATTACGGTATCGTTCATTGAGAAACCGATCACCGTTAATATCGCCGCGATAAAATGCTGATCTATTTCCAGTGGGAATGGAACCCAGCTTTTTGCGAAAGAGAACACAATCAATGTTACAAATACGTCGTGCAGCAACGCTACGATTGTTCCCATTGAATACCGCCAGTCGCGGAAACGGATAAAGATGTACAGGAAGATAATGATCATCGCGAAGACGGTTGCTTTTATAGCGCCTTTCTTCAGATCATCAGAAATAGATGGCAATACTGTTTTTGATTGCTGTTTGTATTGCGAATCGAATTTTTCGTAACTCAAACCTGCCGGTAAATAATTCTTCAATCCTTCCATCAGTTTTTTCTCAACTACTTCATCTGTATTCTGATCTGTGCTTTCAATTTTATAAGCTGTAGTAATATCCAGCGTCCTGCTGTCGCCGATTGTTTTAATAACGGGGTTATCGCCCTCTAAAACAGCGTGCAGATCAGTTCTTACTTTTTCTTCATCTACCGGTTTATCAAATCTAATCACATAGCTGCGACCGCCTTTAAATTCAACACCTTCATCAAACCCGTGAAAGTAAGAACCAATACCCAGTGCAAGAACAATGAAGGAAATCACATAAGCTATCTTTCTGTACTCGATAAATTTGAAATTCGCATGACGGAATATTCTGCGGCTGATGCCTGTGAAATATTCCATATGACGTTTCTTATTTGTAAACCAATCACTGATCCACCGGCTTACAAGGATACCGCAGAACAGGGAGAGAAGAATACCGAGAATCTGCGTCGTTGCGAAGCCTCTTACAGGACCGAGACCGAAATAAAATAGTATAATCGCAGTCAGCAAAATTGTGATGTGTGCATCCAATACCGGCGGCAATGAGCGTTTATATCCTTCGTTAATTGCGGCGATATATCCCTTTCCTCTTGTTAACTCTTCTTTTATACGTTCGTAAATAATTACGTTGGTATCAACAGCCATACCGATGGTTAACACCAAACCTGCAATACCCGGAGCTGTTAATGAAGCGCCTAATCCAATCAATACGCCGATTGTAAAAAGAAGATTTAGTATTAAAGCAATGTTTGCAATCCATCCTGCTGTATTATAATATACGAGCATCAAAAGGAAGATCACAATAAATGAAATAGCAAACGCTTTCATACCTCCATTCACTGCATCCTTACCCAATGTCGGTCCCACCTGTTGTTCCTGCACAATTTTGGCAGGAGCCGGGAGTTTACCAGCTTTCAGAATGTTCGCCAGATCCTGCGCTTCTTCAGTAGTAAAACCGCCGGAAATGCTGGATATACCATTTTCAATTGCGTTACGAACATTTGGTGCAGAATAAACAATATTATCCAATACGATAGCGATCGGTTTACCCACATTCGCCTTCGTCATTTCGCCCCATATCCTTGTACCCGAGTTATTCATTTTCATTTCCACCTGCACTTCACCGGTAGTGGGATCATATTGCTGGCTTGCATCGGTCACAGCGTCACCTTCTAATTTTGCTTTATCACGGCCTAATGTTTTCAGCGCATATAAGGCGAGGAATTCTGATTTCTTTTCAGCTTTGCTTGAAGGCATGCCATAAGCCCATATTACATCCGCAGGAAAATTATTACGTACCGCTTCAATTTCAAGATAACCGCGTACAACAGATGTATCCCTCACTGCTACCATACCAATGGCGGGTCCATAGATAGGTCCACCACCTTTGGGATCCTGTGAAGGAGGAATGAATTGAATATACTTTGCTAATGACTCTTTCGTGTCGGTTAATTTATTCTTTGTTGTATCCGTCAACTGTGCCTGTCCCTTCGACTGTGCCAGTGTTGGCTTTGAAGTATCGCCGGTAAGAAGAACAGTTTTAGCAGTGTCAACTTTTTGTGTTGCAGCTGTATCCACTTTCTTATTACCACCCATTACTACACTGAACGCTTCATCTGCTTTTGTAATGGATTGGCTCAATTCACCAATGTTATATACTTCCCAGAATTGAAGATTAGCGGATGCTTGTAAATATTTTCTTACTCTTTCCCTATCCTGTATGCCCGGCAATTCAACTGATATGATCTGGCGGTCGGGATCAGGGTTGATATTAGGTTGTGCAACGCCAAACTGGTCAATACGTGTTTGTAAAACACGGAATGTTCTGTTGAAGGCATCTTTCGCTTCTGCTCTCAAGGCAGTCAGTACCTTGCCGTCGCTGTCGCCTATTTTTATTTTATCCTGGTTCGCTGCTGAAAATAAACCAGCCAGTTTTCCCTCGCCGGCAATTTTTTTATATTCTTCATAGAACAAAGAAATAAAATCAGCGTTGCTGTTCGCTTTGCGTTTGTTGGCACTGCTCAATGCGCTTATAAAAGCCGGATCTTTTGAATTGTTAGCCATGGAGCGTAATAACCCAACCAATTCAACTTCCATGGTTACATTGATACCGCCCTGCAGGTCAAGACCGAGATTCAGCTCTTCACTCTTTGCTTTCTGGTAACTTACTTTACCGGTAACGCCATATGTAATTGTAACATCTTTTGTGCTGTCAAGCAATCTTCTCAGGCGGTCATTGTACACTTTGTTCAATGTATCCTGGTAAAGAGCCTGTAAATCCTTATTGCCGGGATATTTCTGTTCAGCAGTTTCAGGATAATTTATTTTCACAAAACTTCTCGCACGGGATTCCATCTTCTTTTCATGACCGCGTACAAACCATGTATATGAAAGTTCATAAAGAGAGTAGAGGATAAGCAAGATCGTAAAGAAGCGAATCAAACCTTTCAGTTGCATATTATTGGGGGTTTACATTTTAATGCCCGGTATCCATGCAGTTCGCTGCTGCCGGAAGGCCGGGTATTTTTAAAGAGGTGCAAAGATAGCCTTTTCAGTTAAATTTCATTTAATTTCAATAAGCATCTTTTGAACTGATACTAAACGTTTAAGGGCATAAAATCGTATTTGGAAAAACAGGTTTAATCCATCACCAGTTCAGGGATTTTTCAGTAACCAGCTTTTGCTTTTATGGCATCGTTTGTCGTTGTCGCTCGCCTGAACTATTTATTTTCGTGGCGTCACCCCATAACAATGAGGTTAAATAATTCAGATTCCGTCTTTTAGTAAAACTTAACAATAATAATTCTTCACCTTTTATCAAGAATAACCAGGCCGGTCGATTTTCTATGTATTTTTGCGACCGCAAAAAATTAAGAAAATGGAGTTAACCGCGCCTGCAACACAACTATCTTCCCTTCTTCAGAGATTTAACGAGCCTGAAACCTTAAAAATGGCCAAGCTTGGCCGTGAATTGAGAGCAAAAGGAGTCGACGTGATTGACCTTAGCCTCGGTGAACCTGATTTTGATACTCCACAACATATTAAGGACGCTGCCAAGAAGGCGATTGACGACAACTGGAGCCATTATACTCCTGTGCCGGGCTTTCTCGATTTAAGAGAAGCCGTATGTGCCAAGCTCAAAAGAGATAACAATCTTGATTATAAGCCGGAAAATATTGTTGTATCAACCGGTGCGAAGCAAAGTCTTGCAAATACAATTCTTGCCCTGGTCGATAAAGGGGATGAAGTGATTATTCCCACTCCCTACTGGGTTACTTACAGTGAGCTGGTAAAGATTGCCGGCGGTAAAGTAGTAGAAATAAAAACATCCGCTAAAGAAGGTTTTAAAATTTCACCGGAGCAACTGGAAGCCGCGATCACATCCCGTACCAATGTTTTCCTGTTTTCATCACCCTGTAATCCAAGCGGTGCTGTATACAGTAAAGAAGAATTGGAAGGATTAGCGAATGTATTCCGCAAACATCCGAATATCTCTATCATCTCTGATGAAATATATGAATACATCAATTTTGTTGGTAAGCATGAAAGTATTGCGCAGTTTGATGATATAAAAGATCGCGTAATTATTGTAAACGGATTGAGTAAAGGGTTTGCAATGACAGGATGGAGGTTGGGTTATATCGCTGCCAACAAAGAAATAGCGAAGGCCTGTGAAAAATTACAGGGCCAGTTTACAAGCGGTACTTGTTCTATTGCACAAAAAGCAGGCGTAACTGCATTAACTACAGATCTGCGTCCTTCTTTAGAGATGACAGAAGAGTTTACAAGAAGAAGGAAAAGAGTATTGGAATTGGTGAAGGAAATTCCGGGTATTGAATGTTCTGCACCTGATGGTGCTTTTTATATTTTTCCTGATATAAGTTACTACTTCGGAAAATCAGATGGACAAACAACGATCAATTCTTCCGGTGATTTTTGCATGTATTTGTTAAATACAGCGCATGTGTCTTCAGTAATGGGCGAGGCATTTGGCGATCCGGATTGCGTACGCTTTTCATTCGCGAACAGTTTACCAAAGATTGAAGAAGCGTGGGCGAGGGTTAAGAAAGCGTTGGCAAAATTGAAATAGGAGTTTGAGTTTTGGAGTTTTGAAGTTCTGAGTTGTTCAAACAGAAGCCGTCTCATTCGTTAGAAAGTTTTCTATTAAAGAAGCTAAAGAACTTTAAAACTTAAAAACTTTTGATGTAACTCTAAAACTTGCGGAATAACAAGGTGCTGTTCATCATTGGTGATAACAAAATCGCATAGCTTCATTTTCATTTCTTCATTCAACTGGCGGCCCATTCGTTTTAATACATCTTCACGGCTTATTTTATCACGATCCATTACACGTTTTATGCGTAATGCGACCGGCGCATATACACCGATCACATAATCTAATCCTTCAGCAGAACCTGATTCAAAGATGAGGGCGGCCTCTTTTATAGTGTATGGGGAAGTTTGTTTCTGCATCCATTTTTTTGCGTCGGCGATTGTAGCAGGATGAGTAATTGAATTGAGGAGGTCTAATTTATAATTATCAGTAAATACCTGCGAAGCAATGTAGGGCCTGTTCAATTCTCCATTCACATAACTTTCTTCACCGAAATATTTTTTAACCGCACTGATTATCCCCGTATCTGTATTCATTAAAGTGCGTGCGGCTTCATCAGCATAATACACCGGTATGCCAAGCGTTTCAAAAATTTTAGCAACAGTACTTTTTCCGCTGCCAATACCGCCTGTGAGACCAATATTCAGAACCACGATTTACGCGATTTAAAGGACTGGAAAGTTAAGAACTAAGATTTACATGGCTGATTTTAAGGAAAACCTGTAGTGTATTAGTTTCAATACTATTTCCCACAAAGGCCACTAAGAAACCCTAATTGACTGTAAACACTTTGTGATCTTAGTGTCTTTGTGGGATACATTTTCTCTTTTCAAACTGAGGCACTACCGGAAAACCGGATCTGAATATAAAGTAGAAATAAAAAAGGGAAACTGCGAAGCTTCCCGATAATCTTATTAATCCACCCAAATCCAGGTTCAGACTTATTTCTTCTCTGCAGTTGCCGCTTTATTCAGTTGGTTGGTCCATTCCAGGCTGATAGCGCTTTTCTCTATTTTAAGATAGCTACCCGGGCTTATTTCCAATTCGATAGTGCCATCATCATTTACCTTATTTATTTTTCCATGAATACCGGCAATGGTTACTATTTTATCGCCTTTGTTGAGGTTTTCTATAAACGTCTTTTGCTGTTTCTGTTTTTTAGCCTGCGGGCGGATAAAGAAAAGCCAGAATACCACGATCATTAAGCCCAAAAAGATAAACTGGAATCCACCGAAACCAGGCGACTGAGGCGCTGCCTGGAGTAAAACAAAATAATGGTTCATTCTTAATATTTATTTGTTGATAAAAATTTGATTATTTAATTCGCTTCTTTCTTTTCTACTTCTACAGTAAATTCAAGTTGCTGCATAGTGCTCGGACTTGTATTCGCCGTTACATATACAGTTTTGTGGTTTAAACCTGTTCGTCCTGCACTATTGAATTTAGCTTTTATAAAACCTTCGGCACCTGCAGCGAAAGGTTCCTTTGGCGTTTCCGGAATGGTGCAGCCACAACTGGCACGGACATTTGTAATCACCAATGGTTTTGTGCCGGTATTTTTAAAACGGAAGGAAATTTCTACCTGTTCCCCGTCTTTTACTTTACCGAGATCGCGATGCGTACTATCCAGCCATTGCATCGTGGTGAAATTAGCGCTGTCTTTTAACGCCAGGTTATCAGCCGATGATTTCGATATCGGCGCTTTCGTGTCGGAACTATTGCAGGCCACAATAGTTATCACAACCAATAAAAAAAATACTGCCTTTTTCATGGTATCATTTTTAACCGGATTGCAAATGTAATAGTATATACTCAAATTGTCAGAACCAGGATTGAGAGGGATTTATAGGATTTTGCTGAAATAATAAGGATTGAATGACTACATCATTTAAATATTTCTGCAAGCAAGATCATTACCTCTCCTTTTAATCCTTATCATCCGAAAAATCCAGGTTCAGACTAGTTCTTCTTAAAATCCACTTTATGCATTTTATCCTGCTGCACCAGCTCTTTATGAATATTATCTAAAATTCCATTTACAAACTGTCCGCTCTGCTGGGTACTGTATTCTTTGGCAAGGTCAATATATTCATTAATAGTAACCTTTGGCGGGATGGTTTCAAAATACAGGAATTCTGCTACTCCCATCTCCATCAGTATCATATCCAGGATAGCAATACGTTCAGGGTCCCAATTTTTTAATTTAGGTATGATAAGGCTTTGCAGGTGTTCTTTCTTTTCCATCACTGTCTTCAAAAGACTTTTTGAAAAGTCCAGTTTTTCTGTGCTGATCATTTCATTGAAATTACTGCCGCCGGGTTTTTGCAGCGCCGCCACTAATAATTGTATTATCATTTCACCATCGTCGTCCCAGTTGCTGAAATTCTCCTCGATATGGCTGAGAAAAATTTCATTCGCCAGCAACATATCATTCAGGATAAATTCAAGAATCTCTTTCTCTTCTTTTTTCTCCCGATCTTTTTTACCTGTATATTTTATATACTCCGGTTTAGTGGCCAATTGCCCGTATATTTTACGCAGCAGTTCTTTATCTATAGTTTGTTCCGGCTTATATTTTTTAAACTGTGCTTTCAGCGCAACATCCTGTTCAATCTTTTTCAGAATTTCGTTACCGGCGATTTTTGTATTTACATGTAAGTCTTCGTAAGAGGGGAGGTGCTTACCCGCACGAAGAGACGAATCTGTTTCGGCGTAACGTGCTGTTTCAATCAGGAAATAGGTAAGGTAGAAAAACAGGCCGCTTGTTTCTTCAAAATGTTTCAGTAAGATCTTTTGCGGTTCACCGGGCTTTAATTCTGTTTCCAGGGTTGTTGTTGTATATAGGGTCTGCATCACTTTCACCCGGATATTTCTTCTGCTGATCATTTGCCAAGAGCTATTTGATGGGGCGAAGATAATCGTTTCATATTATAATTCATGGTTTATAGTTTAAGGTTATGTTACCCGCTTTTAATTCGCCATGAGGCAGTTAGGTCCATCCGGTGCAAGTGAAAATTTGGCATTAATCCTGAAAAAAAATCCTTTTTAGTGGCATAAATAAACGTAACAGGCGGAGTTAACTGAAATTTTTTCCGTTTATGACCGGATGGCATAATTATTCGTGTACCTTTGCCGTCCTTCTAAAATGAGTTAATTCATTTTCAAAAAATCAAAAAATCATAAAAATTATGGCTAAGAGTAAGCTAAATGTTACCCCGCTTCATGATAGGGTAATCGTGAAACCGGCACCAGCTGAAGAAAAGACTGCTGGAGGTATTATTATTCCTGACACTGCAAAAGAAAAACCACAGCGTGGTGTGATTGTCGCAGCAGGCCCGGGCAAAAAAGACGAGCCTGTAACTGTAAAAATCGGCGATACTGTATTGTATGGTAAATATTCCGGTACTGAAATACAGATCGAAGGCGATGATTTTCTCATTATGAGAGAAAGCGACATTCTGGCAATAGT
>Ga0207689_10001860_pt1 | contig 19981 bp, 19 predicted proteins | sample KBSMisM52_FD_184312 | JGI IMG/M metagenome (GOLD analysis project Ga0207689, IMG submission 184312) | Miscanthus rhizosphere microbial communities from Kellogg Biological Station, Michigan, USA - KBS Miscanthus M5-2 (SPAdes) (version 2) | ecosystem: Host-associated > Plants > Roots >... | reverse complement strand
TGGCGCGTCGTGCACGATGGCCTCCGCTTCGATCTCGGCATCACGCTTCAAGAGATGCTCGAAGCGCGAGGCTTTCGCACCCGAATGATGCACAGGGTCGCCCCCATTCCCACAGTGACGGCGACCGCGAAACCCCTCGCCGACGGCGCGAAGATCACGCCGGTCGTCGTGCCGGTATCGAGCGACATCGCCGCGCACGTGAACGCCGTCGTCGCCGAGGTCGCGAGCCATAAGCCCGGCGACGTCGTGCTCGTCGTCGGCCATAGTAACACGATCCCGGCGATCATCGCCGCGCTCGGCGGGCCGCGTATGGCCGAACTCTGCGACGCGCAGTACGGCGGGCTATTCGTGCTGCAGCTCCGCCCCAACGGGCCGCCGAGTTTCGTGCGCGGGAAGTATGGCGCCGCCGATCCGCCGGATTCGGATGCCTGCTCCCGCACGATGAAAACGCCCTGACTCTCGTTGACGCCCCCGACGGCTTGTGCATCGAGCCCGAGGCGGCAAATGTTCGGGTCCCTCATCAGCAACGTGGAGCCGTGCCAATGGCGTCGGAGAACGACTGGCGACGCATCGTCGCCTCAGCGTTGGATTGGGAGCAGGCGCACGCCGATTTCCAGAAGTCCATTGCCGGACTCGACCCGGCCTTGCGTGGCAAGCGCCCTTACGACTTCCCGCATTCGGTGTGGGAGCTCGTCGACCACATCCGCGCCACGCAGCACGACCTGCTCGAGTTTTGCGTGAACCCGAAGTACCAAGAACCGAAGTGGCCGGACGACTATTGGCCGAACACGCCCGCGCCGGCGAGCGACGCGGCGTGGAACGAAAGCGTCGCCTCCATCAAGCGCGACACCGCGGCGTTCGCCGAGTTCGCCGCCAACGATCCGCGGGATCTCACCGCGCGCATTCCGCACGGGACCGGTCAGACATTTCTCCGAACGGTTCTCGTCGCGGTCGACCACACGTCGTACCACGTTGGCCAGATCATCGCCGTTCGCCGGTTGCTCGGCGCCTGGAATCCATAGACCTCGGGCCCCACCACCAGCCCCCACCACCAGAGACACAGATGCCGCAGACCGACAACTCCGCCAAGGCGCGCTTTCTACGGAACTACGAGCGTGAGACCGCGACCACGCTTCGGGTGATGCACGCGTATCCCGTCGACAAGACGGATTTCCGCCCGCACGAGCGGTCGAATAACGCGCTGCACCTGGGATGGACCTTCGTCGTCGAGCAGGCGATGCTGCTCCGCGCGCTTCGTGGCGAAGACATGTTCGGCAGCGGGTATGGAAAGCCGCCGGAGAACTGGCAAGGCATTCTCGACGCCTTCAAAGGGGCCCGCACCGATGTCATGTCCGAGCTGGGCAAACCGGAGAATCAGGACCTCGACGGCTCCGTCGTATTCATGGTCGCGCCGAAGCAGAAGGGCGAGGTGCCGCTCGCCGACTTCGTCGAGTTCATGCTCGGCGACCAGATCCATCATCGTGGCCAGCTTTCCGTCTATCTGCGCATGGCAGGCGGAAAGGTGCCTTCGATTTATGGACCCTCGGCCGACGAGCCTTGGATGTGATCACGGCGGAAGCGGACAATCGGCGAGCGCGATCGGCGCTCGCTGCCCTTCGGTCGTGAAGACGAATCGTCCGGTGCTGCCGGCCCACGTCACGCCTTCACCCTGGATCTCATCGACGGTAAGCAGGTTGCACACGGCGGGCGGCACGCCGCGATTCACGCGGCCCGTCGCCGAGTCGACGTCGAAGACGAACAGCTGCATATAGGTGCGGACAGCGAGGTGTTTCGCGTCCGGCGACAAGGCTGCGTCGGTGATGACGCGGAACGGCGCACTGCCCGGGACGATCGGCAGACTATCCACCAACTCTGCGACGACGCGGCCTTTCTCATTCCACGCGCCGGCCGGTAGCCGGTAAACGAGGGCGGGCAGCGGCTTGCGCGCAGGGTTGAGCCGCGGACGCTTGGCAATGAGAAAGACGTCGGCGTTGCGCGCGACATACATCGCCTCCACATCTTGCGGACCGTTCGGATACTCGAAGGTCAGCCGCGCGGCTGCGATCGAATCAAGGTGTGAGTCGCCGGGCTCCATCGCCCGCGGCTCGGCCCCGCGATAAATCTTCCTCGACCGGTGAAGCGCTTCGTTGTCGCCGACGTCTCCGATGTATACGCACCACGCCGACGCGGCGGCGGCGCACGGGCCGATGGACGCGGCTTCCCAGTCCACGTTGTTCGCGTTCGTTACTCGCCATACGCCGCGGCCGCGGCCCGTGGTGTCGAGCGCGAAGAGGAGCGGTTCATTCCCCGAGTCATTGATCGAGAAGAAGATGCCGGGTTGCGTCATGCTCATCGCCGCGGCCGAGTTCTCCACGAGATCGATCGGCGCCGCGGTGCGCGTGATCGACACGTGGGTCGGCGCGGTACCCATCGAGTCGGTCGCGCCATAGTAGCGGGACACGAGACGACGCTCCGAGCTGCCGCCGGAATCGCAGCCGGCGATCACCAGCGCGACGCCGAGCCCCGCGGTCCCGCGGCCAAGGATGCGCGATAAATTCACGACCATGCGTATCCGTCCAAACTCTCTCCGATTCGTTGTCGCCGCGGCCACGTCGCTCGTCGTCGCCCACGCGGTACAGGCTCAATCGACGCTCTCGGCGAGCGAGCGCGCGATCGTGCGCGCCGTCGATGCTCACAACGCCGAAGCGTTGGCGCTCCTCGAACGGCTCGTGAACATAAACAGCGGCACGATGAACTTCGCTGGGGTACGCAAGGTTGGCGACGTCCTCCGCGCGGAGCTCGATGCGCTTGGCTTCAAGACCCAATGGGTTGACGGCGCGGCATTCCGGCGCGCCGGCCACCTCGTCGCCGAGCATTCAGCATCCGGTCCGAAGCTGCTGCTCATCGGACACCTCGACACGGTGTTCGAGCCGAGCAGCCCGTTCCAGAAGTTCGAACGCCTCGACGATTCGACGGCCCGCGGGCCGGGCATCATCGACATGAAGGGCGGCGATGTCATCATCCTCTACGCGCTGCGCGCGCTGAAGGACGCCGGGTTGCTCGATCGCATGAACGTGACCGCTGTGTTCGACGGAGACGAAGAGGATTCGGGTACGCCGAAAGAGGCGGCACGGAAGGCGCTCGTCGACGCGGCCAGCGGCGCCCACGCCGCGCTGGGCTTCGAGGACGGAGCCGCCGATCCAAAGACGGCCGTCATCTCCCGGCGCAGCGCCGGCTCATGGACACTGCGCACGACGGGCGAGCCCGCGCATTCGTCCCAGATCTTCAAGCCGCAGGTTGGGGCGGGCGCGGTGTACGAGGCCTCGCGCATCCTCCACGAGTTCTACACGACGCTGTCGAAGGAGCAGTACCTCACCTTCAATCCGGGATTGGCGATCGGCGGAACGCAGGTGAAGGTCGACACGACCGGCACCGAGGGCTCGGGTGCGGGCAAGCGAAACGTCGTCGCCGAGCACATGGAAGTCACCGGCGACCTGCGCACGCTGTCGCCGGAGCAGCACGCCAAGGCCAAGAAGACGATGCAGCAGATCGTCGCCCGTCATCTTCCGAAAACGAACGCGATGATCGAATTCGACGACGGCTACCCGCCGATGGCGCCGACGGCCGGCAACCGCCGACTCCTCGCGGTCTACGATCAGGCGAGCCGGGAGCTCGGCCTGGGAAACGTCGTAGCCGTCGACCCGTCGCGCGCCGGCGCGGCTGACGTCTCGTTCGTCGCCGGGAAGGTCCCGATGCTCATCGACGGCATCGGCCTGTCAGGACACGACGATCACACCGAGAAGGAGACGGCCGACCTCCGCATGCTCGCGCCGCTCACCAAACGGGCCGCCTTGACCATGCTCCGCCTGACGCAGAGCCCGGTCCGCCCCTAATCCCCAAATTGGGTCTGACCCCAATGGCAACATCGGGGTCTGACCCCGATGGCGACAACGGGGTCTGACCCCAAATGAGCGAAATTGGTACGACCTGGACGCGCTCAAGACGGGCAAATCAGGGGTCTGACCCCATTTTGGAAAACGGGGTCTGACCCCAAATGAGCGAAAATGGTACGAACTGGCGGCGGGGCGGGCGGGGAGGCAGAATGAAACGAGTCGGGCACAACGCGGAAAGCGTTTGTCGCGTTTGTGTTATGACGAAAGCGCTCCATCTGCGACCCCGCCCCTCGTTTCGAGGCTCCTCATGCCTGAGATGCATCGCGCACCCACTGTTCGTTTTGTCGCCCCACTCTCCCTTCTGATCGTCGCCGCTACGCCACTCCTGGCGCAGAACCGCGCGCCGAGCGAAAAGCCCGTGGTCAAACAGGCGTCCTCCAAGGCGACGCCCGCGAAGGCCGCCGCCGGTGGCTTCACCATCGATCAGTTCCTGTCGCCGCCCTCTCCGCTCGAGATGGGCGCGGCGCGCAAAGCCGATCGCATCGCCTACGTCGTGTACGAGAAGGGCATGCGGAACGTCTACACGGCCGCCGGTCCGGACTACAAGCCGGTGCGCATCACCAAATTCCTCGACGACGACGGTGTGGATGTCGGTTCGGTGCGTCTCTCCGACGACGGCTCGACAGCGATCTTCGTTCGCGGTCACGGACAGAATCGTGTCGGCTGGATCGCGAATCCGTCGCACGATCCGAGTGGGGCCGATCGCGCCGTGTGGGCGGCGAAGACCGACGGGACGGGCGCCTGGCGCTTGGCATCGATCGCGAATACGGAAGTCGCGCCGGGCGGTGGCCGCGGCGGCGGCAGCCCCGAGCTCTCGCCCGACGGCAAGCACGTCGTGTTCGCGCGCGACGGCCAGATCTATCACGCGCGTGTCGTGAAAGGCGCCACCGCCGCTATCGACACCGCGGGCGTCCCGTTCATCAAGGAGTGGGGTCGCCAGAGCAATCCGGTCTGGTCACCCGACGGCTCGAAGCTCGCCTTCGTCAGCACGCGCGACAATCACTCGTTCATCGGCGTGTTGGACATGAAGACGCGAAGGGTGGAGTTCCTTTCACCGAGCGTCGATTTCGACAACAGCCCGACGTGGTCGCCGGACAGCAAGCGGATTGCGTTCATTCGTCGTCCCGGCACGCCGTTCGGCGCGCAGCAGCAGGGCGGCACCGGAGGCATCGGCAATCCCGCGGGGGCAGCGGCTGGTCGCGGCGCAGCGCCTGACCAAGCCGGTCGCGCCGGCGGGCGTGGCGCGCCAGGCGGTGGTGGGCGCGGCGGCCGTGGTGCATTCGGCAACGACACGACGCCGCAACGGATCGACGGCCTCTATCGCGCCGCCTTCCCGGGCGGCTACACGCTCGCCTTCATGGTCGCCGACGTCGCGACGGGAAAGGGCCACGAGTTCTGGCATAACAAGCCGGCTGACCGCGTCTTCACCAACATCGCGAACATTTCGTGGGCCGGCGAACACGTTGTCTTCACCTCGCCGCGGCCGAACGACGAGTGGGATCGCTTCTTCTCGGTCAACATCGACAACCCGCAAGCCGAGCCGACGCTCCTCACGACGACCGACGGCTTGATCAACGACGGTGTAGCCGATCGCACCTTCGCGACGAATGCCGTGTCGCGCGACGGCAAGACTTTCTACTACGCGACGAACGCGAACGACATCGAGAAGCGGCACATCTGGGCCGTTCCGGTCGCCGGCGGCACGCCGAAGCAGATCTCGACCGACGATGGCGTCGAAGTGTCGCCAACGCCGCTTCCGAATGGCAAGCAGATCGCCGTGCTCTACTTCGGCGCCAGCCAGCCGGCGTCGATCGGTATCGTTCCCGCCGACGGCGGCGCGACGAAGATCGTCTATCCGACGACGATGAAGGATTTCCCGAAGGACGCGCACGTCACGCCGCAGATCATCCTCACGAAAGCGGCGGATGGTTTAGAGATCCATAATCAGCTCTTCCTGCCGAAGGATCTCAAGCAGGGCGAGAAGCGGCCGGCGATCGTGTTCGTGCACGGCGGTCCGGCGCGCCAGATGCTGCCCGCGTACCACTACATGCAGTTCTATCATTGGGCGTATGCGTACAACCAGTGGCTGGCGTCGCAGGGCTACATCGTGATGTCGATCAACTATCGCAGCGGCATCGGCTACGGCAACTCGTTCCGCCGGGCCCCCAATACCGAAGGGCGCGGCAACTCGGAGTATCAGGACGTCGTCGCCGGCGCGAAGTATCTCCAAAGCCGTCCGGACGTCGATCCGACGAAAGTCGGGATCTGGGGGTTGTCGTACGGCGGACTGCTCACGGCTCAGGCGCTGAGCCGCAACTCGGACATTTTCGTGGCGGGCGTCGATCTCGCCGGCGTGCACCTCTACGGCAGCAACCTCGATTCGACGAACCTCGCTTACCAATCGTCAGCCGCGGCGCATGTCGATACGTGGAAGTCGCCGGTCTTCCTCGTTCAGGGTGACGACGACCGCAACGTGGACTTCGCGCAGATGGTCGGTCTCGTCGATCTCCTCCGCGCGCGCGGCGTGTACTACGACCTCACCGTGATACCCGACGACGTCCACGAGTCCCTCCTTCACAAGCGGTGGATCGACATCTTCAGCCGAAGCAGCGACTTCCTGCACCGGTTCGTTTGGGAACGACAGACGCCGCCGATGATGACGACGAACGGGACGAAATGACGCGCGAACGCCTGCTGCCGCCGGCGAGCACGTGGCCGCTCTACGCCGCGCTGCTCGTCGTGACGACAGTGGTCGCGCTCCAGCGGACGAAGCACGCGTTGCTTCCGTCGAGTCAGACACGGGTTCTGCTGCTGGCCGAGGGCGCCGCGCTGTGCGGCGCCCTCGTGCTTCGTTCGGGCTGGGCGCGCGATAATCGCTGGCGCGAGGAACAGCGCCGACTCGGCACCATCGCCAACAACTTCTACGAGCCGCGCCGCGAGGCGCTGGTCAACGGGTTCATGGTCGGCGTCGGGGTCTTGCTGGCGTGTTGGTGGGGCGCGGCGACGTGGAGTGTCGTATTGTTCGGTATGCGCCGCGGCGTGGCCACCAAAGGTCTGCTCGACTTCGAGGTGGCAACGGTGGTCGGCGCGTTGACTGGCGCAATTGTCGGCGCCGTGATCGGCTTGGCCGTCGGTCACGTCTGGGAGATGCGCCATCGTCGTAAACGAGTCCTTCGGCAGTCTGCCCATGCCTGATCTCGTCATCCGGATCAAGAAAAAGACCGACGGCTCGGCGGCGTTGAGCTGCACGCGCGCCGACGGTTCGGTCACCTGGCAGCGTCAGGACGGAAAGCTCGGGTTGTTCTTCCCGCTGCACGACCTCACACACTACGCGGTCGAGACGACGCTCGGTTTTTCGCACGCGTTCTACGGATTGCTCGCCGACGGCTGGGACATCAGCGATTTCGGGAAGCCGGAACACAAAGGCGTCGACCTTCCCGAGGCGTTTCTCACCGAGTTGATTGTCGGCTTCTTCGACCTCGAGCGCGCGACAGGCTATCTGATCGACGCGACCGACGTGAACGAGAAGATCGCGACGTACTATCTCTCACAACATCGACACCGTCCGGATTTCCAAATCAATCAGGACCAGGTCGATCGAATTCGGACGGTTCGCTCCGAGCTGTTCACGCGCTGGAATGACTTGCCGGCGGGCGAGACGCTCGTGCTGGAGCTCAATCGCGTGAGGCTCCCCGTGGACACAAAGCCTCGCGCCCGGACGTAGGAGCAACATGAACGAAGACTATGTACCCACGCCTCCGACTCAGCCCTCCGGCGCGCTCGTTCCGCCGCCGAAGATTCCGGGAACCGCCGTCGCCGCTGCTACGCCCGCACCGCAGCCGGCATTTCCGCACGCCAGGCGTACGCTGCGGCGTCCAGGTGTAGTTCGCCGATTGACCGAACGGGTGCTCGACGCCGTCGACGAAATCGCGGACGGTCTCGCGCTTGGACTCGGGTTGCGGCACAAGTGACGAGCCGCGCCGGCGTGAGCGCCGGAATGGTGCTGTTTCGCCGGCGTTCGAAGGGTCTCGAGGTCTTCCTCGCGCATCCGGGCGGTCCGTTCTGGTCGAATCGCGACGTCGGAGCGTGGACAATTCCCAAGGGCATCGTGGAAGAAGGCGAAGAGCTCCACGACGCGGCGCGGCGCGAATTCCGTGAAGAGACCGGCATCGAGCCGCTGCCGCCGTTCATCCCGCTCGGCGCGATCAAGCAGAAGGCCGGCAAGACCGTTCACGCGTGGGCCTGGGAAGGCGACGCCGACCCTCGAGCGGTGACCAGTAATACGATGCGCACGGAGTGGCCGCGTGGATCGGGAAAGTGGCTCACCTTCCCCGAAGTCGATCGTTGCGCGTGGTTCGACGCCTCCACCGCCCGCGCGAAAATCAATCCCGCGCAGGCGGAGCTGATCGATCGACTGGAAGCCGCGCTATCGCCGAGTCATCGCCCGCCGAGCGTCAACACGACTCCGAGCTGAACCTGGCCGTTCTCCACCGCGACATACTGAAATCCGAAATTCACGGCGACGCTGCTCGACCGGTTGTACAGGCCGAGCCCACCACCGATCATGAAACGCGCGCCGCTTTCGTGCGATAGACCAGTATCGTCGTCGGGGTTGAAGTTGCCGAAGGCGAACGACGGCGTCACGAACGGCACGACCTGCATCTCCTGCTTCGGCCGATTCGGCCGAATGATCGAGAGCGGAAGGCCAACCGATCCGGCGATGAGCGCCGACTCGCGGGGCTTCGAGTAGTCGAGCTGTCCGTTCACCGCGACGCGAAGATGCGGAGCGCTCCGCCCCTGACTGAATGCCCAGTCGGTGAGACGGAGGTCTCCGCCGGCGCCGATGATCCACGCATCCGATCCGCCACGCGACAGCGACGAGAGCCCACCAGTGATCGACACGGTCGACGCCGTGCCGGTCGGCAGGACCGCCGTAAGACCGAAATTGTTCATGCTGGGGAGGTCCATCCGGCTCGAGCTCGGCACATAGCCGTAACGGATTGCCAGCGCGACGCCGTCCTGGAGATCGCCTTGTAGCGTACTGGTAGCAACCGGCGGTAGCCCGCCGACCGACGATCGCATTAGCGCGATGTATGTCGCCGTCTGATTGAATGTTTGCGAAAAAAGTGGCGCACTCAGCGATAGGCTGAGCACACCCGCCAACGAAATGGTTCTCATGCGGATTTCCTCCAGGATCGCACGCCTGGTTTGCAAAATCCGCGCGCTCGTCCATTCGAGCGGTCAGTTGACCGTCGCTCAGCTTTCTAGACGACGTCGCCAGTAAGTCTCGTCCGCGATGAGCACGTCGAGCTCGGGCGAGTCTTTCGACGGGCCGTCGTAGTCCGCGATGTGGATCGTCGTGGTGCGAATCGGCCGTCCCGTCGCATCCTCGAGACTGAGATCGAGCGCGTCACGGGCCGCGTAATATCGCTCGAGCTTCGCGTTGTCCCGCGACCCACCGTTCCGCGGCGCGGCTTCCGCGAAGAGCGCGAACACCGGCTGCACGAGATCGTAGCCGAGCCCGGGTCGGAATGAGCCCCAGGCTCGCCCCGTCCCCGGCTCGATGTTCTCGAGCTCGGAATGTCCGACGATCACACCTTTGAGTCGAACCGTGTGCTTCATGGTTTGCGAGGCTTTGCGGCGGCGGCCGTGTCTACGTCGGTGATCTTGAAGCTGAACTGTTGCTCGACGAGTTGGCGCACCTTGGTGGTTCCTATTCTCGCGGGTTCGAAGCGCATGTAGGGAAGAACGTCTTTCACGGCTCGAATGAACTCGGGGCGGGGAGTATTGAGGACCTGGAAAGACGCCGTGTCCGCGAAGCCGGTCGTGTCCACGATGTACTGCGCCGCCACAGCTCCGCTGATGTGCTGCTGCAGCATCTTGAGCGGATACGCCGGCGCCGCGCTGTTCGCGGCGCGCACGACCGCGACGTCTACTTCGAGGACGGAAAAAACCGAGTCCTCGCCCTTGGACTGAGGCACCGGTACCGAGGTCACCGTGTCCTTGGCGCGATCGCCGACGATCTCGTCGGGGGTCGCCGGCGGCCGCGCGTCGCCCATCACGCGCGGACCTTCGCCCATTCCAGGGCCTACCTGCGGCGCGAGCTTCACGTATCTGATAGCCTCGCGCGATCCGCCCTGCGACGGAGCCCGGTCCGGCGGCGGGAGATAGATCGGCTCGCGGCGAACACTGTCGAAGGGCATGTCGTGCCGCGGCAGCGTTCCCATCACCCACGCGGTGATGATCGCGGCGTGTGCCAACACGCTGAGCGAAGCGCTCGAGAACACCGGCGCCTTTCTGGAATAGCTGTCCAACAGTAGGCGCATCATAGTGCCTGCCCCCCTTGCACTCGCGCCCGAGGACAATTCATCCCGGGGCGACTTACGACAGCTGGTACCGCTCGCGGAACAGACCGACGTGATGTCGCTCGTGTCCCGCGATGATGTAGACCAAGGCGCGGACCGTGATCCCATTCCCGTTCGCAACACCACGCCGCGCCAATTCCTCGGCGTTCAGACTCTTAACAAAGCGAATCGTCGACGCACGCACCGCGCTGAACTCGTCGACGAGATCCGCGAGCCGCTGACGACCGAAACCGGCGTTCGCGACCCACGCGTTCTCGTCGTAACCCGCGAGCTCGGTCGCGTCGCCGCGCGCGAAACGCAACGCGCGATACGCGAACACGCGCTCGGAGTCGGCGAGATGTCCAACGACCTCCTTCACGCTCCATTTCCCCTCTGCGTACGCGAAATCCTCGCGCTCACGCGGCACGCGCTTGAGCAGGGCCAGCGTATCGGCGAATTGTGATTCGAGGAGGGCGATCAGGTTCCCGTCGGGTACGCGATCGATGTACCGCGCGAAGTACGGCGAATGCTCGTCGGCTTTGGGGCGTTCAATGGCAAGTGTCGTCATCAGTCCATTCTCTGCGGTTTTGCTACAATAGAAACGATCCGCCACACCTTTTTCGTCACGTCGCGACCGGCACCGCGGCTGGCATTTCTTTTATCACCGGCTGCTCACCGGCTAACTGCGCCTGCCGTCTGCCCAGCCAAAGACCGAGAGCCAGCCAGATCATCGACAGCGGCACGGCGAAATACGCGATCCCGACGAGCCCGAGGCCGAGCGCCGTCAAACCTTTGTACGTCCAGGCACCGATCTGGTCGCCGCCGCGATACACGAACGTCTCGATCACGTTCTTCGCTTTGTATTTGTCCTCGCGCCGCACGACGGTGAAGAGCACCTCCATCGCCGGATTGGTGATCGCGAAGTTGCCCCCGCGGCGGAGCACGGTGAACACCGCGACGGTTCCGAACGCCGGAAGCACCGCCAGCCCGCCGAATCCGAGAATGCTGATGATCGGCAGCAGCGCCAGCGCCAACCCCAGTCCCAGCCAACGGATGATCCGGCCGGTAAAGAAAATCTGCGTGACGACCGTGAGCGTTTGAACTGCCAGCTCCAATTTCGCCAGCACCGCGGTCCGCGAGGCCTTGTCGGCGAACTCGCGGCCCACGAGGTCGCTCTGCGCGAAATAGAGGAACGTCGATCCCACCGTGAACAGCACCATGAACCCGCAGATGCCGAGGAGGTACGGCGACCGCACGACGTGAGTAAAGCCGGCCCACACGCTGCCGCCGATCAGCTCCTTGTCCTGATCGCGCTTCGAGCGCACTCGATCTTCCGCGGCAATCGCGGCGCGCTGCGGGAAGCGCATCACGACGACCACGGCGATCTCCAGCAGCACCGCCGACACGAGGAGCAGGTTCATCGTGCCGACGCTCTTCGCCAAGGCCGCCGTCGCCGCCGACCCGGAGATCGAGCCGAGTGTCCCGCCGACGCCGATGAAACCGAACAGCCGCTTTGCTTCGTCGCTGCGAAACGTGTCGGCCATCAAGCACCAGAAGATCGACGTGTTGAACAGCGCGAACACCGTCGTCCAGATGAAGAAGGCACGTCCGGCCCACACGTCGACGCTGGATCCTTCCGCCGCCGACATGTAGCGCAGCACGGCGTAGAAGATCAGCATGTTGGCGACGAAGAACTGGTACGAAATCGGGATGAACTTCCGCACCGGGAATTTCGCGACCAGCGCCGCGAACATCGGGTTGAAAACCAGCGTTCCCGCGAGTGTGGCAAGGAACAGCCACGCCAGCTGACTCGCGCCCGACGACGCCGCCACTTCGTCTCGCATCGGTCGCAGAACGAAATAGCTGCTCAGCAGGAAAAAGAACAACGTGAACGACGCAACCATCGCGCGCAGCTCGCCCGCCCGTACGTCGACGACGCGCCGCAGCAAGCCCTGTGCGAAGAACCCCGGCTCTTTGTCCGAGTCGGTCGTCACTTCGTCGCCTGCTTCGCCTTCCACGCCGCGAGCACGTCGGCTTCGCGCTGCGCCGAGATGCCCGCGATCTTTCCTTCGGAGAGCGCCTGGAGCTCATCGGCGGGGCGCGTCTTGTTCCAATCGATTGTCTCCTTTGCCGTCACGGCCAGCGGACGGAAGGTGAGTCCCGCCGCCAATGCCTTGTCGATCTTGCGCCGCGAGAACGCGACGTTGTCCGGCCGGTCCGGAACCCACACCGGCATGTTGGACCAACCGCGAATCTTCTGCTCGGTGAGGAATTCGGCTGGCACCCAGATGAACTGCGCGCCGCTCGTCGTCACCGCTTTGATCCCGTAGAGCATCTCGGACATCGTCAGCGGCTTCACCGGTCCCGTCGCATTGAACACGCCGAGCGTACGGTTTTCGGCGACGCGAATCGTCCATTCCGCGAGGTCACGCGAGTCTATGATTTGTACAGGGTCGTTGCCAGATCCGGGGGCCAGAACGTCCCCACCCTTGTCGATCCGATACGGCCAGTACGTGAACCGATCCGACCGGTCCAACGGACCGACGATCAGGCCCGGGCGAATGATCGTGCTCATCCCCGGATATCGACGCTGCACTTCCTTCTCGGAGAAGGCCTTGAGCGGGCCGTAATAGCGGCCGCGTTCGTTCGCCGGCAATGTCGTCATGTCCACGAACGGATCCAGTCCCGCCGGCATCTCGTGCGTCGGATCGCTTTCGTCGGCCCAGGCGTTCTTGTCGTTCGCGTACGCCGAGATCGTCGAGATGAAGATGTAGTGGTTCGTGTTGCCGGCGAGATACTGCGCGGCATTGCGCACCCAGGCCGGCGCCGTCGTCGGATTGTCGATCACGACATCGAACTTTTTCCCTTTGAGCGCGCTCATGTCGCCATTCAAGTCGCCGATGAGCTGATCGACGCGCCCCTTGAAGAAGTCCGGTCGGGTCTTGTTACGGTTGATCAGTGTCACCGAGTGGCCGCGGGCGATGGCGTATTCCACCTGCTCCGGCCCGGTGAACCCGGTACCGCCGAGGATGAGGATGCTGAGCGGCTTCCGAGCCCGCTCGATGGGCCGCGGCGATTCGCCCCCCGGCGCGGCGCCAAGGGCGATACGAGGCAGCCCGTCGATGCTCAGCGCTCCGGCGACGGCGGCGGAGGCCTTGATGAAGGTTCGGCGGTTGGTCGGCACGGACGGCTCTCCTGAACGGACGACGGGGGCGGGGGGGATTGGCGGATTTCCGTGGTTCAACAATGACCTTTCGCTCACCGATTGGACAGCCCGCCCCATGGATGGCCGTGTACGGAAACTGTGTCCGCCGGCGCTGGCAACCCGGCCCCCGGTGGATACCTTAGGGACGAGACATCATTTCGCCGCAATTGGGGTCAGACCCCATTCCGAACTCTTTTGATACGACCAGGGACCGCGCCTATGCCGCACCGTCGAATCGCCGCCACCTTCGCAATCGCGATCCTCGCCACACCCGCGCTTTTGGCACAGGAGGCCGGCGCGCCGGTCAGCTCTAACCAGGGCATGGTCATCACCACCTCCGCTCCCGCATCGGATGTCGGCGCGGCGATTTTACGGAAGGGCGGGAACGCGATAGACGCAGCCGTGGCAACCGCCTTTGCATTGGCGGTGACCCATCCGAGCGCCGGCAATATCGGCGGCGGTGGGTTCATGGTGATTCGGCCGGCCAAGGGCGCGCCGATCACCATCGACTACCGGGAGCGCGCGCCGCTCAAGTCCACGAGGACGATGTACCTCGACTCCACGGGGAAGATCGTTCGGGAGCGCACCGCGACCGGATATCTCGCTCCAGGAGTGCCCGGAACGGTCCGCGGGCTCGCACTCGCCCACGCCAAGTTCGGCAAGCTCCCCTGGAAAGACCTTGTCTTGCCGGCCGTCGAATTGGCGGACAAGGGGTTCGTCCTGTCCGATGCTCTCGCCCGTTCGCTCAACCGCGAAGTTTCCGGCCGCATGGCTCCGTACCCTACATCCGTTGCGGCCTACGGAAAACCGGGCGGCGGACAGTGGGCCGCCGGCGACACGATCGTGCTCCGCGACCTCGCGCGCTCGCTGCGCGCCATCGCCACCAAAGGACCCGACGCGTTCTACACCGGCTGGATCGCCGACAGCATCGCCGCGGCCATGGCGCGCAACGGTGGTCTCATCTCCAAGAAGGATCTCGCCGTCTATCGCGCGAAGGCCCGTACTCCGATTCGCGGCACGTATCGCGGGTACGATCTCATCGCAATGCCGCCTCCGAGCAGCGGCGGCGTAACGATGGTCGAGATGCTCAACACCCTCGAGCAGTTCGACCTCGGGAAGATGGCGCCGCAGTCGGCCGACGCGCTGCATCTCGAGATCGAAGCGATGCGACGAGGATATCTCGATCGGGCGCGCTTCCTCGGCGATCCGGATTTCGTCTCGATGCCGATCGCGCGGCTCACGTCGAAGACCTACGCGAAGACGCTCGCACGGTCGATCGACCCAAAGCACGCGTCGAGCAGCGCCGAGCTTGGCAAGGACATCCTCGCGCAGATCGCATCGGACGAGCACGACGAGACGACGCATTTCTCCGTCGTCGACAGATTCGGCAACGCCGTCGCGAACACGTATACACTCGAGGGTGGCTTCGGCTCGCACGTCGTCGTCCCGGGCGCTGGCTTCATCCTCAACAACGAGATGGGCGATTTCAACAAGAAGCCCGGCGAGACGAACTTGACGGGCGACATCGGCACCCCGGCCAATCAGATCGTGCCGGGGAAGCGCATGTTGAGCTCCATGAGCCCGATGATCGTCACGACGAACGGCAAGCTGTTCATGGTCACCGGTTCACCGGGTGGCCGGACGATCATCAACACCGTGATGGAGATCGTGCTCGGCGCGCTCGATCACGGTTTCGACGCGCGGCAGGCGGTTGATGCCCCGCGCTTCCATCATCAGTGGATGCCGGACGAAGTCACGTTCGAGCGCAACGCCATTCCGGATTCGACGGCGCAGGCACTTCGCGCGATGGGGCACAGCATCCGTTTTGGCGGGGAACAGGGCGACGGACACACCATCATCATACGAGATGGTGTGGCGTATGGGGCGAACGACCATCGCAGCCCGGACTCCAAGGTCGGCGTGCCCTAACCGCCGGCGATGGGCGATAGGCGATGGGCGGTGGAACCTAAAACTCGCGCTTCTTCATGATGTCGAACAGGTCCTTGGCCTCGCTGTCCTTTTCCTCTTGATCGGGACGGCGAGTCACGTCGAGCGTCGAGTCGTAGGTCTTGCGAGTCGGACCTTTCGGCTTGGACGCCTTGGCCTGGGTCTTTTTTACCAGCTTGGCGAGCTGCTTCTCGTCCATTGGTACTCCGGCAAGTGGTCGAGCGGCGGCACTGTACACACTCGTACACATTGAAGCTATTGGAGCGCACGTCTTGACGACAGACGGACTGGCGCGTCCTCAGGTTACAGGATGTATAGTTAGGGCGGCATCACCGTGGAGAGCAGAGCGACATGGTTCCTTCCCGACAGCCGCGTCGGCGAAAAACGGTGCGGAAAAAGCACGCGCCGCGTATGTCCGACTATTTCACGCAGCCCGGCAAGCGCGGCGCTGTCGTGGTGCTCCGGAAGCCGATCGGCAACCGGGCGACGGCCAAGGTCTGCGGCGTCATGCCGACACGCGTCCACGCGAAAATGCTGATCACCCAGCTCGAGCGCGCCGAGTCGGTGGTGAAGGACCTCTTCATGGAAGCGACCGACGACGGCATCGAAGCGCTCGAAGCCGTGCTCGCTGCCTGCTGCAAAGAGGTGATGGAGAAGGGGCCGAAGGTGCGAGACCCTGGCCCCGAAGCACCGATCGAGCCGGCCGAGGAAGTCGGCTGATGGCTTTAGCTGTCAGCTGATAGCTAAAGCTATCAGCGTTTGCGGGGCGAGTACCCCGCGAAGTGTCCCGTGTGGTGCCAAGTCGACGTCTGCCCCCAATCGTTCAGGTCCGCCGGCTCGGTCTCGCTCAGCTTCCGGACGTCGATGCTCACCACACCATGTTCGTCGATCGGGTTGTAGATGTTCACGAACTTCTCCCCGTAGACGATCTCCTCCGGCTTGTACGACGAGCGCGCGTGAACCTCTTGTGAGAACGTTTCGTCCGTTCCCGTCAGCAGCATGAGGAACTCGGCGTCCATCTCGACGAGCTGCTCGTGCGTCGCGCCGTTCATCGGGCTCTTCTCGTCGATCGGGTGAACGACGGTCCAACTCAGCGGGAAGAACGTAACGCGTGATCGTTCGAGCCTGAGCTCATCGTACCGGCGAAGCGATCCCTCGATCCGGCTGTAGAGGACTTTCGCCTCGAGCTCGACGAGCTGGTTGGACCGGCCGTTCGTGACGCGAAACATGAACGCCGTGCGGCCGCGATAGGGCGCGACGACCGCCCTCGAGCTGAACACGATCGCCGCCGTCGGTCGGGAGAAGCGGGCGAACATGATGCCCGTGCCGAGCGCGAACACGAACAGTCCGGTGAGCGACTCGCACGTCATCACCAAATGCGCCGGCATCGAGCTCGGCGCGATGTTGCCGTAGCCGATCGTCGCCAGCGTCTCGACGCTGAAGAAGAAGGCGCGCCAAAATGGAGCCGCCGGTCCTGCCGTCGGAAGCGTACCCGATAGCGCGTCGACGCCACACGCCAGGTAGGCCAGCGCGAACATCGTGTTGGCCGCGAGATATCCGCCCGTCACGATCGCGAAAAAGCGCGGCCAACTGATCGTGAGCAAAAAATGATAGATGCTCAGCGACGACAGAAACGGCAGCCCATCGCGACGGGGATTGAACGTCCCATCGCGATTGAGCAACCGCTTCTCATTGGCGCCGCCGACGACGGAGCCTAAACCGAGATCTTTCGGTTCTTCGACGATGTCTGGCCGAGGCGCGGTCATGCGATCCGACTACGGGACGATCGTGCCGGCCTGCTGCGCCTTCAACCCTTGCCAGTACTCGTCCATCTTGATCCGCGCCACGCCCTTCGTCATCCAGTCGGGCGCCGGCGCGCCCTTGAGGTAGTGGTCGAACCAGTCCTTCTGCCGCATCGCGTAGTCTTTCTGGTTGATCGGCCGCGCGAGGCCATGATTCTCGCCGACGTACTCGAGGAGAATCACGTCCTTGTTCATCTGCCGGAGCGTGTTGAAATACGTGATGCCCTGATTGAAGTCCACCGCGCCGTCCTTGTCGTTGGCGAGGATGATGAGCGGCGTCTTCACGTTCTTCGCGTGGAAGTTGGGCGAGTTGCGAATGTACGCGTCGTAGTTGTCGGCGTAGTTGCCCTTGAAGCGGCCCTGGCTCGATTCAAAGATCGCTTGGTCCGCCCCGCCTGTATTCCAATAGATGGAGCCATACATGCTCACCATATCGGTCAGCGGCGCGCCGGCAATGGCCGCCTTGAAGATGTTCGTCTGGGTAACGAGGAACGCCGTCTGATAGCCGCCCCACGAGTGACCCCACAGGCCCACGTTCGTCGAGTCGATCATCCCCGTTCCGAGCGCCGCCTTCACCGCCGGGATCACGCACCACACCGCCGACATGCCGGGATCGTTCACGCGGTAAACGATGTCCGGATCGAGCACCGCGTATCCGCGGCTCGTGTAGATCGCGCGATTCGGCGTGCTCGTCTCACTCGGCGTCACGTAGCTGTTCGCCAGGTTCGAGCGCTTCTCGTAGATCGTCACGAGCAGCGGATACTTCTTCCCTGGCTCGTAGTTCGCCGGGAGGTAGAGCGCGCCCTGCAGCTTGTCGCCCTTGGCGCTCGTGTAGTTGATCAGCTTCACACCGCTCGTCCACGCGAACTCCTTCTGTTGTGGATTCGCGTCCGTCAGCTGCCGCGCCGCCTTGATCGCCGCCGTTGACGACGAAGGATTCACCAGATCGCCGTTGGTGACGTAGTAGTTCGGGAAGTCGATCGCCGTCTGCTTCGTAAAGACATACGTGTCGGCGTCCTTCGCTTTCTGAAACGCGAACTTCGCGTCCTCCCATACCAGCTTCTGCGCGCCGGGCTTGGACGCGTCGACCTTGGCGAGACCTTCCTTTTTCGTCCACTCGCCGTACGTCGCGAAGTAGAGCGGTTGTGAAAGATCCAAACCGTCGGCCGCACCACCGCGCCCACCGCGTCCGCCGCGACCACCAGCCGCGGGTCCGCCGCTCCGATCGAATGAGTAGAGACGCTGATAGCGGATCTGATTCTTTTTGCCGTCAACCGTGAGATTCACGGCGGTCCCGCCGTTCACGGGCACCTTCCAAACATCGAAACCGTCCGAGAGCAGCACTGCGCTGCCGTCCTTTGCCCAACCGATCGGCGGGATCGGCGGCGTGACGAGGTTGTTGTGATCGTCCGAGGTATCGGCGAACACCGTCGGCACGCCCTTCGAGATGACGTGCTGTTCTCCCGTCGTCACGTCCATCACGGTCCACTGCGCCGCGTCGTTCCAGTACAGGACGCTGTGTCCGTTCGGCGAGGGCAAGATCACCGACGCGATGTGCTTTTTGAGCAGCACGTTCCGCCTGCCAGTCGCGAGATCGACGCCGTACACGTTCTCGAAGCGCCGGCCGTTGTAGCTCTGCGCGAGGTCATATTCGCGCGTGTCGGCGCCGTACGCGAAATGCTCGTGGCCGACCAGGTTCACGTTGCGCAGCTCGTCATCAGCGAGACGCACGAACTTGTTGTCGGCAAGCCGGTACTCCGAGAGGAAGCTGAACTGGCGGTCCTGCTGTTCCTGGACGATCTGCTGCGACTGAAGCCGCGGATCCCGGCCATGCCAGAGGATGAGCGACGGATTCTCTTCCTGCGCTTCGTTGACGCGGGGCATGTTGTTCGTGCCGCCCATGCCGGGCGCGCCCGCCTGAATCACCGAGCTGCCGCGCCCCCCCGCCAGCGTGCGCTCACCAGGCTTCTTGCCTTCGCGAATCCCAAAGAACACCGCCGAGAGATCGCCCGCGAACCGCGGCGCGCGGTCCGGCGATACTTTCATTCCCGCCGGGAAATCCGTTCGCTGTGCCGCGTCGAAAACCGTTTTCTTTGGCGAGCCGGCGGCGACGTCAGTGAATGAGACCACCGAGTACAGCGTGTCGCGCGCCGTAGAATCCGCGCGGCCACGCAGGACGACGAGCGCCGGCGCGCTGTCCGCCCACGCCAGGTGCCGATACAGCGCGCGCTCGGAGTCGATCGGACGCACAACGTCCGTGCGCATGTTGCGCAGCTGAACGCCATTCCCGATCTGGTCGCGCGCGTCGACTGAGTACGCCAACCAATCGCCCGAGTCGTCGAAGCCGAATTCCGCGACGTTGCCGACGTTCACCGCGTCGGTCGTCGAGAGATTGTAGAGCACGAGGTCTGTACCCTGCGTGCGAGTCGCCGCTGCGCCCCCGGCCGCGCCGCCCGCCGCACCGCCTCCCCCGGTTGCTCCTCCCCCGCCGCCCGTCGCCGGCTGATCAGGGAAGCTCTGCATCGCGATCCATGTCGGCTTGTCGCCGTTGAATGCGAACCGGCGAACCTTGTCGAACTCTTTCTTCTCGCCCGTGGCGAGATTGACGAGTCCCATCTTGTTCTGCGCCGGAGCCGCGGCCGGATCCTGCGTCGCACCGCCGGCACCGCCGCGTCCTGCACCGCCGCGGCCCGCGCCACCCCTCCCGGCAGCGCGCCCCGTTGACGCGGC
>Ga0207689_10001859_pt1 | contig 19991 bp, 20 predicted proteins | sample KBSMisM52_FD_184312 | JGI IMG/M metagenome (GOLD analysis project Ga0207689, IMG submission 184312) | Miscanthus rhizosphere microbial communities from Kellogg Biological Station, Michigan, USA - KBS Miscanthus M5-2 (SPAdes) (version 2) | ecosystem: Host-associated > Plants > Roots >... | reverse complement strand
CGGTTCCATGGTTGTCGCCAATACCGCCGCCGTATCCGGCACCATTCGATGGCACCAGAAGTGTTGAATACAAATCACCGGCCTGCGTCTTGGGAAACACCACGTCGGGTGGACCGATGACTGTCGACTCTGTCGGCAGAGATGGATGGAGGTTCTGCACAACCACCATTGGCGGCGTCAGTTGCTCTGCAGCGAATCGCGGTGGAGCACCCGCGGATGCTTTCAGCTTGTCGCGGGTTCCACCCCCTCCGCCACCATGGGAAACACTCTCCGATGGCGGAAGAGGGTATTCGGCCAACGCGATGGTGTGGGTGGTAAATATTTTTTTCACTGGTTGATCGTGCGAAGCCCACACTCCACCAACCACGACCAGCGCCAGCGCGCTGACGTGCATGAATAATGATGCTGCCATATTGCGCTGATGCAATGGATATCCCTCAGAAGTCGAGCGGAACAAAGAAGGCAAAATCTCCGGCTGGCTCTGTAAGCTGGCCGTGTGGAGGCGGGACTTTTCCCGCGACGCCAAGGTCCCAAAATCAAAGGCAACACGGCCGGGGCAAGCCCCGGCCCCACACAGCCTATCTTCATTTTGCGATGCAACCAGGGTGGCTGATTTAGAAACTGAATGCCCACTCATCTGTGCTTTCAACTGGGCTCTGAACGTCGGCTCCGGTAGATCGCGCAATTCCGATGCGATGCCAACTAACTCACCAATTTCCAAATCCGTATTCAGGCCCGCTGCTCCGACTCCAGCGAGGACGTTGTTCACGGCCTGGTCGAGTTCATCGGCGATGCTAAAGCTGTTCATGGTGACTCCTCAGTCGTGTCCGCAAATTTCTTAAGCCGCGTAATTGCAGCTGTTTGATTGCGCCTTCGCTGCGCGAGAGCTCTTGCGCGATTTCCTTAATGCTGCGCTGATCTACGAAGCGGCGGATGATTACCTGTCGCTGATCTTCCGGCAAACTTTCTACGAGTTGGAAGATCATCGCCCGCCGCTCGATGCTGCCGTCGTTTCCCGCCAGTTCCAAATCTTCGGCCAGAATTTCCTGTCGCTTCGGGTTGCACTGCCAGTGGGCCGCGAGCACATGCGCTGCGATCCCGAGCAGCCACGCCACAAACGGCGCGCCTCGCCACTCAAACTTGCCAATGCCTGCCAGCGCCTGATGAAAGACCTCGGCGGTCAGGTCTTGGGCCTCTTCGCGAGTGGCTACCCTGCGTACGACGAAGGCATAGACCCGATTGAAGTTCTGCTCATAGAGTTCGGCAAAGCAGGATGGGTCGCGTTGCGCCGCCTCCACCAGAAACCGCTCATCTGTGTCGTTTTCAACGACTTTCAAGGGCATCTCCGTGGTACCAGGCTTTCCTGCCCTGTTAATGGCAGGAACGCGGCGGAAAGTTACGGGCGCAGACATTTTTTTGTGAGATGCAAGTAATTAGACAAATCAGCCGCGGATTTTGGCCGATTTAAGCCAATAAGGCTTAACTACCAAAGGGATCGGCGTTCATCCCGCTCCAATCCGCAGCCAATGGTTTCATGCACTTGCGCTACTATGAGTGGGTGGCCGGCTTGCTCGAGGTGCGAGATCTAACCGTTAAATTCCCCTCCCCTGGAGGGGCTTCGTTCACCGCCGTTCGAGATTTGAGTTTCGCCATTGGGCAAGGCGAAGTGCTCGGATTGGTCGGGGAGTCCGGTTCAGGAAAATCAGTTACATCTCTGGCGTTGATGGGTTTGTTACCGCTGCAGGCGGCGGTATCGGGGAAGATTCTTTTTACTCAAAACAATGACACAGCCGACCTGCTCAGAATGTCCGCCGAGCAGTTGCGTCAGCGGCGCGGTTCCGTTATCGGCATGATTTTTCAGGAGCCGATGACGGCGCTGAATCCGGTAATGAGAGTCGGTGAGCAAATTGCCGAAGCCGTCACCGCTCATCATTTGGTCCGCAAGAAGGAAGCGTGGGAGCGTGCAGTCGCCGCGATGAACGATGTTGCGATCCCTGATGCGGTACGGCGTGCACGAGACTATCCCCATCAGCTTTCAGGCGGCATGCGCCAACGCATCATGATTGCGATGGCGATTGTGAATCGTCCGCAACTTCTCATCGCCGATGAACCGACGACTGCACTGGACGTGACCATCCAGGCACAGATTCTTGATTTGCTGGCAGAACTGCGCTCCAAGTTCGGATTGGCCATGCTTTTTATCTCGCATGACCTTGCGGTGGTCTCTCAAGTCGCAGATCGAGTTGCGGTCATGTACGCGGGAAACTTAGTGGAGCTTGGGGCGAAGCAGCAAATCTTTCAAAGCGCGGCCCATCCTTATACTCAAGGTTTATTGCAAGCGGTGCCAACTCTACAAACCGATCGAAATCGTCCGTTGCCAACGATTGAGGGGACAGTGCCATCTTTGCAATCCATGCCACCCGGGTGCGCATTCGAGCCTCGTTGCTCGGAAAAAATAGCCGAATGCTCACAAAAATCGCCCGAATTGGTTCAAGTCGCACCCGGACACTGGGCTCGCTGCCCGGTAGTGAATGCGACTTCCCCCCAATAAGGCTATAATCCCCAGTTTCCGGTGATGCGTGCAACTTCTCCTTCTAAGCGACATTCATAGCAACCTTGAAGCTTTGCAGGCCTGCCTCGCTGCTGCGCCGCGGTGTGACCTGGTCATCAATCTTGGGGACATTGTCGGATACGGCGCGAGTCCCAACGAAGTGACCGCGCAGTCTCGGAGTCTAGGAAATTTTTTTGTGCGCGGGAATCACGACAAAGCAGTGACCGGACTGACTGATCTGAACGATTTCAATCCGGTCGCCGGAGTGGCTGCACTATGGACGCGTGGTCAGCTTACTCAGGAAAATTCGGACTGGTTACGTGCACTGCCACAAGGCCCGATCGAGGTCCCTGAGATTCCAGATATCCAGTTCGTGCACGGTTCCCCGCTTGACGAGGATGAATACGTGGTCAATAGCGAGGAAGCAGCGGCTTCATTGCGCAAGTCGGCTGTCGCCATCACGTTTTTTGGCCACACACACTTGCAGGGCGGGTTTTACGGGAACGGCAATACCGATGACGCTTTTTATCCGGAGTACAAGACTGTCGGCAAGAGCGAGCAGTGGGAATTTTCGCTAAGAGAAAATAGCCGCTACCTTATTAATCCCGGATCCGTAGGCCAGCCGCGAGATGGAGACTGGCGTGCGGCCTTCGCCACGTTTGATACCGGAATCCGCACCGTAACTTTTCGCCGTGTCCCTTACGATTTAAAAACCGCACAGGATCGAATCACCGCAGCAAACCTGCCACCTCGTCTGGCCACTCGGCTCGCTGCGGGAAGATAACATGCAAACACCACAACAACGATATGTTGCCCTGATTTGTATCGCCAGGTTGATGCTTTTGTCTGCAATCCGAGCTGGTGTACGGAAATCGGTTGGGACATCAGATCCCAAGTTCTCGGTTCTCAGTGGTGCTATAAACTTCAGCCATGTCTTCTCATCCTGAATACTATTTGATCGCGCACAGCGATGGCGGTGCCCGCGGCAACCCCGGCCCCGCCGGCTATGGCGTTGTCATCAAAGACAACACGGGGAAAAAGGTGGCGGCACTCAGCGAATACCTCGGCCATCAGACCAACAACTTCGCGGAATATCAGGGACTCATTGCAGCTCTGGAGTACGCCGTGAATCACGGGCCAAAAGCGCTCAAGCTGGTCAGCGACTCGGAACTGATGGTCAAGCAAATCAAAGGCATCTACAAAGTTAAAAACGAAGTTTTGCAGGATCTGCATGCGAGGGCTAAGCAACTCATCGCAAAACTGGATTGGTTTTCAATTGATCATGCCTTACGTGAGCACAATCAGGAAGCTGATCGCCTGGCAAATGAAGCCATGGATAAACGTAGCGGTCGGAAAGTTGTTGCGGCAAGTGTGGGGGCGGGCGAGCTGCCCGGCAGTGGCGATGTTCGCAAGGAATTTGAAGGGATCGTTGAGAACGGGCTGATAAAGCTGATAGGCGGAACCCTGCCGGAAGGAACTAGAGTCCAGGTCAGAGCAAAAACAAATTAAGCGCGGCCCTTCTTGGCTGCCTTAGCCGAATCTTTGCCCGCAACCTCCCAAGGACGCTTCGGCTTCTCAGTCGTCGGCTTATCGCGGTCCTTTACACGATCATACTGATAAGCCTCGGACACCGTCCCCAAAGATTCGTTGTACAAACTCGGCAGACCGAGTCCTTCTTTCAGCTCTTCGGTAAACTGCTGTAAGGCTTTCAGGTGGTCGGCGGTGGCTGGAACTTCATTCTTGGCAGTTTTCAGGAACTGCTGATATCCCTTGTTCACCAGCTTGGAAATTTCCGTTCCAATCACATAGCCGGGATAAGCAAAAATCTTTACGCCATCTTCGCCATTCTTCTGTATGGCGGCGGACACATTATATTTCCGCAAAAACACCCGGCCCTGCGTTCCCGGGGCCTCAATCAAATCAAAACCGTTATCGCGCAGCCAGTTGACTGCGTCTTCATAAGTCTTTTGTTGTTCTGTCTTAGCCATCTGGTTTTTCTGTTCTCTCGTTTCTTAGATGCGCTGCACGCAAAAAGATGCTCATAGGAACATCTCTGTATCAAACAGAGCTCTTTTATAATCTAAATACTGGTTCTCAAAGCCTTACATTGTCCTTTTGGTACGTTACGATAGTACTGGCAATTCTGACAAATAAATGCAGCCTGTCGCTCCAAAAACCGCGCAAGTGTCTGTGCCTGCCGCAGATGCGATACCAAAGCGCCTTGGCGTGCGCAGCATTGAGCGGGTGGGTAATACTCCGCTGTTGCGGTTGGAACGGATCGCCAATGGCTTCCCCAATATTGAATTGCTGGGTAAAGCAGAATGGCTGAACCCAGGTGGATCCGTCAAGGACCGCGCTGCGAAAAATATTGTGAGAAAGGCCCAGGCTGCGGGGCAATTGGGTCCAGGGAAAATTTTGCTGGACTCGACCAGCGGCAATACCGGCATTGCTTTCGCCATGATTGGAGCGGCCGAAGGATTTCCGGTCACGCTGTGCATGCCGGAAAATGTTTCGGTTGAGCGAAAGCGCATCTTGCACGCCTATGGAGCCAGCATTATTTATACCGATCCCGGAGAAGGCTCCGACGGCGCCATCCGCAAAGTGCGCGAGCTATACGCAGAGAATCCGGAAAGATATTTCTACGCGGACCAGTATTCGAATGACGCCAACTGGCAGGCCCACTACGACGGCACAGCCAACGAAATCTGGGAACAGAGCGAAGGAAGGGTCACGCACTTTGTGGCCATGATGGGGACCAGCGGGACATTCGTTGGGACGTCGCGGCGGTTGAAGGAATTGAATCCCGCCATGCAATGCATTTCCTTGCAGCCGGATTCTCCGTTTCACGGGATTGAAGGTGCCAAGCACATGGAGAGCGCCATTGTGCCGAAGATTTACGATCCCACGATTGCAGATGAGGACTTGGGGATTGCGACCGAGGATGCGTACAAAGTTGCTGTGCGGCTGGCGCGGGAAGAGGGATTGCTGGTGGGGATCTCCGCCGGAGCGGCGGTCGCTGGGTGTTTACAGATCGCAGCCCGGTTGAAAAAAAGTGAACGCGCAGTGTTTGCGACGATTCTTCCGGATTCTGGTGACAAGTATTTGAGCGAAAGATTCTGGGAAGAGGGTAACTCCTGAAATTCTCTGTCATCCCGACCGGAGCAGACTATCGCGAAGCGATCTGCAGGTGACCTTGTGTTTCGCTCGCGCTATTTTGCAGTTGAAGAACACAAGGTCCGGTTGACTTCACTCGGGATAACAGAGTTTTTTCTGATGAATAGAGCAAAATGCTAAAGATCACCCGCCAACTTTACGACTCCCTCCGCCAGCACGGAGAACAAACCTACCCCAACGAATGCTGCGGAGTCCTTCTCGGCCAAATTGACGACGACATCCGAGAAGTCACCTCCATCGCCCGTGCCGGCAACACGCGCACCGACTCTGCCCACAACCGCTACAACATCGACCCCAAAGAGCTCATTAAAGTCCAGAGCGAGGGCCGCAAGCGTGGAGAGGACATTGTCGGGTTCTACCACTCGCATCCCGACCACCCGGCTCGCTGGTCGCAGACCGACTTTGCTGAAGCGCACTGGTACGGATGTTCGTACGTGATCACCAGCGTGGAAAAGGGCAAAGCGGTGCTGACGAATTCATTCGCGCTCGAAGGCATCAACGAAGAAGAAAAGAAATTGGTCGACGAAAACATCGAAGTGATCTAACCGGACGCCCAGGTTTCGTCGATTTTGCGGGATTAGACTGCAAATTTGTTTCCCGCCTATAGGCTCATGTATAAGACGAGCCTATGATCCGCAAAGCCTTTCCGCTCTTTCTTGCATTAATACTCCCACTGCAAATGTACGCCGCGACTGCGGAGAAAGTAACTCTCGCCGCACGCATCGAAGGACTGAAGAGGCAGGACGGGTTTCTGCCTTGGTATTGGGACGAAAAGAAAGGGCAGATTCTTCTCGAACTCTCACCCGCATTGCTGAACCGCGAGTTTCTTTACTTCACATCGCTGGGCAGCGGCATTGGCTCAACCGATGTATTTGCGGATCGCAGTTCGTTTGCGGGTAATGCCCTCTGCCGTTTTCGCCGCGTCGGCGCCCAGGTGCTGGTTGTGCAAGAGAACACTGCGTTCTTGGCGCAAGGTGGCAGTGCAGATTTGAAGCGGTCAGTTGAATCCAGTTTCCCCACATCAATTCTGGCAGCGTTGCCCATCGCAGCAGAACAGGATCAGACGTTGCTCCTGGATGCCAGCCATCTATTCATTCGCGACGCCGTGGATTTACTTTCACAGCTAAAGCGCCCAACGCAGATTGTCGGCGGAACGATGGTTCGCACTGAAGGTGGAGGAGCAAGCTGGCGGCTGGATGAATCGCGCAGCGTGGTTGATCTCGATCACAGCGGCAGCTTTCCTCTGAACACGGAAATCGAAGCGCTTCTGACCTTCAGCAGCGACAGTGAGTCCAATTTCAATCAGCCTGACTCTCACGCATTAAGCATTCGGGAGCATCATTCTTTTTTGCCTCTGCCGGAACCGGGCTATGAAGTCCGTGAGCAAGATCCGCGCGTCGGGTTCTTCGGCGTAACCTTCCAGGATTTTTCTCGGCCTTACGACCGCCCGCTGACTCGTTATCTCATCAGCCGTTGGCGGTTGCAGAAAAAAGATCCGAACGCGGCGATGAGCGAACCGGTAAGGCCGATTGTGTTTTATCTGGATCGGGCCATTCCTGAGCCGATCCGTTCAGCTGCGAGGCGTGGTGCATTATGGTGGAATACCGCGTTTGAACCAGCCGGCTTCAAGAATGCACTGCAAGTTGAAGATTTGCCAGAAGGCGCGAATCCTCTCGATGTCCGCTACCCGACGATCCAGTGGACCAACCGCTCGGGCCGAGGATGGTCGGTCGGACAAACCCACGTTGACCCGCGCACCGGAGAAATCCTTCATGCCGTCGTGCAGCTCGATTCTCATCGCATGCGTACAGCAAACAATTATTGGGAAGCGACCATCCCCTCGGGAAAGGACTCTCTAGAGCCGTCACTCGATGCCTTCGCCGCATTCGACAATCTCGATCCAAACATCAGCGACCAGCAGACCATGTTGAACCGCCTGGCGCTGCTCACTTGTCATGAAGTCGGCCATGCGCTTGGACTCGACCACAACTTCGTAGCCAGCACATACCTACGCGGATCAGTCATGGATTACTTCGCTCCGCGCGTGCACATTCGCCCCGACGGCACCGCCGATCTTTCTGATGCTTACATGCAGGGTGTGGGCAGCTACGACCGTTTCGCCATCGAGTGGGGATACAGCGAGAACCCATCGGGCAATTTGCCGCAGCAGAACGCCGCGCGCCTCGACGCGATCGTGAAGGGCTCGATTGCGAAAGGCGTGGTATGGGGAAATTACGAGGATCCACGCTGGAATTCGTATGACGATGGCCCTGATCCGGTAAGTTGGCTGGCCGAGGTGTTGCCGGTACGCGATGCGTTGCTGGTGCATTACGGACCGCAGATGCTGCATCCGGGCGAGCCGAACTCGATGCTGGCGGCGCGTTTTCCACTCGTCTATTTGTTTCATCGCTATGCCTTGGGCGCGGCGATCAATGTGATTGGCAGCGCCAAGGTTCCCTTGTCTGTTGCTGGAGATGGTCAAGCTGCCGTCGTGCCGTGGTCACCGGAAAGTGAGAAACAAGCGATTCGCCTGGTTTTGCAAGCGCTCGCTCCGTCCAAGCTGGAAGTTCCGGAGAAACTATGGAAGCAGCTGGCGCCAGTGGAAAATCGCGACGCCGACCCGGAACGGTTTTCATCCACGGCCGGATATTTATTCAGTCCACAGGATGGAGCGCGCGCCGTTGCCGATATCGTAGTTGGCGGATTGTTGAATCCGAAACGATTGCAACGGATGCTGGTGCTCTCGCATGAAGACCCACAACAACCGTCGCCGAGCTTTGTAATTTCTACGCTGGTTGCCACCGGGTTTGGAGCAAGCAACGGAGATTTGCCCGGAGTGGTACAAACAGAAATTGCCGAGCGACTGATGGCGCTGGTGGCAAATGCTGAAGCGACTCCGGAAATACAGGCGGCAGCTCTGGCAGGAGTGCATGCAGTGCAGGCGGCAATCAAAACTGGAACCAAGAATTCTATGGCGCAGCGGCTTGACCGCGAGATTTCTTTGTTCTTGCAAAACCCGTCGCAGAATACGCCGAAGACGAAGCCGTCGGTAGCGCCTCCCGGGCCGCCGGTGTAGTGCCGTTCTTAGAAAATCCAAAGCCCGGTCACCCACCCGCATCTCATCTGAATCCCCCGCCCCTCTTATGGCATCATGTATAAAGCTAGATATGCCCAAAATCCACATCCCTACGCCCCTGCGCCAATACGCCGGCAAGCAGCCTGCGGTGGACGTTAAGGCCGGAACGGTGGCTGACGCCCTTTCTGACCTCGTCTCCCAGCATCCTGACTTGCGCCGCCATCTGTACACCGATGACGGTAAACTTCGCGCCTTCGTCAACGTTTATGTGAACGACGAGGACGTCCGCTATCTTCAGAAGGAAGCCACTTCTGTGGCTGACGGTGATACTATTTCCATAGTGCCTTCAATCGCCGGAGGCCGGTAAGTGCTTATGTCTCAGCAGCAGACCTCATCTCGAATCGCCCGCCTCAGCGCCTGCTGTTGTTGTACCTTCTGTTGCCGCTAGTTCGCTAGTTCATCCCAAAATCCAAATTAAATGAGGCACTTATGGCCACGTTAACCGAAGTTAAACCCGAAGCCGTCACACTGAACAACGATGAAGTCTTACGCTACTCACGTCACCTGATCATGCCTGAGGTCGGCATGGCAGGGCAGTTGAAGATCAAGGCGGCGAAAGTTTTGTGCGTGGGGACCGGCGGGTTGGGATCGCCGCTGACGTTGTATTTGGCGGCGGCAGGTGTCGGGACGCTCGGCATCGTGGACTTCGACGTCGTCGATTACACGAACCTGCAGCGGCAGATCGTGCACTCGACCGCCGATGTGGGCCGCAAGAAGCTGGACTCTGCGGCGGATAAACTGAAGGCGATCAATCCGTTTGTCAACATCGTGAAGCATGAGACGTTGCTGAACAGCTCGAACGCGATGGAAATTTTCAAAGACTACGACATCATCGCGGACGGCACGGACAATTTCCCTACGCGTTATCTAGTAAATGATGCCTGCGTGCTGAGCGGTAAGCCGAACGTCTATGCATCGATCTTTCGCTTCGAGGGTCAAGCAAGTATCTTCGCTACGGAACAAGGCCCGTGCTATCGCTGCCTATATCCCGAGCCACCGCCGCCGGGACTGGTTCCATCCTGCGCTGAAGGTGGAGTTCTGGGAATTCTCCCCGGATTGCTTGGCGTAATCCAGGCGACCGAGGTTATCAAGTTGATTTTGAAGTCGGGCGACCCGCTGATCGGTCGTCTGCTTCTGGTCGATGCGCTCGGCATGAAGTTCCGCGAACTCAAGCTGCGCAAAAATCCCGACTGCCCCGCCTGTGGCAAGAATCCGACCGTCACAGAACTCATCGACTACAATGAGTTCTGCGGCATACGCGGCGAGGAGGTTGAAGTGGCACCGACATCGGGCGACATACAGGTTGAAGAACTCAAACGGCGCTTGGATAAAGGCGACGACATTTTCGTGCTTGATGTGCGCGAGCCGCATGAGTACCAGATCTGCAACATCAACGGCTATCTGATTCCCTTGGGCGATTTGCCGAAGCGGGTGAGCGAACTCGACTCCAGCAAGGAGATTGTGGCGCATTGCCGGTCTGGCGTACGCAGTGCCAAGGCGGTGGATTTCCTGAAGCAAGCCGGGTTCAAGAAAGTCCACAACTTGGCAGGCGGAATTCTTGCCTGGGCGGATCGGGTTGATCCGAAGATGCCCAAATACTAACCGTCGCAACCATCGGAAACGGCACGAGTTGCGCTCGTGCCGTTGCCCCATAAGTTATTGATACGCGCTTAAATGCCTGAGCTGCCTCAGCGGCTAAGGCCGATCTGTTGGAGACCGATTCGCGGTACGGCTTAGGCCGTTTCTTCCCAATTTCTCCCAGGCGTACCAGCTGCAATCCCTTCTTGAGACAGCACACCGGGGGCAACCTTCTCTATGACTCCGAGTTCCAAGCTGGTGGGGCTTAGTTTGACCTACGATTCTTAGGAAAGGCATCCATGAAAATCTCACTGGCAATCAGCATGTTTCTGGCTGTTTCGATTTGCAGTTTGGCGGCCGATAAACCGCGGGTTTTCGTTACCGATAGCAAATCCTGGGAGGTATCCGGTGGAGTAGGCGGGACGCAGGACGCCTTTGGCGGAGTCAGCAAGGGCGGAGAACGCCCTCAGACCGCCGAGATCATCAAGACTTTCGGTGAACGCTGCCCGCAAGTAATCGTCAACAACAAGCAGGAGAAAGCCGACTATATAATTCTGCTCGACCACGAAGGCGGCAAGAACTTAGTTTCCCGCGACAACAAGATCGTCATCTTCAACAAAGACGGCGATTCCATCATGAGCCACTCCACGCGCAGCTTAGGCAACGCAGTGAAAGATGCGTGTACAGTGATCAATAGCGACTGGCCTAAACAGCTTAGAGCGAGGACTGGGGTGCCAACCCAGAACATGACGGCACCGACAATAGCCTGCAAAGAGCAGTAAGACACACCGTCCAAGTGAAAATGAAAATGGGAGCGGGACAAGAATCCCGTTCCCATGAAGTTCCAAAATAATTTTGTCAGTTGCTGCTTCCACTGCTGCTGGCGCCACTACCCTCGCCGCCGACAGACAAAGCCATCTTCTTGCCGGAAAAACGGATCTGTGAAAGTACGCGGCCGCCGCTACCGTCAGTATTCACCACGGCTGAATCGTAGTTCGATTCATGGTCCAAGGTGACCACCTGCGCAGGTACGGTAGCAACCACGTTCTTGCCTTTTAGGATCTCCAACTGTACGTTGGGGCCGTTGCCGTCCCATTTCACGGTGTAGTCACCCGCGGCCAACTGTTTTCCCGCCACCGTTGCCGGCGCCGTCAATTGCAGAGCTCCCTTGCTGGCTGCAAACGCGCTAGTCGCCAGAAGTAGTGCCGATCCCAGGACCAAACCCTTGAAAGTTTTCGCGAAGTTCATGACAGTAGACTCCTTTTTTCTTTCCCGATAAGCCGTCGGGAACCGGTTTCTGGGCGGCTGGCTACTGCCTTTTACGGGCTTGCGTTTGCCCGAAAAAGGCCTACAATGCGGCCTCGGGGTTTAGACAAAACAGTTCGGCCGCAAAGCCGCACTGTTTACCGAGGAGTTGTCTTCATCTGGGCCGCCAAACCGAGAGTGAAAACAACTCCTTGAACCCCACGAATGATGGCTGGAAATCCGGTCACCTCTACCGGCTTCCACTACTTACTACGAACTACACGACCGAAAAGTTCTCAAACATTCCCAGCCGCAATTACAAGTTTTGACGCCTACCTCTACTGGACGTTAGCAAGCAGGTATCAGTAAGCACAAAAACAGTCATACTTTGTTTGAAGAAGCTCCAATTCGGTAATAACAACAAAGCAGAGGATTTCTTTTGAGGAGCGCAAATCACAAGCGGAAATTTGCTCGATACGAGGGCACAACTTTTTACACCTTTAAACAATCTGCAACACGATTTTGCCAAAATTGCTTCCTTGTTGCAGCAATTGGTAGGCCTCTGCCGCTCGTGAGAAGGGAAATCTGTGTCCGATAATTGGTTTTAAATGTCCTTGATGGATCCAGCTGGATAGCTGCTTCCACGCGGACTCCATCATCTTCGGATTCTGCGAAAGGTATGTCAGCCACAATCCGTGCACGCTCGCGCCTTTAGCGTACAGAATCCTTGGCTCGAATGCGGATTTCTGCCCAGTCGCGTTGCCATACACAATAACGCGGCCGAAATCTCGCAGGCAGCGGACACTCTTTGCGGTGTGGTCTCCACCAAGCATTTCGAAGACAGCATCCACACCATCGCCATAAGTCAATTCCTTGATTGCTTCTTCGTAGTCGCGTTGCTTGTAGTTGATTCCATATTGCAGGCCCAGATCTTTCACGCGCGTCAATTTTTCCCCCGAAGAAGAAGTTCCGTACATCTCAATACCGAGTAGCTTGCCAATCTGCACGGCGGCTGTACCCACGCCACCGGCCACGGCATGAATCAGCACACGCCGCGCCGGGCCGTCTGTCTGCTTATCCAGCAAGCCAGCCTTCCAGTATGCGAAGTAGGCGGTGAAGTAGTTCACTGGAAATGCGGCTCCTTCCGCCGCACTCCACTGTTCCGGGATCGGCCACAGCAACGCGGGATACGCCGCCGTGAGCTCGGCAAAAGCCGCCCATTGCGTGTAGCCCATCACCCGCTGCCCGTCTCGCTCGCGAATTCCGCAGAACTCGCGCCCAGCCACTAGCGGAGGTTTCGGAGTGCCAGGATACCCTCCCTGCAAAGTCATTACATCCGCAAAATTTAATCCGCCGGCCTCCACGCGCACCAGTTCCTGATTGGTCCCGGACACAGGATCGGGGATCTGTTGCACCTCAAGCGCTTCGGAACCACCTGTACGTGTGATGACCAGGGCTTTCATGTTTATGGCGTGCCGCGTGATTCCAGCACTTTTTGTAGAGAAGCTTCATCGCCGACAGACAAGCACTTCTTCGAGCGATCAATTTGGCGCATTAAGCCAAACAGAACTTTTCCCGGCCCGACTTCGACAAACGTCTGCACCTCTTTGGCAATGAGTGATCGTATGGATTGGTCCCACTTCACCGCACCGGTCACCTGGCGAATCAAAGCATCTCGACTTCGGTCGGCATCTTCCACGTACAATGCGTCCACATTGCAGATCAGGGGGCAGGCTGGATTGTGAAATCTCAGTGCGTTTAAATCAGTCGCCAGGCGGTCCTGCGCTGGCTCCATCAGTGAACAATGAAAAGGAGCGCTCACAGACAGAATGACAGCTTTTTTTGCACCACGTTCGCTAGCCAACTTCGCTGCGCGCTCGACTGCGGTCTTGTGCCCAGAGATCACGATTTGCTCGGGAGAATTTAGATTGGCTGGTTCGCAAACTTCCCCTTGCGCTGCATCACTGCAGACGGCACTGAGCGCTTCCGCATCCATTCCCAAAATCGCGGCCATACCACCTACTCCAACGGGTACTGCTTCTTGCATGTATTTACCGCGATTGCGGACGGTACGAACTGCGTCGGTGAACGATAATGTGCCCGCCGCCACATGCGCGGAATATTCCCCTAGGCTGTGACCTGCGACGAAGCTGGGCTTGATTCCCTTTTCATCCAGCACCCGCAACACGGCAACTGAGGCGGTGAGAATCGCGGGCTGAGTGATCTCGGTGAGACGCAACTGTTCTTCCGGGCCTTCAAAGCAGAGCTGCGAGAGTTTGTAGCCCAAAGCAGCGTCGGCTTCCTCGAAGGTTTGGCGGGCAATGGAATATTTTTCGTACAGATCTTTTCCCATACCAACTGCTTGGGAACCCTGGCCAGGAAATAGAAATGCGATTGAAGTCGTCATAAACGTTTGGGAGAACAGGCCATGTGGTAACAGCCACCTCGGCTGTCAGGCTTTAGTCGAGGTGAGCTAAAGCTCACTCTCGGCCGTGGCGACCGGGACCACATGGGCACTGGGCCGCACTGCAGCCAGTTCCTTTTCAATTTTGTTATTAATCTTGCGCTCAGCAAATTCCGCCGCAACCCGAATGGCATTCTTTATAGCATTCGCATTCGACGAGCCGTGCGTGATGAAACATACGCCCTTCACGCCTAGCAATGGAGCGCCGCCGTATTCTGTGTGATCCAAACGCTTTTTGAAATCGGCGAATGCGCTGCGCGAAAGCCAATATCCTACTTGTCGGGTAATGGTGGCCTTCAGAGTTTCCTTGAGCGTATGGCGCACTAAATTCGCTACGCCCTCCGAGATCTTCAAAGCAACGTTGCCGACAAAACCATCCGCGACGATGACGTCAATTTTGCCGTTATAAAGGTCGCGGCCTTCCACATTTCCTACAAAGTTTAAAGAAAGTTGTTTGAGCAACTGAAAAGCGTCGCGGGTGAGCTCGTTGCCTTTGGTTTCTTCTTCACCAATGGAGAGCAACCCAACTTTCGGTTTTCGCGTGCCGAACATCGTGCGGAAGTAAATCTCGCCCATCACGGCGAACTGGGCCAGATTTTCGGGAGTCGAATCTACGTTGGCACCGACATCGAGCAGGCAGGCTACGGTTCCCATAGCCGTAGGAAAGACTGCGGCCAGCGCCGGACGATCCACTCCCGGCAACATGCCGAGAACCATTTTGGCAGTCGCCATGACCGCGCCGGTATTTCCTGCGCTGACAAAGCCGACCGCTTTTTCTTCCCGCACCAAACGCAGCCCAACGCGCATGGAGGAATCACGCTTCGCGCGGACCGCCTGCGCGGCTTTTTCTTCCATGGTGATGACTTCGCTGGCGTGCATCACTTCGATGGGCAAGTCAGCGGCGGCGGGATGGCGCTCAAGCTCCGCGCTCAGGACAGGCTCCGGCCCAACCAGCACGACACGCACATTATGGTGTCGGGCTGCCTGGATGGCGCCTTCAATCTCGGGTTTCGGCGCCCGGTCTGAACCCATCGCGTCGAGAGCTATGACGCTCGGCATGGAGTGAGGTTAGCTGGCTTCTTCGACTTCCAGAACTTCGCGGCCTTTGTAGTAGCCGCACTTGGGGCAGGCACGATGTGGTAGCTTGCGTTCGTGGCAATTCGGGCACTCGGAGAGCGACTTTGCTTTCAAAGCGTCGTGGGCGCGGCGGGTGGCCGTGCGTTGTTGTGAATGTCGCCGTTTCGGATTAGGCATTGGTTCCTCTTAGCTTTTTAGAATTCTTGCGGAGCTAAAGCTCCCTGGACAACCGAGGGCGGCTGTCTCTACACGATTTTTTCAACTCTCTAGTTTACCGCGAATTTCCTTTAAAGCGTTCCAGCGTGGGTCTTCGACTGGCTCCTCGCAGGAACATTGACCGGCATTCAGGTTCTTGCCGCAGTGCGGGCACAGTCCTCTGCAGTCTTCCTTGCAAATGGCTTTCAACGGAACAGCCAGCAAAATCTGCTCCCGCAGAACGTCTTCGAGCAGTACTCCCTCGCCCTCGTAATAGCTGACTTCCGCTTCAGCCGCTGTGACCGATAATTCTTCCCGCCCCGCGTCCGACCCTTGGGGACGGTACAAAAGGTCGAAATCCCGCTGGACATCCAACACCACTGGCTCCAAGCACCGCGCACAGGCCAACTCCAGCCGAGTGGACAAATCTCCGTTAAGCCGTATGTCCTGTATTATCTGATGCTTACCGTGACGTTCCTCGACCAGCTGCGCCCGGCCAGCCGACCTTAATACCGCCGCCTGACGCACCTCATCTCCCAGTTCAATTTCGCCGGGAGCAAACTCCTGTTTGAAATCAATCGGGTGGCGTTCTAATTCCTGAATTTCGAATAACATCGGGAACCCCCGCCGCCCCTCGATAACCGCGACGGCCGCGGAAGCACGCTTTTGAGGCGCAAGTTCTCCAGGGAGCTGAAGTTAGGATAAAAGGGGGTGGTGGTAGTGTCAAGGAAAGTGAAAGTGCAGGGTCAGGCGTAGGCTTTCACAAAGAAATACGCTGTCATTCCAATTCCTACCATCATCACAAAAGCCCGGACCGAGGGTTGGGGCAATCTCTGCCCGTAATGTCCACCGAGATATCCTCCTGTAATGAAACCGGTGATCATCAAAACCGCTTGAGGCCAATAGATGACCTTCGCTAGCGCGAACAGGAGCACCGGAGGACCATTCACGGCAGCACTTAATACAGTCTTAAAAGCATTCATGGCATGAATGTCGGTCATCCCGAGCGCTCCCAGCAGAGCAAGAAGAACAATTCCCAAACCTCCACCGAAATAGCCACCATAAACTGCTGCGAGAAATAAAAAGAATGAGGCAGTTGCCAGAGTGCCAGCACTGGCGTCGTGGCGCACGCTCGGTTCGCGTTTTCCGATCAGCTTCTTGCCAAATATGAAAAGAAGCGTCGCCCCCAGCATAAGCCAGGGGAGCAAATGCCTGAAAGTATGTGCCGGAGTTTTGAGTAACAATACTGCGCCCAACGATCCGCCAGTGACACTTACCAGCAAAAGTGGCACTAAAACTCGCCGCGGAACATTCAGATGGTTTCGGTATGCACCGCTGCTGGCTACCAATCCTGACCAGGCTCCAATGTTATTGGTGGCATTTGCCGGGATTTCGGGAACTCCGGCGAAAATCAGCGATGGAAAACTGATGAAGCTGCCTCCGCCAGCGATGGCGTTGAGGGCACCCGCGAGCGTGGCAGCGGCTAATAAGAAGATGGCGTGCGCTAGAGTCAAAGATTAGGTGTATCACAAGCGGGCGGGTTGTTGATGTTTGTCATTTCAAGCTAGTGTCCTAATACCTATATCTTTAGGACACTGCCCATTTCGACTAGTGACGTAGCGGCAAGGAGGCATCTGCAGTCTGCAGCCGCGTAAGTTAAATCTTTTCGAGTTCCGCCACTGTTCTTTCGTTCTCAACATTTCCAGTGTTGAGCGTGCTTTTAGGCTCCAACAGCACCACCTGGACTTCTTCGGGAGCAACAGGCATGTGCTCAACTCCATGCGGCACAATAATGAATTCTCCTTCGTTCACCCATACATCGCGATCACGAAAGCGCATCAGCATACGCCCTTTCACCACTAAGAACAGCTCGTCCTCATTCTGGTGATGGTGCCAGACGAACTCCCCTTGAAACTTCACCAGCTTTACATAGGAGTCATTTAACTCGCCGGCGATCTTCGGGCTCCAGTGGTCGGAAAATAGTGAGAACTTCTGCGCGAGGCTTACTTTTTCGGGAGTCATACGAATTTAGACGCGAGGAATGCGGTGAGGATTTATTTTACAAACTACTGCCTCCCCGCGCGGTCACAGGCAGGCAGTAGGCATTAAGAAGATTATTTTTAGTTACCGTAAGTGCCAGTATTCTCACGTTCGAATTCTTCGGCACGTTTCCGGACCTTATCGCCGAAGTCGGTTACTTTGTTGGCGAGGTTGCGGCGGGTTTCCTCACCACTGGTGGGCGCAATCAGCACGCCTACGCCTACGCCGATGCCAACTCCCACCAACAGAGCAGCAGCTGGGCCCCATATATTGGTGTCATCGCCCCGTAGCGCGGCGGCGGCACGGGAAGCACGGGTGGAAGCGATCCCATACGTCTCGCGGGCGCGATCCCGAAATTCTTCCACATTGTCCGTCATCCGTTCCCGGAGCGATTCCAGCAAATATGCCCCAGCTCCCAGTAGTACCGTGGTTAGAGCTTTGTTCCGTGATCTCATAGGGCATCCTCCTCATGAATGCTCCAATGAGATGCCGGGAACCGGAACAGTGTTGGCAAAAGTGGTCTATTTTGCTGATTTCTCTCGGGCGACTTCGCCGGCCCTTCCTCCGCGTTCTCTGCGCAAACCTTAAAACGCTGAGATCACAGTGGATGGGCAGAGGTTGCGGAGAAAAACTATTCAGTTACTACCCGCCGCGGCTGAAGAGGAGGCGGAGAATTCCTGCCCCATCCAATGCTGTAACGCATTCATGTTTTGCGGGCGTCCCAGGAAGTTCTTCACCAAGTCGTTGGCTGACATAGAACCACCCGGCTCCAGCACCAGACGGCGATAACGGGCTGGGGCCGATCCAGTTAATGGGTTGCCCTGATCGAATTGCGCAAAGAAATCTAAGGCAATCACCTCATCCCACATGTAGGTGTAGTAGGCGGATGAGTATCCACCCAGGTGTCCGAACGATGCCCACATATGAGTGTCCGGGCTCAGCTTGGAGAAGCTGAAGCGGTGCAGGGCGTTCTCGGTGATGGTGTCAGGATCGGCATCTTTCGGGTCACCTTTGTAGAGCTCGTAGGAGATTGCGCTATAGGCGTCCTGGGTTGAGACATATCCAGCCCGGCCAAATGCGCCGGCCCGGTTCATCTTCTCAATCAGCTCAAGCGGCATGACCTCGCCCGTCTTGTAATGCTTGGCAAATGTGCGCAGAACCTGGGGACTACGGATCAGCTCCTCGAGCATTTGCGAGGGGGCTTCGCCAAAATCGGATTCCATCGAGATTCCAGCGACTCCAGCCCACTGCTGCTGGCCGGCAAGGATGAAGTGCATCAGATGTCCGAATTCGTGAAAAAAAGTTTCGACATCGCCGATGTCCATGAGACCGGCGTCAGTGCCGGCGGGCGCAGGGAAGTTGCAAACCAGCGTGGCTTCCGGTAACTGCTTGTCGCGAATACCATCGAGCACCTGCACCATTTCCGCGTGACTGAACTTTCCCGGGCGCGGATGCATGTCGAGATAAAAGCGCCCGATCATCTTGCCGTTGTCGTAGGCGTCCCAGGTTTCGACCGTCGGATCCCAGGAGACCACGCCCTCTTCCTGCTTGAAGGTCAGGTGGAAAAACTTTGAGGCAGTATCAAGAATTCCCTGCCGCACCTGCTTGTATGGCAGGTAAGGACGCACTGATTGCGAGTCAAATGAATATTGCGAACGGCGCAGCTGCTCTTTGTAATAGCCGCCTTCATAGTCCCAGACTTCTTTCGCGTCGGGATGCGTCTTTTGTTTTTCCGCCAGGATCATGGCGAATTCACGCGCGGCGATGCCGTGGGTTGCGTTGCCCAGGCGGTCGATAAAGTCGCCAATGTTCTGCCCTTTGGCGATCATTTTGTCGGCTGCGTTGTAGTCCGCCCACGAGGAGTAGCCGAGCAAAGTCGCGATCTGGTAGCGGGTTTGCATCATCTGCTTTAGGACGTCACCGTTTTTGGGATAAGCGCGTGTATTGAACGCAAGATTCATGCGCCGCCGCAGGTCGTCGCTTTTGGCAAACTGGAAGATGGGGAAAATATCTGGATAGTTGGTCGTGATTTTCACTTTCTGGTCTGCGTCGGGCTTGTGGCGATCGATGTAGTCCTGCGGCAGGCCGTCGAGTTCGGCGACGGTGGCTTCGACGACCCTCTGATCATCAGAGATATTGCGGTCGTAAATCGATTGTTGCTCGGCCAGCTTCTCATTCAACTCTTTTAGCTTGGCGCGAGTGGCATCGTCTTTGTTCACCCCGGCAAGTTTGAACTCCAACAACTGGCGCTCGACATAGTATTTCGTGGCTGCGTCCGCTTTAGAAACATCAAGCGCAGACATGGCGTTGTACACATCGCGATTCAGCGAGATCGCGGTTTGTGCTGCGACGACTTTGGTGTACATGGCGGTGGCGTGATCGCGGTAAATGGCGTCGGGGTGCACTTGCTGCATCAAGCCGGCAAAGTAGCCAGCGGTGTTGATTTCACGGACGGCTTCGTCGAACGGAACCAGGGTGTTCGCAATCGTCCGCGGGCCCTTCGCGGTGATTAGCGTAGCGATGGAACGGTC